>Ga0208648_1000153_pt1 | contig 75962 bp, 62 predicted proteins | sample AntAceMetag02UKL_FD_184772 | JGI IMG/M metagenome (GOLD analysis project Ga0208648, IMG submission 184772) | Saline lake microbial communities from Ace Lake, Antarctica - Antarctic Ace Lake Metagenome 02UKL (SPAdes) (version 2) | ecosystem: Environmental > Aquatic > Non-marine Saline and... | reverse complement strand
CCTAAGGAACGCAACAGAGCTTCCAATATTTACCGAACACGCCCTAAGGCTAACTGCAACTGACGCTCTAACCCAGTCTGCAACAGCTGATTTGACAGTCACAGTCACAGGATACACAACTGAAGTCGCAGTAACTCTTAACGACTCAAGTCCTGTAACCTACGGCACTCTTGTAAGCGCGAGCTGCACAATTGTAGAAGGAGAAGGAACAACCCAGCTTTATCGCAATGGGACACTGATATCAGAAGGAAGTCTTGGGATCCTTGACACAGACCGCTACAACCTGACTTGTATAATGTCAGGCACAGGTTCATTTGGCGATTCAAGCTACACAAAGTACCTGCGCGTAGACAAAGCCGCAACAAGTGTCACACTTAACGTTAATGAGACTTCTCCTGTGGCATACGCCCTGCCAGTTAATATCACATGCAACGGAACCCCAGATTCGCTCTCAACAGTCCTTTCGATTGATGAGGAGATAACAAGCCAAGGAGTAAAGACCCTTTCGCCGGATATGACTCACACGCTTAACTGCACGATTGAGAACACCAGCAACTACAACTCATCAAGTGATCTTGGCCTTCTTGAAGTACTTCCAGGCGATGCAAATTTCATAGTAGACTTCCGGGCAGTTCCAAGCAGTATTGACGAGACTGGAACTGTAACCTGGAGTATGATTATTATAAACAATGGGGATTTAGATCTCAGAGTGTCAATAACTCCTTCCTGGACTAGCAGTTTCTATACAAATATAGTTGCACACTCATATGAAATTTCCAACTGGACCCAAGGCGTTTCTTGTCCGACAACAAGTGTCACACGAAGTGTCACTGTCACTTCAGACACCCCAGCGCCTGTGACAATAACAGACTCAGCAACCGTCATAGTTCATTGTCCCGCGCCAAGTTGCAAAAAGGCCTGGGAATGTGGGGAATGGAGCGCGTGTGAAAACGGAGTCCAGACGCGAGAGTGTTCCTGCGGATGCCCGAAAGACTCTCAGTGTTCAGGGAACCATGAAACAGAACAGGACTGTAATGCCTGTGAGGGTGTAACTTGCCCGGATGACGGCAACCCCTGCACGACAGTTGAGTGCGTTAATGGGGAGTGCATAATCGAGCTATTATCAGGAAACACTTGCGGAGACTCAAGCGACCCATGTATCGACCTTGTCTGCGAGCTTGGTATGTGTGCAGAGATTCCAACAACAAGTGCGTGTGATGATGGCGATTTTTGTACGCAAGGCGACATTTGTTCAGGCGGAGTTTGTACTCCTGGGAAATTTGTATGTGATTGTAAGGTTGCAAGTGATTGCCCGCAGGAAGAATGCTTTAGTGCAGAATGTATCAGAGGCAAATGCGAGTTTACCTACGACGAGACTTGTGGTGGCAAAGAAGGAGAATGTGACGCCGACTGGATTTGTTCTGACTGGTCAGAATGCAGCGGAGGCCTCAAGACTCGCATGTGCGAGTGTTCCTGTGAAAGTGGCAACTGCCGTGGAGATGACCAGATGGTTGATACTTGTGACATCAATGCAACAGAAGGGGAATTAGAGATTATCATTGACGGAGGCGAATTTGTAGGCGACGGAGTCAATGTTGCAATCCTTGATGAGAATGGAAATCCAATAGATGGTGCGACGATTCAGTTCATCGCTCCCGACGGGCGAATACTCTCTTATGAAGAAGGATTTAAGCTCTATGAGAAGGGCAAATGGGCCGTAATGGCTGACAAAAGTGGATACGCCGGAAACTATGAGCTCTTTGAGGTAGAGACTAAAAGCGGAACGAGTGACTCGGGAATAGCAGGAGTCCTTGGTTCTGTTGCAGACGCAGTAGGCGACTTTGTGAACTGGATTGCCGAGTCAGCCGCGCGCTCAGTTCTTTTACTTGTCGCAGTCATAATCGCAGCATTCCTTATTGTCACTTTTGCCGCGAAGAAACGCAGTTCAGGCATTATTGAGAAGATATAATATAGTCTTAAATAGCGCTCTTTTATCCAAAAAGGACACGATAAAAATAGAAAAAAGTTAGCCCTAGTTATTTTAATACACAAAAAAGAGCCCCTAAAAAAGAATGAGTCGATTCAGTCAGTCTGTGATAGCCTTTCTTCCCATGGCTTCCTTGACCATGATTTCAGTACCTTCTTCGGCCTTGACGCCTTCTGGAAGTGGGATTTCAATCGTCTCGTAAGTCTCAACATCCATGAGCTGTACGTTTCCACCTGCAACCGAAAGTACTTGGTGCGCTTTTCTGGTTATCATTGGGACATCAACCTTTCTGTCACCGCTTGTGAGGAGCTGTTGCTTTTTGCCGTCAAAGATGCTTGCACCCATGATTTTTACCTTTGCTGCGCCGTGTTTTCCGGGTTTTGAGGAACTGTAATCGACAATTTTGCATGGCTCGCCATCTATTACTACATAACTTCCTTTCTTAAGGTTTCTTACTTCTTCTATCTTGATGTCTGCCATTTTGTTTTAATTGTCATAATCTAAAAATTACACGCTCGTAATTAAAGGCGCACATAATAAAAATAAAGCTGTATCTATAGCGAAATGGTAAAACTCCCACACATAAAAAAAGGCGGCAAGAAACGTATTGCCATATTTATCGACGGACCTAACCTTCTAAGGAAGGAATTTAATATCAATTTAGGTCAGCTCGCATCACAAATATCAAAGGAGGGCACAATATCAATTGCCAAGGTTTTTTTGAATCAATTTGCCCCACAAAAACTTATTGAAGCAGTATCTGCTGAAGGCATGGAGCCTATAATCACACCTGTTGATTGTGATGTCGCCCTTGCAACTGAGATGATGGAAGCAGTATATAACCCTAATATCGACACCATTGTTGTCGTCACACGCGACGGAGACTTCCAGCCACCCATCCTTAAGGCAAAACAGCATGGTAAGGAGACTATTGCATATGGTGTCAGAAAGAATCTGTCAGAATGCCTCATAAACAGCGTTGATAGGTTTGTTGAACTGTAAAAATGGAACTTCCCGTAGGTAACCCGATAAAAGAGAATATGGAAACATCCCGTATAGATTTTTCAAAACTTTTTCCAACACTTCATGAACATGCGCTGACGGGCTATATGGATTTATCATTCATAAGTTCTAATGGGGCCGAGTGTGGGACACTGCTTTATAATGAAGGCGAGATAATCGCCGCAGAGTATGATTATCTAGCATCAGGCACCACAATAAAAGGAAAAGACGCCCTTTCGCGCTGTATAAACGCCTGTGTCGGAGTGGGCGCATTTAGTATATGCGATTTGAGTTCAGAGGAGCTTATGTCTGCAAGAGAAAGCGACCGCGAATCTGTGTTAAAATACAAACCAAGCATACCTGAGTTAACCCAGATGTTATCTGAAGAGTTTAGGGAGATTCCTCCAACAAACAAGAAATCCCAGATGACGGCTGTAACTGGACCTGGGGGCAAAGCTCAGATTTCACGCGACGCAGTACTTAAGAAATATGGCATAAGCCATCCCGATGACAAGATGCTTGATTCTCTTATTAGTACTATTAACTCTTAAATTATAATCCAGTAATAAAACGCAAGTAAAATGGCATTTTTCAAGAAAAAGACAAAATCACACAAGGAAGCCGCTACGCCAAAGCGCCAGGAGCGTCTTGTAGGTATACGGCGCAGTATCGAGGCGAGCCTGAAATACGAACAGGACGCCCTTTCAAGACCCATTAATGCAAGCACGCTAAAACGGATATATAATGTCGATTCACTTTGGATAAAAAAAGGCGATGACATAAGAAAAATCGGTTCTGCCAATTATGATCGCGAGCTTTCAGTCTTTAGGGCTGCATGCGAGCAATATTCCGGATTAAAAAATATTTGTTTACAAAAAGGCAATACAAAATATTATGTAGTTGAAAAAGAAGGCATAACTTATGCATTTTCAACACCAGTTGAGTTCATGAACCCTGATATTTATATGATGTTAACTGATATCATGGGCTCTTTTGAAGAGAATAAGGTTTTTTTAAGCAGTAATACTAACATAACCGGAGAATGACCGCAAGAACTATCGCTATTGCTTCTGGAAAAGGGGGCGTGGGAAAGACTACAACATGTGCCAATATATCCATTGCCATGGCTCAGCTTGGAAAGCGTGTCACGCTCCTTGATGCAGACCTTGCAATGGCAAACCTTGGTATCACTCTAGGAATGGAGGAGACCCCGACAACACTTCACGAAGTGCTTGCAGGCGATGCTAATATCGAAGATGCAATTTATGAAGGTCCCGCAGGAATACGTTTTGTCCCATCAGGTCTTTCCTTAGACACGTTCTTAAGAGTTGATGTCGAGAAACTAAAACCCATTGTTTCACAATTACTTGAGGACACAGATATCCTTCTTATAGACGCTCCTGGCGGACTTGGAAAAAATGTTCTAGGCGCAATGATTTCAGCCGCAGAACTCTTAATAGTCACTATGCCAGACCCTTCAGCACTTGCCGATGCTCTTAAAACCAAACTCGTCGGAAACCGCCTTAATATGGAGATTCTTGGCGTTGCACTTAACATGGTGCGCTCGGATAAAGCCGAAGTCACTCCAGAGGAAGTATCTGTACTTCTCGATTCCCCAATTTTACAAGTAGTGCCTTACGATAATAACGTAAAGCGAGGGGCAGTAGAAGGAAAACCGGTTATCCTAAGGAATCCGGATTCACCTGCGGCAAAGGCTTACAAGAACCTTGCAGCAGTCCTTGTGGGCGAAGAAGTAAAGGACGAAAAGAGGGGCTTTTTAAATAAGCTCTTTAAGAAATAACTCTTAAAAAATATTTATTTTTTCTTTAAAAATGACAAAGCCATTTGATCTTTTGACTACGGCACTTGGGAAGAACGTACTAGTAAAACTTAAGAATGGGGCAGAAATTCGAGGAGTTCTCGAGGCATATGACCCACACCTTAACCTTTCTATGAAAGACGCTGAGGAACTTGAGGGGGGCGAATTAAAAAAGAAGCTCGGTGATCTCCTTATACGGGGCGACACAATAGTTTTGATTTCGCCTTAAGGTTTTATTTAGTATAACTCAAATATCGCGCGAGGATTTTACTTTATTCTTGCGAGATTTTTGGGCCTGTGGTCTAGTTGGTTATGACGTCGCCTTTACAAGGCGAAGATCGCCAGTTCGAATCTGGCCAGGCCCACCTATGAGTTTAGTATTTAGTTAGCACTAGACAAATTTGTTCCTTTAACCTTACATGAATCTTACAGACTTAACTAAGTTTAGTGAGGCAGTCTTTTCCTAATTTTCTTTTAGTCAAGACAGCAGAGGATTTCCTCAAGCCGTTTTGTGTCAGGATATTCGCCTCTTAAAGAACCTGTCTTATTGCCTCGAAGCTTGTCGAACATGCCCGAAATCGGATTAGTCATGGTCTTTGCTCCTTTTTCTTGAGTACGCCTAGCAGCCTGCTCTGCTTGCCAGTCTTCGTTTAGGTGTTGTAGTGACATATTCTCTCCAGTTGGGTGAGATATATAGAAGGGAAAGATATAAAAGGATAAAAAGCATTTAGAAGCTTTCTTCTCTTTAATTGTTTTTAAAAATATGCTTTTGACAACATTAATCTAGCATCTTTTTATTCGTCCAGCCTTTAAGATATTTAGTAAAAATAAAATTTATTAAAATGACAATAAAGAAAGCGAAAAATAAAGGGCCGACAAAGCCAAGAGCTCCCCAGCCGACTGTCGTTATGAAAACCCAATTTACTCCGACAACACAATTTCTATTGATTGCAGGGATTGGAATAGTGCTTCTTGTAGCAATAGCCTTTATTGCTTTTCCAGCACCAGCCCCCTCATCACATATAGTGTCTGCAGTATGTGGCGACCTGACTTGCTCCCCGACAGAGTCTTGTATAAGTTGTCCGATAGATTGTGGAGACTGTGGAGAGGTCTGCGGCGACAGCAAATGCCGGGGTGAAGAAAACTGCGAAAACTGTCCTGAAGATTGCGGAACCTGTCCCAAAAAAGAAGTTGCGGTAATCGTGGAGAAGAAAGCAGAAGTAAAAGAAGACCCGCTTGCAGCCCGCAAAATGGATAATAATATCTACTCTGTAGCATCATCTACTAACCTAGCTCCAGGTCTTGAGACAGGGGAGGAACTCATAAATGATAGTTATGTCATCGTCCGGTACTTCTATGACAAGAGTTGTATGTCATGCACTATGCCTGAGAACCTTAAGGATATGGTCGATTCAGTAGTCGGCGACATGAATGGCATTGCCGTTGCAATAGATTATGACCTTACAACATACAAAGACCCAGGTCGCCAGTTCTTAAATGTAGATGGGATGGGAATACCTCAAAACCCCAACATAAGAATTGATGGTGCGCCTGGTGGGGAGCGTAGCTACAAGTTATTCAGATCTTATTCCCTCGCACAATGGGGGAACAAGAGTGAAGAGCTAAGAAAGGAGATATGCTCCATGACCGATATTACTCCATGTGAGTAATATCCTTCTTTCCTATTTTTATAACTTAACAGTCCTTGAAGGCAGGGGAACCCGTTGGGTAAGGATTTCAGTTAAGGATGTAGAATTTTTCCCTGCTAGTAGGTGCAAAAGCGCCCCGCCCCCTGAGGATACATGGTTAAAACCATCAATCCCAAGTTTTCTTATGGCAGCTGAAGTATCTCCACCCCCGATGACAGAATAAGCAGAAGAGTCAGCCATAGCCTTAAAGAGAGCTATTGTGCCCTTTGAAAATTCAGGATTCTCAAAGACGCCTGCAGGACCGTTACAAAAGACAGTTTTCATAGAGTGAATCAGTTGTGTGAACTCTTCGATGCTTTTTTGTCCTATGTCTAATATCGGATAATCTGTAGGCAAGTCGTCAACCGCGAGCTCTTCTCTTTTACCGTTCTTGTCTATCGCGACATCTATTGGTAGGTATATCTGCCCATTTGCTGCCTTAAGGAGCTCCTCTGCGTGCTTGTATGACTCCCCATAACCGTTCTTCTCAAGGAATGCTTCATTTGCAGAGCCTATGTCAATACCACTTGCTTTAAGGAATGCAAGGGATGGAACCCCGGTGACTATCAGGTAATCGGCCAAGTCCTTTTCAAGGGCGTTTTCAATCATGAGAAAAGTATCTTCAAGTTTTGCCCCCCCCAGAACATAACCCATAGGCGGTCTTGGGTTCCCATTAACCTGCTCAACCACCCTAAGCTCTCTTTCCATCAGGCGCGCGACAACAGAAGGCATTACGTGAGGAAAGCCTACCATGCTCGCATTTTTCCTATGGGTACAGGCAAAAGCGTCACAGACATAGATATCAGCAACAGACGACAGGTTCTTTACAAGGTCGCAAGTGGCTCTTTCTTCAGGCTCTCCCTTCTTGTTCTCATCGTCATAGAACCTTAGGTTCTCAAGGAGTAGCACTTCCCCATCATTTAAGTTTTTTACGGCGTCAAGTGCCCTTTTAGTGTATACAGAATCAACGAATTTGACCTCTTGTTTTAGGACGTCAGAAAGGACTTTTGCATGAGCCTTTAAGCTTATACAGTCATCCTTACCCAGCCTTGACTGGTGAGACAGGATAACAACACGCGCGCCACGCTCTATGAGTTCTGCGAGCGTTTCTTTGTGCACTTCAATCTTAAAGGTGCCGCTTATTTCCTTTGACTTCTTGTCAATAGGTACGTTAAGATCGCATCTCACAAGGACAGTCTTGCCACCTACATCAACATCATCAAGAGTGAGGTGTCTTGGAACCTCGACAATTATCATCATTCTTTTTTGCTAGCATAACACGTTAGGAAATAAGTGGATAATAATTTAGCATGGGGACATAAAAACCTTAACGCATACCCCTCCATGTTTACAGGATCAAATACACAAGATTTGCAAGCTAAGGGATACTATAGATGTCGTTTTGGTCGATTGTGCGCAGCACGGGCTTTTTTCACCTTGACAGGTTTTCGGTTCCAACTCAATGACGAGATATTATTCCAGAATTTAGAGCGAGTATCTGTCGCATCATTAATCGCACCACGCATAACCTTAGCTCTTGTCCCTCTTGTTTGTTGGGTTGCACGGAGTGCAGGTTCTGGCATGATTACAACTCTTTGCGGAGGTTTCTTATTCCCCTTCCCTCCAAAAATACCTAAAATAGCCATAGTAATATAGATGCACATTATTAAAAAACATTTGTTTTAGTTGCAAATAGCCCAGATATCTTGGGTTTTGTCACAGGCATAAAAACCTTCCTTTATACTATGACAGGCTTAGACCAAGAAAGGACATACAAAAATGCCCAAAAACAGTAATGTTTTTATAGACCTAACCCTTAATTTAAGCGAACCCGACCGCTTACGAAAGCTTTAAAAGCACTCAAAAGACGGTTAATAAACCAACAAAATGCAGCTCAACGACCTTCAGGTGCTTGTTTCAAAGCTAAAAGAAAATACTGGAATGCAAGTCGAGTCAACGACACTTGGACGCTTCCTTGGCCCCCGTGGATCTTATATCTCAGATGTGCTGGGAAGGGAGATACTCACACGACCTGTGATAATAAGTAAAAAAGAAGATTCAATCCAGATTCTTGACCTAAAAAAAGGTTTTGTCGTGCCGGTTTCTGATGAATCCGAAATTGTACCTGCCATAATAAAGGTCTACTCAAAGACTCCGACGGCATCAGAGCGCGCGCGAGAGCTTAATCAGGGTGTTGAAAGCACAGTCGAGCTCTATCGCAAGGTCATAACAAAAGAAATAGATGGAAATCCCATCTCCCAAACCCTTTCTGAGTTCCATACGATAATGTCACGACCCGGCTCTAATCAGGACAGGCTGGCTCTTGTTGAAAAGACAATAGATTTTCTTGAAGTGCACAAAGGCGAGAGGGTAGGCGAAGAGGAACTTTCAAAAATATGCAAGGCGCAGGACAAACTTGGTAAAATGGCAAAACATATAAAGTCGGGCAAGCTTGCGCCGGGACAGATTCCTTCTGTTTTTGAGCTTGCAGTATGGTCGTGGGTAAATTAACTTAGATTTTTTATTTTAGAGGAACCTTAGTCGCTGTAGCGGGCAGTTTATTTCCGATTCTGCTTAAGATTATGACGAGTCCCACCCCCGTGGCACATAATATTATAAGCGAGCCGTACCAGACTCCCAGCTCGGTTGCAGGTATGCCCACCCCAAAGTTCATTATTTCTCTGATTGGCATGACAAGTCCCCCTATGACAAGACCGAATAAGAAGAGCATGGTTAAGTCGTGCCTCTTTTTTAGAAGGTGGGAGATTATGTGCGAGACTATAGCTGCACCTACAAGAGCCCCCCCGCAGAATATTAATATGGGAAGCGCGTTTTGGCTTATTTGTGCCAGGGACTCAATCATATAAGTGTATATCCCCATGATAAGCAGCACAAAGGAACCAGAAACCCCTGGAACAAACATTGCACATGCCGCAAAAAATCCACCTATAAATATGTACCATAATGAAGGTGTAAAGCCGCTTGCCGGAGCAAGAAAACTGATTCCTGCGGCAAAAACCAGACCAATAAGGAACAAAGCGACTCCAGAGACTTTAATCTCTTTTATCGCCTTTAGCATGATTAGACCAGATGCCGCGATAAGCCCTGCAAAAAATGCAAAAGCAAAAGCCCCATGAGTCTCAAGCAAATCTGCCATGAGTCGTGCACCCCCTAAAATAGCTATTATGACACCGAGTCCTAGAATAGCAAGAAAACCAAAATCAACTTTTCGCTTGAAGCCTTTTCCCATAAATTTAATGGCGTTATCTGTTTCCCTTATGAATCGTGGATAAATGCCCATGACAAGAGCCATGGTACTAGCCGAAAGGCCAGGGATTAGGTTTGCAATACCCATCACAATCCCCTTTAAGAACACAAGCACAAAATCTAAATTCATCCTAAACAAGCTCTCCTACTTCAAGAATCGGACACCCAAGTCGTTCTCCAAGCGCCTTTAGTGAAGAGGCGTTCTTTTTGTCGACAGATATTAAAAAGCAATCCAGGTTACGAGTCATGTGCACGGGCGATTCGAAAAGTTCGAATCCCAGCTTTGAGGCTTCTGCAATTTCCCTTGCAGTCTCCTTTATCCCGCCTTTTGTCACATCCTTTGCAGCATTGATTACCAAGCTGCCGGATTTTATGTCGGCGAGCAAGGCATACCAATCTGAAAATAGTTTTTTAGCCTTTGCCATACGTTCCCTTGAATCTCCCCATAACGGTTCTCCAAAAAGCATGAGTGAGTCTCCAAGCTTGCCACCGGACTGCTTCAAAGGACTTGGCAATAATAGCTCTCCGAACACGAATATGCTCGCACAAGGCCCTTTTGAAAACCTCATCAGGGTTCCTTTGTCATGAGGGCAATTAGTATTTCCTCCGATAACGGGTATTCCAAGCTCCCGGGATTGTACACTAAGCGACTCGGCCATTTCGATTATCTCGTTTTCTGTGCCTGAAAGGCAATCCAAGGCAAAAATCACCCGCCCGCCCTTTGCGAGTATGTCAGTTGAAGCATGAACTAGGGCAGAAAGCATGACAAGACGCTTTGCATATGGCCCATCAGCACTAAAAAGAAGCTTAGATTTGTCTACAGGCAGGCAAACAGCGTCATCGCAGTCTAAAAGGCCAAGTATCTCAGAGCCCACGCAGGGTCCGGAAGCAAAAATCTCAACCACATGCTTTGAAATTTCATCCATAATATTATTTTAAACTACTATTTTAATGTCTTTATCTTGGAAAAAGACCTCGTAACTTCATATATGGAGTTGAACATAAGCATTTATATAGGTGGAAATTCAAAGTTACCACTGAACAGTAGTTACAAAATGAAAACAAAGCTAGTATTGATGACAGTTGTATTCGCATCAGCCCTTATTTTAGCTGGAATGCCAGCCTTGGCAGTAAACGACTGCGTATATCACGAAAGCTACGGGAGGGGTGTGGTAAGCTACGATTACTCTACTGGTGACGCGGAAGGAAATCACTATGTATACGATGATTTCGGCCAGACTATTCTCAAAACAGACCAGGGAAATACCCTGATTACAATATGGGGCGACCAGAGGTCTAAGCATTTTAAATGTGCAAGCGGTGCACATATCGAGCCTGCTCTTTCAAAAAGTATCTGTGAAAGAGGCGTTCCCCAATTCACACGCATAAGCGATTCAGAAGGCTATTTTACATGCACTGACTCCCATGGGGGTGGTGAAGACTCAAGATTTTATTATGAATGCGAGGGTATAGACATACCTTATGTCATCCACGATTACCAAGCATGTTATGAAAACAATGTGTACTGGTTTGACTCAGGCGCGTGCCGTCAGGAACTTATAGAAGATTGTACTGGTGGGGACGTTTGTTTAGATGCGGTTTGTTACCCGACATGCACTCCAGGTTACACTGACAACTACCAATGCGCAGGCAACTGGCTAGAAAGAGAAGAAATCGATGAGTATTGCAGAACTTCATGGGTCGAGAACTATGAATACTGTGATTATGGATGCGATTCGACCACATTTACATGCAACAGTCAGTGCCACGAAGGTTACACTGAAAACTATCGTTGCGACGGAAACTGGCTGGAGCGCCAATATGTGAGCTCAGATTGCGATTATTCCTGGGATAATAATTATGAATACTGTACAAGCGGTTGTAGTGATGTGACAAAAAGCTGCAATCCTTACTGTGAAGAAGGATATCTTGATGACTACCAGTGTATGGGTTCGTCCTTAGAAAGAAATTATCAATATTCAGACTGCTCAACAGAATGGCGCGAAATAGAACACTGCCAGTATGGATGTTCAGGAAATACTTGTAATTCGGGATGCACTCCAGGCTACATAAGCAATTATCAGTGTAACGGAAACTGGTTACAACAAGAGTATAAGGATATTGATTGCTCACTTGAGTGGAGAGACGCAGAATACTGTAACTATGGCTGTTCTGCTGGTGCATGCAACACAGGAGCGACGCCTTATTGTGAGGATACAGATGGCGGGATAGTCTGGACGGTTCAGGGAAACACATACGGCCTAAACGATTATAATGAGTCATATTCAAAAACTGATTACTGCGGTGGAAACACAGTGCATGAATATTATTGTTCAGGAAATGACTGGGCACTGACTTCGTATTCTTGTGCGTATGGCTGCTCTGATGGCGCGTGTAAGACAAACCCGTCATGCACTGATGAATGCTCTGTTTGGGGCGATACAAAGTGCAAAGGCGATGAGAAATGCACCTGTGGTTATTATGACTCGGACCCATGTTTAGAATGGGGTAACTGTTATGAATCCTCAACATGTGATAATGAATGCGATTCAGGATGGGATTCAGAACGGAAATGCCGATACGGCGACGTTTACAGGATGTACACATACTCTGATTGCGATGAGGAATGGCGCTTATATGATGAGTGTGATTATGGCTGTTCTAACGGACATTGTAGATACGACCCATATGACGATTATTGTGGAAACGGATATTGTGATTATTCAGAGGGTGAAACTTGCTCAAACTGCCCATCTGACTGCGGTTCCTGCAACAGGTGCGGAAACGGATACTGCGAGACAAATTATGGCGAAACCTGCTATAACTGCCAGAGTGACTGTGGTGTCTGCCAAACATGCGGCAATGGAATTTGCTCAGGCGGAGAAACCTGCTCAAGCTGTCCATCTGACTGTGGAACATGCGGCGACCTTTGCGGAAACGGCGTGTGTTCAAGCGGCGAGACTTGCGCAAGCTGTCCATCTGACTGTGGCTCATGTACACAGTGCGGTGATGGTATTTGCAGTGGGTCAGAAACTTGCTCATCATGCTCACTTGACTGCGGAACTTGTCAGATTTGTGGCGACGGCATGTGCACAGGTTCAGAAACCTGCTCATCATGCTCTTTAGACTGTGGAAATTGCGTCACTGCGTGTCCGGTCCCAGTAGGCGAAAACGTCGAAGTGAGTTCAGAGGCCTGCGCGGAATTCAAAGGCGCGGGAACAGAGAGTTTCTCATTAACAGTATATAACAAAGAGCCTTACGCAGCAGAGTACTCAGTCGGGCTTAGCGGACCTGCTTCGGCATGGTCAAATATAAATCCGTCGACTGTACTTGTCCCGACAGGTGAAGGAAAGAGTGCTCAGATAACAGTGAGTGTTCCAGAAGGCGTTTCACCAGGCCTTTACGAGATGACTGCAATAATCTCCTCAGGCAGTGAAGCTATAATGGAAAAAGAGCTTTATGTGAGTGTAGCCGAAGAGGACACAGGAGCAACAGGCTTAATAGTCCTTGATGTAAACAATATCTCAAGCTCTCCAACGGGCGCCGCCATAGCCGGTGAGATAGACCTCTTTTGGATAATCATCGGAGTTTTTGTAGTGGCTGACCTATTACTCGTGGCAATTGTCCTTAGGCGGAAAAACGCGAGTGTTGGTAATACTGACAAAAAACTTTGATAGGACAGGATTTACATAAGGGTTTTTTGGGTTTGCAGCTAAGCCTTCCGTGATCTACAAGAAGGCCGTTTACCTTCCCCCACATTTTTTTAGGAAGGAGGCCGCACAAATCTTTTTCTATTTTTTCTGCACTTTTAGCATCGCTTAGTCCCACCCTTTTTACGATTCTTTTTGCGTGAATGTCAATTGCAATGCCTTCAACTTTGCCGAAGCACTCTGTTAATATTATATTCGCGCTTTTTCTACCGATTCCAGGGATTTTTAGAAGACTGTCCATGTTGCCCCGGACCTTGCCGTTAAATTCATTTGTTATTGTCATTCCCGCCTCGACTATGTGCCTTGCCTTCACATGGTAAAATCCACTTGGGTGGATGTGAACTTCAATGTTTTTTGGGTTTTCTTTTGCGTAGTCGCTTGCAGTCTTATATTTTGAAAAAAGAAATGGCGTCATCTCATTGACTTTCTTGTCAGTGCACTGCGCGGCAAGGATAAGGGCTACAAGAAGCTCAAGAGGGTTTGTATAATCAAGTTTTGGCGTTGGAACATGGTAACGCTTCTTAAGGAGACTAACTATCTTTATTGCAGTCTGTGAATCCATTACCCTAATTTCTCAGGCTTGTGACGGGTGCCGGCAGGCGTCCCCCGCGGTTTATGAATTTTGCAGGCGATGGCTTTAAGACCTCCATTACAGGACCTTTCCCCAAAAGACCCCCAAAATCAACCCAGTCCCCGGCTTTTTTGCCAGTTGCAGGAATGACTCGTACACCTGTTGTCTTGTTCTGAACAACTCCGATTGCAAGTTCGTCAGCAATTATTGCCGCAATCGTTTCCATAGGTGTATCTCCTGGTATTACAAACATGTCAAGCCCGACTGAGCACACCGCACTTAAAGATTCAAGTTTAGCTATAGATAAAACTCCTTCTTTGGCTGCTCTTGCCATGGCAAGGTCTTCAGTAACTGGGATAAACGTGCCTGAAAGCCCGCCTACAGATGATGATGCCATTGCCCCTCCACGTTTTATTGCATCAATAAGAAGTGCAACTGCTGCTGTTGAACCGTGGGTACCAACTCGCTCAAGCCCCATAACTTCAAGTATTTCACCGACAGAGTCCCCGACTGTTGGAGTTGATGCTAAGGAAAGATCGACAATCCCAAAAGGAACATCTATTTTCTTTGCAAGATCGCGACCTATGAGTTCTCCTGCGCGGGTTATCTTAAATGCAGTCTTTTTTATTATCTCAGAAAGCTCGCCAAGGTCGCAGTCCGGATGTTTTTCTACAATGTTTTTAACAACGCCCGGTCCACTGATTCCAATATTGAGTGCATAGTCCCCTTCCCCTATGCCGTGGAATGCTCCAGCCATAAATGGTGAATCCTCAGGAACGTTTGCAAAGACAACAAGCTTGGCACAACCAATCGAGTTATGTGTAACTTTGGCAATTTCTTTAATCTTTTCTGAAGCAAGGATGACAGCATCCATATTAAGTCCGGATATGTTTGTCCCGACATTAAGGAAGCAGCATACTCTTTCTGTTTGAGATAGGACTTCAGGCAGGGAGTTTATCAGTCGCAGGTCGCTTTTTGTCATGCCTTTTTGCACATGCGCGCCGTATCCTCCTATAAAATCTATTCCCGCGTCTTTTGCTGCGCGGTCAAGAGTCTTTGCAATCTCAAGGAGACCCTTTTCATCAATAGTTTCAGCGATGATTGATATTGGAGTTACCGAGATTCTCCTGTTGATTATCGGAACGCCGTATTTTTTCTCTAAGGAGCTGGCTTCCTTTACGAGTTGTTTTGCCTTCCCGACAATTTTCTCATACACGTTTTCCTTAAATTTTTCAAGGTCTGAATCAATACAATCCTTAAGATTAATACCAAGTGTTGCTGCGCGTATGTCATAATTGTAATACAGAGTCATCCCTGCCGTCTCATAGACCTCTTCAATACTATACGCCATTTCTTATTTTATATCCTGTGCATTGCCCGCAGGATGTCTTCGTGTTGTATCTGGATTTTTAAGCCCATTTCCTTTTCAACCACGTCCATCTTCTCGCGAAGCTCGTCCATGGAGACCTCAGCTCCTGCGACATCAACAAACATACTCATGACAAAATAACCTTCCATAACTTTCATCTCGACGTCTTCGATGTTTATGTCGCAATCTGCAAGAATGTTTGATATTTTTGCGACAATACCCTTTTTGTCCCCACCAATCACGGTTATAAAACAAAGTTCTCTCTTATCCATTTTCTTAAATAGTTTGAAACAATATGCAATTAAAGTGCGATTAAATCTTGTATCTTAAAATAGCGGCAAGTCCTCCAAGGCCGTTTAAGCGTTCTCCGGGTTCGTGACGCGAGTCAAATACGCAGAAATTTCCCCTGGATTTTCTTGTGTTTTCAATAAGTCTTTCGACAGACGCGTCTTTCCTAAGAAGGGAATCAAGAACAAGAAGCTCTAAGACCGCCCCTGATTCGCAGGCACTCTTAACATCCCTTTTCCCGTAGGCAAAAAGCCCGTCTTTTGATATTTCGTAGAATACGCGTTCAATGAGACCCGATTCGCGGTTAATTCTGGAGTCGCCTATCGCGCGGTCTAGTTTTCCTGTGCGAATAAGTTCATACACCGCTTGCTTTCCATCGTTCCCACTGTCAATTACCTGGCAGTTAAATTTCTTTCCAGTCGAATCACAGAATTTTGCAAAATTACCCTTTGTAAAGCCTGTACCACATAGGTATACAGTTCCCGCGTCTTCATGCTCAAGCTCGCTTGTAATGGCGGATTTCAGCTTAGAGAAGAATTCAGTTTCGTCTTTTGTGCCCCCTTCTGCGTATTTTCCACCCACGTTTTCACTTAAATTTATGAACTTAAGGCCTCGGTCGCGCACAAGGGCGATTACCGCACTGCTCTTATCAACTGCACATACTATTGCGCGCGCAGTCTTTCCTTTCTTCTCAGCGTCTGAAAGATAGCCCTTTTCACTGTCTGCCCAGTTGTTTTTTATGATTTTTATCTCAGAGTGTTCTCCAAGCTCAAAAGTATGATGCGAGCCAAAAGAGACATACTCGTCAGGCCCGCTTTTGATTATTCCTAGAACGCGCAGGCGGTTTGAGTTTTCGTCAAATTCACAGGAATCCACACGAATTCCAAGAGTCATTGCCCTTTTCTCACTTTTTCCAGAGCGCAGTTTATCATCTTTTCCTGCAATGGACCTAAAAGTCCTTGCTATTGCTAGGTCTCCTGGACTTATGACCTTTGATAAATACCAAAGGTCGTCAAGGCTTTCAGCAAGGACGCGAACTTCTCCGCTCCGAAAATCTCGTTTAAGGACTTTCATGACTCCTAAATTTGAGCGGGGGAAGCTAAAAACAAGCCAAGAGCTATCTTACTTGCCTAAGGATGTTTTCAGCAGTTTTTTTGCCCACAATACCTTCAAGCTCTTCAACATTCGTCTTAGACAGGTCGGATTTGCTCTTAAACCCTGACGAAAAGAGCTTTCGCCCGCGGACGCGGCCAATGCCTTTGATTGCAATGAGTGGTGCTAGCTCCTCTTTTACGCCGTGTTTTATTCTCATTTGGAGTGTTTGGAACTCTCGTCTAAGTGATGGTCTTGCCTTAGTCAACGGAGCTATTTCAGCGCAGCAGTAAGCTAGCCACTCAGCAGTATTCAGTTTTATCCTAAGGAGACCTGGAGCCACCTGGTAATTCTCCATTATCCAGGCCTCAGAGCGCTCATCAAGCCAGTCGGAGAACATCAGCGCCGTTTTGAAGCGCTCAAGATAGTCAGAGTCGTTTCTTGTAAGTATAATTTCTTCAGTCTCGTAGTATTTGCCCCAAAGCTCGTCTTCCTCAGATTTCCTGACATAAAGAAGGGGTCTAAGTTCACTTGAAGTGCAAAGCATCTCAAGCCAGGATATTGTTTTGGCTCGCGCGCTCCCCTCTTTATCCTCCATTATTCCCTTAAAGACATAAGCGCTTTCAGGGTCTAGGTAAAGTTCAGACACGCGCGCTCCAAGAGGCGTTGCGATTATCTCGCTTTTTGAGCACGCCGAAATATCATTTGCAGTTACAAAGAGTCCTTCTGAATCAATTGACGAATCTTTCCCACAGGGCATGACGACAAAGCCCCAGTCAGAAAGCTGGCGCAGTATACGCTCGACTTTGACTTTAAACTCTCCCCCAGTTCCGAATTGATGGGCAAAAAACGTGCGTCCGAAGAATTCAAAAAGGCCATCTGTGCTTCTGCAAAAGCCCGATGCTATCGCCGAAAGGACATGCGTCCTTAAAATCGGTTCGACTCCAAGCATGGAATGAATCGCTTCAGGTTCACCTTCTAAATATGTGCTTTGTAAGTAAGCCGCTTCCTTAGTATCTGGTGCAAGAAGCACGCACTCACCTTCATCATCATACCTGGGGCGTCCAGCGCGTCCTGCCATCTGCATGTACTCTAAAACCGGTATGTAATCCATGCCGTGGTCAGTGTAGCGCTTTATATCGCGGATGATGACTTTTCGTGCTGGAAGGTTGATTCCTGCGGCCAAAGTGGGTGTAGCACAAATCACCTTTATGCGTCCGTCTTTAAACGCGTTTTCAACAAGTTCGCGCTGACCATTAACAATCCCTGCGTGATGAAATGCAACGCCTCCTGCAACACATCTGCCTAGCCGGGCGCACTGGGCAGTTGGACTCGAAAGGACGTTTTCAATATCGCTTGATAAGGCAGAAAGCGCCATTTGTTCAGTTCCATCAAGGGTTTTCCCCATCTTTGCGCTAAGCTTTTCTGCAACGGCTTCAGCCGACCTTCTGGAATTGACAAAAACAAGACTTTGGGCACCGTCCTTTTTTGTCTTTGTGGTTTCAGATTCAAGAGTCTCAAACTTCCCAAGCTCTATTTTCTGGCTTAGTTTTGTCGGACGCCAAGTTGATTTAAGGAGCTTTGCCCCAAGCCACTCTGCCATCTCTTCAGAGTTGCCAACAGTCGCCGAAAGCCCGATTATTTGTGCTTCAGGGAACATCTCTTTAAACTTTGCGATAAGTATCTCGTAGGTGGGGCCGCGGTTGGTTCCAATCAGGTGTATTTCATCGATTATTATTGCCCCAAGGTCGCGAAACCACGTTGGTTTTGAGCGCAGAATTGAGTCGCATTTTTCTGCTGTTGCGACAAGTAGGTCTGCAGCACACTTCTGGCTGAGAAATTTAGAGTCGAGGTCGCCCATTTCAAGTTCGACATTAAATCCAAGCTTTTCCCATTTTCCAAATTCACGCGCTTTTTCAGCGGCAAGCGCGCGCAATGGAACTAAGTAAAGCACTTGCTTTCCTTGGCGCATGGCTTTAAGTGCGGCAAGCTCGGCCATAACCGTTTTCCCAGATGCTGTCGGCGTGCAGACTAAAAGGTCGTTTCCTTCAAGAAGCCCAGCTTTTATTGCGTCTTCTTGGGGTGGGAAAAAGGAGATTATGCCGTCTTTTTCAAATACTCTGGTTATTGCGTCCCCAAGATTTAGTTCAGAAACATCCACTCCTTATTTTGAAGCGGACGGGATTTAAGGGAGATTGCCTACCAGAGCACTAGTCGCTTGAGCTTAATGTTTTAATCTGCTTAAACAGAAACTAAGGTATGCCAGGAAAACCCCACAAAGCACTTGCTCCAGCACCTCTTGATGTGAACGTGCTTGGTGTCTCAAAAAAATCAAAAAGTGCTTATCGCCAGCATAAGGTTTATCCACGCATGAATTCTCTTGTTACATCTTCCTTAACTGGCAGTAAAGCTGACGTAAAACATACTGAGACCGATGCTAGGATAACTGAAAAGATTCTAGCTGATGCCATGCGAGAAGTTCGTCGTGGCAAGATTCCCTTACAATCCAGGGCGATACAGCATGGCCCAGAACCTGGCGCAATCAGAATTTGGACGAGAAACACCCCTCAAGCCAGGTTAGACCACGTACTTGACAAGGCAAGTTCAGCTGAGAAAAATGAGATATTCCAAAAGATAATGGAAGGGGTTGGAAACATGCATTCTCTTGCTCGCGTGGCAAATAGGGATCTCCGTGGCACAACTCCCAATATATTTGTTTATCCAAAAGAAAAAGGTGGACGTCCATTAGAACCAAAATTCACAGACTTTGGCTGGGGCGTAAGCTTGCCTAGAGGTGGAGAACGCCTTGGCGAATACACGAATACTCGTGAAGCAATGCTAAAAGATATTGATGATGTCATTGATTTGTTCGAAGACCATATCCATCACGTTGATTATGAGAACGGTTTTAAGACTTATGAAAAAACTCTGCGCAAAGGGTTAGAAAAAACAAAATGGGCACCTTTTGAAAAACTAGACCTATCTTTAAAACTTGAAAAATCCCGAAGTCGTTTAAGAGACGAAGCAATTAAAAGAGGGAGAATAAATAAGGGAATCAAAGATTATCCTCATTCTTATTATCCGCGATAAGAAGATACACGAAACAAAATGAAAACACCAGCAATTGTTCTTAATTTTAAGACGTACAAGGAAGCAACAGGAAAGGCGGCAATTACTCTTGCAAAAGTCTGTGACGAAGTCGCTCGCGACAAGGGCGTTGAAATCGTTGTATGCCCTCAGCTTGCCGATGCCGCAAAAATCGCTGAAACCGTTGATATACCAGTCCTTGCCCAGCATTTTGATCCTATAACACCGGGCAGCCACACGGGATGGGTGCTTCTTGACTCTCTTGTTGACGCGGGTCTTGCAGGCTCTCTTATAAACCACAGCGAGCACCGCATTCCAAAAGAAGATGTCGAAAAGTGTGTTAAGATGCTAAAAGACGTTGGTCTTGAGTCAATTGTATGCACAAAAGACATAGGAGAAACGGCGGCATATTCTCACTTTACTCCTAATTTTCTTGCAATAGAACCTCCTGAACTAATCGGCAGCGGGATTTCAGTTTCTGAGGCGCAGCCTGAGATAGTGTCCGGCGCCGCCAAAGCAGGAGGAGACGTTCCGGTCTTTTGCGGAGCAGGAATAACAAAGGGCGTTGACGTCAAAAAGGCAATAGAACTTGGGGCGTGCGGCGTTCTTTTAGCATCCGGAGTCACTAAGTCAAAAGAGCCTGGAAAAGTCTTAAGCGAGCTTGCAAGTTACGTCCTTAGTGTTTGAACTTCGGCTGACTCGCAAAAGCAAAGCTTTTAACCTCGCTTTTATTAATAATCCATGCTGTCAGAAACAAAGCGAGCATTGCTTCCAAAAAGCCTTAATCTTGTTTTGGGTTTAGCAATTTTATCAGTAGTCTTAGCTACGCTCGTTTTTTCTTCTATGTCTGGCGCCTCAATAGATTCCGAGGACATTTATGAATACTTTGAATATCCAAATGCTTCAAGTTCAAATACAAGCGGGAATGAAACAGATAATCTGCCGATTTTAGATATCTTGGATACCCCAGGGAACATAAGCATAAACATTTTTTCTCCTGCAAATCAAACACAAACACAGGACTTAAGTACTCTAGTTCAGGCTAACCTTACTGCTGATAGGCTCGCCTATTTATTCTTAAACGATTCTTCCCTTGTCGCTTACTGGACGGCAGAGAACGGCGCAAACGACTCAAGTGAATACCACAACGACGGAAGCTTTGGAGGAACTGCGACGACTGTTGCAGACGGCAAATTTGGAAGGGCTTTTGAAGCTGACGGAGCCGAACCCAATTACATAAACTTGGGAATGAGCACGGATTTTGACATATCAAGTGCATTCACGGTCAGTGTGTGGGTAAAAAACATAGGCAATAGCTCTGGACACACGATCTTAGGCGAGTGGGATTCTATTATAACTAAATGGGACTGTGCTTCAGGTTGTGCTAAGTCATCATGGTGGATTGGTATTCAACCCAGTGATGAAATACTTTTCATAGTTGCCAATTCTACAGGTTCCAGGACAGTAACAGTCCCCGGTACGACTAAAATCAGATACGACTCGATTTGGCACCATGTAGTCGGAATCTATGATGGTTCATATTTGGAGGTATATCTTGACGGTGAGCGTGAGGGGCAGGTGGCATATTCAGAAGGCGTTCACGTAAATTCCACCGTACCTTTAGTTATTGCAGGTTCTGCAAATCCACCTTTGGGCAGTTTTAATGGCTCAATTGACGAGCTTATGATATTCAACAGAAGCCTAAGTGAATCAGAGGTTAGGTCTCTTTATAATGCAACCGCCCAGGAATTCAATGTCACAGTAGACTTAGAACCCGGCAACAACTCCATATATCTCTCAGCAAAAGACACTCTCGCAAATTTCGCCAAGAACTATATCGTAGTCGAAAGGACCGAAACCAATCCCCCAAATATTATAATAATATCGCCCGCCAACTACACCCAGACACAAAACCAAACTACAAGCATAATTGCAAATGCCTCAGACGAATCACAAGTCATGATGTTCCTTAACGATTCGTCCTTAGTCGGCTACTGGACGGCTGAAAACGGGGCGAATGACTCAAGTGAATACCACAACGATGGGACTTTTGGGGACAATGCAACAACATCGGCAGACGGAAAGTTTGGGCGCGACTTCGCATTTAATGGATTAGGCGAATATGTCTCTATTAATGTTTCAAGCAGTCTTAACATAACTGACCCCATGACGATATCTCTTTGGGTAAAATTCAACAATGTTTCTGGGACTCAAACTATACTTTCAACATTTAATAGTTCTATAGACGGATATTATATTCAAGAAAATAGTGCAAATACTATAGCCTTTATAGGCTCATGGGATCATAGGTCATATATTTATACTCCTGAGAATTTTACTACTGAGGATACTTGGTATCTGATAACAGTTACAATAAACGGGACTCTTGGAAAATTATATATAAATGGCAATTTAACCGACTCAAACACTACACTTTATATGGCTCTTAACAGCACTGCAATCTATTTTGGGAAACATATTTCTGGGCAATTTCCCTTAAATGGTTCATTAGATGAAGTCATGTATTTTAACAGATGTTTAGGCGCAACAGAAGTTCTCGCACTCTACAACGCGACAGCCCAAAACTTCAATGTCACAGTAGACCTAGAACCTGGCAATAACTCAATACATCTTTCAGCAAAAGACACGCTTGCTAATTTTGCCAAGAATTATTTGGTAATCCAGCGTATAGTGCCACCTTCAGTTTCTTTTGTCCTGCCAACTCCTTCAAACGGGACGATTACTGCAAACACGAGTGTCCAAATCAATTCCAGCATAAACGCGTCAGACCTCGGAGACGTGGAGTTCAATTGGTCTGTCGGACCAAGAGACGGCCTCGTCCTTGACCTGATATTTGACGATGGCAGTTTGAGGGATTATTCAGGAATGGGCAACGATGGGACAAATAATGGTTCAGAATATACTCCACAAGGGGCTGTTATGGGAGGGCGAGAATTTAATGGTATGACCGAGTATATTGATGTCGGAAATGATAATAGTTTAGATATAACTGGGAATATAACTCTTTCTGCGTGGATAAAAGCAGAAGCAAGACAGAATACATATCCGACTATTATTGCAAAAAGAGATACTGGAGGAAACACAAATTATCAGTTCTATCTGAATTGTGTGAATCGTTGTCAGCTAAGATTTGGTTTTGGCAATTACTCGCAACCGTGGTATGCCGACAGGGCGGGTAACATGGCCTTAAATGACAGCTTATGGCATTATGTCACCGTCACATATAATGGTTCTGATTATATTTATTATGTGGATGGCAATGTCGATGCGATTAACCAAGAAACTGAAAGTTTAAGTTCGTATGTAACTGATAAAGACGCAATTATCGGTTATTTTGAAGATGGCGGATCTACAAGATATTTTAACGGATCAATTGACGAAGTCAAGGTCTTTAACAGAAGCCTCAGTCAATCTGAGATAAAAGAACTTTATTACAATTCCCGCGCCAGGTTCTATGATGATTCGCTTGTTTTGATGTATAACTTTGACAACCTAAGTGCAATTGGTGAAAACTCAAGCTATGTCGTTGACGCAAGTCTTTATAGAAATGATGCCAATGTGACGCGCGCAGTCTGGAATTCTTCCGGGAGATATGGCGGGGCATATAGTTTTAATGGAGTGTGTGGCGACGATTACATAAAGACCCCGAATAGTTCAATATTTAACATGTCAGAGTTTAGCGTTTCGGCCTGGATTTATTCCTCTTTAAATAAAACAACACCCGTAATAGTGGCTGATGGGGATGTTATTGGTGGGGCATCACTTTTATGTGGCAAGGGAGCACGGGCGGGTTGGGCACTTCTCTTATATAACAAGACCAAGCTTAGTCTGACGCATTGTAACACGAGTTCTTACGGGAAGAACTATACCCTATTAATATCGGATGGTGAGGTCCAGCCCAATACTTGGACTTATGTGTCTCTGACGTTTGATTCTGAGAATATCAACTTCTATGTAAACGGAGTCCTATCCAGCAGTTTTGAGAGTGGCGGGATAATGTATGACAACATAACAACAGATATAACTGTCGGCGCCCAGGATTACAATGAAGCTAATAATTTCAACGGCACGATTGACGAAGTCAGGGTATGGAACAGAAGCCTTAGTGCATCAGAAATATGGTTGATGTATGAATCTAACTTAAAAAAATTCAATGTTTCTGGCTGGAGCCTTTATACAAACAAGACAAATCTTAGTTCGGGCAATTATGATTACATAACAGGTATTGCAGACACTTTTGGAAATACAAGCGATACAGGTGAAAGGCTCCTTATTATTGATGCAAGTGCTCCGGTTATAACTTTTATTACCGAGAACCATACTCAAACATTTAACACGAGTTTAGTAGTTGACGTAAATGTAAGTGATTCACTACAGACATATGCTTTCCTTAACGATTCGTCCTTAGTAGGTTACTGGACGGCTGAGAATGGGGCCAATGATTCGAGCAGATATCATAATGACGGGACTTTTGAAGGGGATGCGACAACTTCGCCCAATGGTAAATTTGGGCGAAAGTTTACATTTGATGGGACTGATGCGTATATAGAGACCTCTAATTTTTATAACCAGATAAACGACACAATCACCTTGTCAGTATGGGTTAATCCCAGTAGTTGTAATGGCTATGATTATATGCTCTATAAATGTCTGGACTGTGGTACTACTTCTTATGATGTTGGGACATATTCGATTAGCTGTAATTCAAATAATAGTGTAATATTTGGGGGAGTTTATGACAGTACATACATCCACCCCAGGTTTGTATCAAACTCTACATTATCAATGAATAACTGGACCCATATAACTGTAACTTACGATGGAAACAATATTTTAATTTATTTGAATGGAAATTTGGATAAGCTTAGTTCCTTTCCTGGCCACTACTTCCAATATTCATACGGAGGAACTAATTTTCCAGTACGGATAGGGCGTGGTAAAAATAGTTCTGTTCCTTGCTTTTTCAATGGTTCAATTGATGAGGTAATGATTTTTAGTCGTACATTATCAGCGTCAGAAATCCAGGCACTTTACAACGCAACAGCTCAAAATTTCAATGTCACAGTAGACCTAGAACCTGGCAATAACTCAGTACATCTTTCAGCAAAAGACACGCTTGCTAATTTTGCCAAGAATTATTTGGTAATCCAGCGTATAGTGCCACCTTCAGTTTCTTTTGTCCCGCCAACTCCTTCAAACGGGACGATTACTGCAAACACGAGTGTCCAAATCAATTCCAGCATAAACTCTTCAGACCTCGGAGACGTGGAGTTCAATTGGTCTGTCGGACCAAGAGACGGCCTTGTCCTTGACCTGATATTTGACGATGGCAGTTTGAGGGATTATTCAGGAATGGGCAACGATGGGACAAATAATGGTTCAGAATATACCCCACAAGGGGCTGTTATGGGGGGAAGATCCTTTGAAGGTCTGGCTTATCAGGGCATTAGCGTCAATGTCAGTTCAAGTTTAGAGTCCCAAAATTTAACAATAAGTGCGTGGGTAAAGACAAGTAACCCAAATACGTCTCAGATAATAGCAACTAAAAGATACGCCCAGATAACCGCACCTTACAACTCCTATATCCTAGAGATGAATGCAGGTACCTATAGATTTGGTCTTGGAAAAGCCGCAGAAAACCAAACGCGACTATTCTCCATAACTCCAACATCTACAAACTGGGTTTTTGTTGCTGGCACTTATGATGGAGTCACTATGAAGATATATGTTAACGGCGTTTTAGAAAATCAATCTAGTGATTTTGCAGGTCTGATTGCTTATAATGGCAGCTTAGGTTTCTTTGTCGGTAATTATGGTGGGGGGTGGGAATTTAATGGTTCAATTGATGAAGTTAAAGTTTATAACCGGAGCCTCAGTCAATCTGAGGTAGAAGAACTTTATCATAACTCGCGCGCCAGATTCTACGACGATTCGCTTCTTGTGATGTATAACTTTGATGAGAATACTTTGATGAATGATTCAAGCTTACAAGACAATAACGGCAGGTGCGGAGGGACTGATATTTATGGACGCAATAGCACTTGCCCAAACTGGACGACAAACGGGCGCTACGGTGGAGCCTATATCTTTAATGGACACGACAGTAACAACACAATCAAGGTTAACCTCTTTAATATAACCCATGAAATCAGCTCTTGTATGTGGGTTAAACCATTAGCTCAGCCGGATGGAACAGATTATTTATTAAAATACAGAACATTTGTAGTATTCATAACTAATAATTCTGAGATACGGACTGCAGTCAGAATCGGGCAGACCTGGTATCATCTTACAGCTAACTACAGTCTATCTTTAGATAACTGGCACCATGTTTGTACGGGATACAATAATGAAACAGGTGTACACATCTATGTGGACGGAGATTTAGTCGCAGAGAATGACTCGATTATTGGAGATCTTAATTCAACTTACGCAGACCCTTCCGTTGAATGGGCGGCGATAGGTTCGCACTGGTCGCCTCCAACAGACGCCTTTGATGGTGTGATTGACGAGTTCCGGCTTTGGAACCGCAGTCTTAGTGCCTCGGAGATACAGTTGATGTATGAGTCAAACCTAAGGGAGATAAACAGTTCCGTTTGGAACCTTTACACTAACAAGACAAACCTTAGTATTGGGAATTATAGCTACAAAGTTGGAATAGAAAACACAAGCGGGGCAAGCGCGACAACAGAGCTGCGCGAACTTGAGATATCCGACCACGACGTTATTTCAGTTCATAGTTGTCAGAACCTAAGTGTAGAGGGCGCTACGTATCTCCTAGAAGATGATATAACATTCAATCCCCAAAGCGCATATTCATGTTTTAACATAACTGCGGCCAACATAAGTTTTGACGGACAAGGGCATTCTATCGATTTTTTCGTAGATACTGCGTCCATTGCATTAGGGCATGTGCACGTAATCTATGCTCACGAGGTAGATAATATCTCCATAACAAGTTTTAACATAACGCGCATCGGCCATTCAAACCATGCCATAGAACTTTCTTTTTCAGATAATTCAAGTGTGTATGGGAACAGCATTAACATGAATGGGCACGCTTGTTCAAGTCTTGGTGCAGGTGTAGATGTTTATTATTCAGATAAAGCAAACGTTTCAAATAATATCATAACCCCCGGCGGATCTTGGGGTTGTTATAGTCCGAGACAAGGAATTTATGTTCAAAATTCGCAGAACGGAAGCCTTACAAATAATACTTTCTACACAAGCATGGATAGGCTTGGGATAACATTGCAGACCTCAATTAACATGACCCTAGCAAACAATTCAGTTATAGGGAGCTTTGCAGGTTACGCTGTTTTTGCCTATGTCACAACTCCGGCTTATTATAATCACACAATTGGAACGGACAACACGGTTAACGGACTTCCATACGCGTATTTTTATGATGTATCAGGCACGGTTCCAGATATTTCAGGATATGGGGCGGCGTATTTCACACGAAGTAGCAACTTCACAGTCAAAGATATGACAATAAATGGCTCGTTTTACCTTAAGGATGTTGAGAATTACACGATTGCAAACAATACCTTTAATGTGAGTGATTGGGGCATTACCATAAAAGATTCAGATTATGGCACAATTGATGGAAACAATTTGACCGTTAATAGGCTCCCAGAGAGCGGGACATCTTATGTGTTTATGATGGCTTCCTCATACAATAACATAAGCAATAACAATTTTTCTTCAGAAAACAACTGCCAAGGTAACTGGGGTATTGATATTTCTCATGGGACTTCAACGGGAAACAGAATTGAGAATAATACTGCAAGTTCTTGTTACGGCAACCTCATGTACCCCCAGGAAGAGGGCAATATTATAAGGGGCAACAACTTTACTGCAAATCACAGTATCTTAGTTTCAAATCAGGACTCTAATAATTATTCAGATAATATCTTTAGATTGATTTCAGACGGCACAATTGCTTCCTTTTCAAGCGCGCAGGAAAGCAGTATAAGCAATTGCACATTTATCTCAGGAGAAGTGTATTTCCTTATCGTAAGTGGATATGAGGTTTATCTAAATATAGCAAACACCACCTTCATAAATTCTTTGAACCTGTCAAGGAAGGTAAAAATAAATGACAATGTGTATAATACTGAAGTAAATTTTACAGATTCAAATATTGAGGGGGTTTTGTTGGGTAATAACATAGAGAATATCAGCTATTCCTCAAAAGGACATCTCAGGCTTTATTTCTCAAATTCCAGTAATGATTCCGTTATCGGATTAAATGTCACAGGTTATAATGCTTTAGGTTCTAGAAATTTCTCTGCCCTTACTGGGGCAAACGGCAACATAACAGAGCTACTTGATATTTTCTCCGGAAACGAGACAAATGTGACTTACTACTCGAATTACACGATAAACTATACTTACATAGGGACGCCATTCTCAAACGTTCTTGACTTGACCGAGAATTTGACTTACCACATGCGGCTTCTTTTGGAAACGGGAGTCTCGGCAAGGCTTAGTGCGAGCCCCAGAGTGATTTCAGAGACTGGTAACATAATCTGGCGCGCGAATGTGACAAACTCGGGCAATGTGACATCAAACATCACAATAACCCCTTCATGGGGCTCTAGCTTCATTGTAGAGCTTGATCCTGGCGAGTCAAATATTAGAGAGTACCATCAGGCAGCCTCCTGTCCTACAACTTCAGTTACAAGGACGATTAGCGCATTTGCACAGAGTCCTATAGGAAACGCGAGTGATTCAGATTCAGCCACAGCCAGCATATCATGTGGTTCTTCTACCTGTTCAAAAGCCTGGTCATGTGGTGAATGGGGCGATTGCATAAACGGCAGCCAGACACGCAACTGTTCATGTGCGTGTCCGAAGGATTCGCAATGCACTGGCGACCATGAAACGACAAGAGATTGTGATTTATGTGGCTCCATAATATGCGAGGATGATGGAAATCCCTGCACCAGTGTGACTTGCATTGAAGGAATATGTGTCATCGAGCTTCTTGATGGAGTAACTTGTTCAGATGGAGATAATTGTACACTTGGGGATTATTGTAAGCTGGGGCTTTGCATACCTGGGAAAAAGTCAGACAAACCTGAGTGTATTGACGAGCCAAGATGCGATGCCGACTGGGTTTGTTCTTCTTGGTCAGAATGTAGCGGAGGCCTCAAGACTCGCATGTGCGAGTGTTCATGTGAAAGCGGAAACTGCCATGGCGACGGAGAGATGGTCAACACCTGCGAAGTCAACGCAAGTGAGGGCGACCTTGAAATCATTGTTATCGGCGGGGAATTTGTCGGAGATGGTGTTAATGTCACAGTCCTTGATGAAAACGGCAATCCCGTTGACGGCGCGACAATACAGTTTATCACGCCTGACGGACACATACTCTCTTATAAAGCGGGCTTTAAGGCATATGAGCGTGGCAAGTGGGCAGTTATGGCCGATAAAAATGGGTATGCAGGAAATTACAAGTTATTTGAGGTCAATGACCTTGCAGTAGCATCAAATAATGATAAAGCAGGCTTTTTGGGGGTAGTATCAGAGACTGCCCAGGAGTTCTTTAACTGGGTTAAGAAAACCTACATACCCATAAGTATCATGGTCTTAATAATAATTGTTGCAGGAGCAGTGCTATATTCTAGTAAAATAAAATTGAAAAAAATCTGATGCTCCGGTATTAGTATCCAATGATTAATACTCAAACTTACTTAAGCTTCCTTAGGATACCGCGTCCTGCAAGGACTCCTGTTGCCGCAGCATTTGTTATGTCCCTGGAAAGGCCGCATCCGTCGCCTGCTGCAAAGAGGCCTGGAAGTGAAGTCTCAAGGTTCTTGTCAACTTTGGTCATTGTGGTATAGAACTTTATTTCGGGAGCGTAAAGGAGCGTTGAATCTGAAACTACACCCGGGATGACCTCATTTAGTTTCTCAAGGCCTTCTATTATGTCCATTACAGTTCTATGGGGGAGAGCCATTGAGATATCACCTGGAGTCGCGTCAAGAAGTGTTGGCTGAACGCGGTTCTTTTTTATCCTTGCAGCTGTTGAGCGCTTGCCACAGTAAAGGTCGCGCAGACGCTGCACAATAGGCTTTCCACCACCGATTGTCGTTGCCAGTTTCCCTATCGACTTTCCGTACTTTGTCGTGTTCTCGAGGGGTTCAGTTAGTTCAATTCTCTGGAGGAATGCAAAATTTGTATTTTTTGATTTCTTGTTTGTGAGTGAATGTCCGTTTACGCCTATGTGCCCATCATATGTTTCTTTTACAACAAAGCCTTCGTGGTTTGTGCAAAACGTCCTTAGGAAATCATCGTATTTATTTGTCCTGATATGGAACTTAGGGTCGCGGTTTATGGCGATAATCGGATCCATCACAATCGATGGAACTTCAACGCGCACGCCGACATCAAGAGGACCATAGCTGTATTCGACGCCATGCTCTGTAAATACCTCATCTATCCAGCCCCCGCCAATTCGCCCCGGAGCTATAAGGATGCACTTTGCTTCAATTTCTGAACCATCTGTGAGTAACACTCCCGTGCATTTATTGTTCTTTACAATGATATCTTTAACCTCAGTTTCCATGAGGAAATCAACACCCAAATCACTTATCTCGTTTTCAAAGCTACCGATAACCTGCGGTGCATTATTGCTTCCGATGTGACGCTGGTCTATTTCTATGAAATCAACACCAACAGAAGCTGCTTTTCGTTTAAGGTCCTCAGCCCCTTTACTTGTTGCTTTGTAAAGATGTTTTGGAGCGCCGTGCTTAAGGAAAATCCCGTCTACATAAGCAATTAGCTCCCATGAGAGTTTTGGGTCAAAAGTAAGAAGATCAAGGTCGCCCCCGATATCCGGGCGCAAGTTAAGTGTGCCGTCAGACCAGGTACCAGCCCCACCCATGCCACTCATTATATCCTTTCCAGTCTCAGAGCCTGAGCCGCTTGCCTTTCTGCCTGCAATATCTTGTCCCTTATCGATAAGTAGAACTGATATGCCCTTTTTTTCTTTTGCTATTTCATAGGCGGCAAACATGCCGGCCTGCCCTGCGCCAATTATGACGACATCATACGCCTTAGGCATTGTGATTTTTGATTAGAATTTAAGGACCCTTCGGGCTCCCTAGCTTTAGCTATTTGTCTTTTAAAAGCAAAGCTTTTCTTTTTTATTGTTTTTGTAGTTAATAGAACACAGATAAATAATTCAAATTGCATAGTAACATGCCCAAAAAACCCATTAAAAAACACAATAATTCCCCAGCTGGCAGAGTGCATACAGTAAAACTAAGGTCCTCCCAGGAGCTTGTAAAAGAAAGACATGGAGCCCTTGGAGAACGTGCTCTTAAATGTGTACCCCATTCTCTTAAAGAAGATGCCGCCCGGGCGATAATCATTCATGGGGGGGATGCATTAAGTCCCATAACAGAGTTCCGCACCCCTTTTGTAAACGTTATAACTACTCACGGCAAAGATGCCATTGAAATCGCCAAAGAGCATGGGAAACATGGCATTGGCGCGGCCAATCTTGGTGGGCGGGATGCAATAATTGCCATGCGGCGTGATGGTAATCAAGCGGCGCGTGTTATCATTGAACGAGCAAAAACCAAGGAACAAGGGAAAATAATCTCAAAACAGATAAAGACTTATGGCACTGATGCATTAGTCGCAATTGATATCTATGGCATTCCTGCGGCAAGAGCAATAGATAAAGGCGGGGTAAGTGCGATTAAAGCAATACAATCAAAGGGCGATGCGGGGATAAAAGAATTCGTCCCAACCTTTAGGATGCCTAAGGACTAAGTTAATACCTCACCAGTTCTTTTTTCCTTAAAGGCGCGCTTGACTTCCTGAGCAATTCTTCCTCCTGTTGTCAGATTCGGTTCTATAAGCTCTGAATAAGGCGAACTAGGTATTGATACATTAGTTCCGGCAACGATTCTTGCGCTGATTTCAAAAGCATAGATGTTAAGGTCCTTATCAATTATGCACTCCAGACAAAAAGGTCCCCACAGGCCGCCGAATAGCTCAAAGCTCTTATCAACCGCTCGCGCCCCCATATCAAGGACTTTTGGGAGAAGCGACTCCCTAAGGACAAGTTCAACATTGCCGGTTACTGTAAATCCCGGTGTTATGCCTGCTTCTGCTAGCTCTTTTGGGCTTCCAAGTTTGGAAATCTCATCAATATCAGACTCAACGCGCCTGTCCATCCCAAGAAGCTGCAGACAGCCCTTTCTTGAGGGTAGCGCGTAACCTTCTTCCTTAGACATCAGAGGCGAGAAGAAGAAATGGAAGTAGAACCGCGTTCCGGGGATAAACTCCTGAATCGTGAATTTCTCAGTTCTATCGACGTTTTTGTCAAAATCAGCCTTGCTCTTTGCAATAAAAAATCCACGCCCGCCCTTTGCTCCATGGTATTTTACAATAACAGGGCCAGTTATCTCTTTTGGCTCCTTTATTTCCTTGGGCATAAGGATTCTTGCACCTTCAAGCCAGCTTCGCTCAATTTCCCGGTCTGATTCCCAATCAAGAACCTTTTTGTTCCCGTAAACTGGCACCTTTAGCTTCTGGAAGTTCTTTGCCCCCATATACTCGACAAAAGAGCCATGGGGGATTATCACCGCGTTTTTTTGGATAAGTTCCTCTTCAATTTCTGGTTTAAGGAGATCAAGGTAACTGTCAAGAACTATGAATTCATCAGGTTTTGCAAGCGGGAATGCGTCATAGAATTTTGGCACTTCCTTTAGGCAGATGCCAAGCGTCCTTAGACCTTCCTTTTTTGCACCATAAAATATTTGGAGCGATGAGTGGGAGCAAACGGTTGCAATTGTTGGTGATTTTGTCATTTTAAGCTTGACGTGTGTAACACTCGCACATCCGAGTCATGTGACTATCTCGTTCATGCGACCTTCTTTTAAAGCGCGTTTGATTTCCATCGAGATTCTTCTCCCGACACTTATCTCCTGGCCGTGCAAGTACCCTGAATATGGTGTGAATTTTGTGCCTGGCGAGCCCTGCACTCTCATGCTGACATCAAAAGTTATCGCTTTCTCCTTTGGCGGCCCTGGGATAAACGTCGCCTGCAAGGCAAAAGGACCTATGATTCCTGGATCATAGTGTTTCCTGCTCGCCTCGACAAAACGCTCGCCAAGCTCAAATACCTGCTCTAAAAGCGATTCTTTCATCGTGCACGCAACGTGTCCTGCCTCAATGTTTTGGCACTCGACGTTCTTTAAGGCTTCAATCTGCCGTGGCGCAGGGAGCCTAAGGAAGCCGTCGAGATTCGTCTGGCGGCGCATGTCAGTCCCTAACAGCTCTAGTTCGTCATTTAAGGGTGAATAGAAATAATTGAAGTTAACCTGTGCGCCAAGCACAAATTCTTCGATTACAGCCTTTTCTAGACCTTCAGCATTAATCCTTCCTGTGTTTATCAATTCCTCTGATTTCTCGAGGTATTCTTCGTAGCTTGAGGCAAGGAAGAACGCGCGTTCATAGCTGCGCTCGGCCTCAGCGACCTTTACAAGTACGAGTTTATCAATCTTTTCAGGCGAGGGATAAGTCTCAGGGAAGGGGATTCCGGCTTCTTTCATGAGCCAGTACTGGTTTTTTGGCACATCTCGCTCTTCTGCGCGCAACATGTTCCTTGAGCCAAATAACGGGACGTCAAACTTGTTTTCTATGTCTTCATACCCGACATATACTTCAAAGGAGCGATGTGGTAGGAAAATCGTATTCTTTGAGTTTAGTTTGTCCAACGTAGCCTTATTCGTGATTTCATTGAATTTATCAAGGATTATCGTCTCATCTACAATACCAAGCTCTCCACGGGTTTTATAATACTTATCATAAGTCTTTTCTCTGCCCTTTTGGCAGACGACAAGGGTGTTTAACCCTTCATCTTTTGCCCCGCGGCAGATGTCTAAGGCCGAGTGGCTGCCAAGACTGCCGATTGTTGCTGTCTTGTAATTCTTTGCACTTGCCCTGATATCTTTTGTTGAGATCATTTTACAGTTATGAAAAGCTCTTTATCGGCCATTCCGTCCCCGTTTACGTCAAAGCCTATTGAGAATTTACCTTCTTCACCCTGCGACGCTATGGCAAACTCCTTGTCAACCGTCTCTTTTGATCCAACGCCCTCAATTGAATATTCTGTTTCCGATTCTGCCTTAAGGTTTGGCGAGACTATCATAGTTATTTTTACAGGACGCGTGACTGTGCCCTCATTTGTTAAGGCCACCGCAATCTTATCCTCCTGATAAGTGTTTATCGCGTCTGAACTAAGCTTAAAACAAACTTTAAGGTCACCTGATTGCATACACTCACCCTCAATTGCCTGTGTTATTATCCCAGCAACAACAATTGCCACAACAACAATCACAATAATGAGCGAAAGCGTGCCGATATTTTTCCACTTTACTCGTTTTATCGCATGGGTCATTCTTCATTAGTTGTCACATAACTTACAATAAGTTTGCCTTCTGCAGTCGAATTAAGATAGCGCGAATCAGAAATTTTGGCAGTAAGGGTATAAGTCCCTTCAACTGTGTCTGGGGACGTTTGTACGCCTAAGAACGGCTCGCGTATCTCCCCAGGCAACATATCCCCGATATCTATGACTACAGTTTCACTTTCAAAGGTGGGGTCAGTGCCTTGCGGGTCTGTGAAAAATATTCCAGAGCCTTCAGGAGCGTTTGCGACAAGTACAATATCCTCTATCATCTCGTTATGTGTATTTACGACTTCTACCCTTAGGCCTGCGCTACCCCCAGGGGGCGTTCCAAATTCTGGAACAACAGACGCGCTCATCTGTAGGTCAATATGCACAAGTTCCCAGGTTTCTTCATTAGTCTCTACTCCGTTGGCGATTATTACTCCGATTACAGCAATGACCGCAATGACGATAAGTATAAGGAAGATACCATTAGATCCTATGGATTCAAGCACCTTTTTTTCTGCACTCTTTATTTCGATTTCCTCGATTTCAACAGGGTCGCTGCTAAGCGATTTGTCGTTTGCCCGCGTTTTATCATATGCTTCTTGCTTTTGGAGGGTACGTATAAGGGGCTTTTCCTTTATCTGGAGGATTTTAGCATCCATCAGCCTAATTTTTTCCTCGTACTCAAAGATTTTGTCCTGGGCTTCCTTTTCCCCTATCTTCTTTTTGTAAAACGAAATCTTGATATGCTCAATTGTCTTCATGAGACGCAGGCGTTCTGCTTCAAGCTCACTAAGTTTTTGTTCAAGGCGATGCCGGTGTCTGCCTGAAGTCAGCATCAAAAAAGCCACAAAAAGGGCCGAACACACAAGGACGATTGTAAGGATGATATCCATTATATAATTTTAAGGGCGCAGATGATAAAAAAGAATCTCTAAAGGATTAAAAGAATCGCTATATAAGGACTTCCTGGAAAAGAAGGGCTATTGCTATAAGCATGATACCCCCAGAAAGTCCGATTACATTCCTTTCAACCATACCCCATAGCGATAGTACGGCTCCAATCATAAGGAAAACAGGTGGAAGGACTTCCATCTGATCACCGACAAAAAACATAAATGCAAGTATCAGTATGAAAAAAGCTATAAGCACCTCGTAAACATAACCTTCACCTCTTTTGTTCATTCTTAACAAAGTTAATTAGTTAAGACTAAAAAACCTTACTTTAGAATGCCCTTCACTTTTGACATGCGGTTAAAGGCGGTTTTTAGGTCGTCAACACTGGCATTCCCATAGCTTATCCTTATGCATTCGCGCCCTTTTGGACCAAAGGGAGAACCAGGAACCGTTCCCACGCCGTTTTCAAGGAAAGATTCTGCGAGTGCAACGTCGTCCTTGCCCTCAAAATACGGGAAAACATAAAATGCGCCTTTGGGAGTTTTGCAGTCACAGTCAAATTCTGCCAGACGCTCCATTGAGTAATCTCTGCGCTTTTTGAACTCAGCAACCATCTCTTCCTGCGCCTTTTTTGCCTCTTCAGTAAATGCCGCAAGCGCGCCATACTGGGCGAATGTCACCGGGTTTGAAACAGACTGCTGCTGTAAGACATTGATTTTTTCTATTATGTCAAACTCAGGACAGGCGACATAACCAAGGCGCCACCCGGTCATGGAAAAAGGCTTTGAGAATGCATTTACAGTTAGTGTCTTTTCGTATTCTGAGCCAGGACTCCAGTGTTCTGCATCATATCTTATCGCATCATAACATTCATCAGATATAATCCACATATCATTTGCCCGGGCGATTTTGACTATGTCCTTTAGAATTTTTTTAGGATATACGGCCCCTGTCGGATTGTTCGGACTGTTTAAAACTAAGATTTTTGCGTGGGAGGAATCAAGGGCGGAGAGGAACTCATCATCAGGAATAAAGCCGTTTTCATGCGAAAGCGGCAGCCAGGAGACTTCGCCTTCTGCAAGCTTGACCATGCTCTCATAACTTACCCATGACGGATCTGGAAGCGCGACTTTGTCCCCTTTATCAATCATAACCTGGAAAATCTCATAAAGGATGTGTTTTGCGCCCATCCCGATAACAATCTTTTCAGCATCAATCTCCTTTATCTGGTTTTCGGCAGTGAGCTTATCTGCAATCTTCTCTCTTAGTTCAGGCAGCCCTTTTGAGGCATCATAATGATGCTTTCCTTCCTTTAATGCCTTTATTGCCGCATCAACTATGCACTTGGGGGTGTCAAAACCAGGGCGTCCCAGCGTTAAGTTTATAGTACCTTCCTTTTTTGCGAGCGTAGAATACCTAAATGTCGCAGAAGGTGGAACGTCAAGGATTCGTTTTGCAAATTTCATCTCGTTGTTACCTCAAACTCTACAAGGGGAATTCTTGGCAAGGGTCAATAAAAATGAGCCTCTTTCTTAGGTATTTTAACAGATATTCTTGCGCATTAATACATGTTCTAAAACACATGCTTCTAAACAAATATGTTTAAAAATAAAGAAAACAGTAAGGAGGACGCTTACTCAAAGCGCGCGGCGACTTTACCGCGCAGCTTCTCAGCACCCTTACCTTTGTTTCTAAGTCCTCTGCCTTTCTTGCCTGCAGGAGTTTTCCCCCTGAATGCCCTGCCAGAGTGCTTATTAGAACAAATCCAGTTGATTTCCTTGCATGACTTGACATGAGGGTTTGATGTATCGACAAGAATTACTTCAAAGTATTTGTATTGTCCGTCTTCCCAGGCCCAGTACGATGCCAGGACTTCACAGTTCGGGAATTTCCTTGATGCACGCTCTTCAGCCAGAACCTGCTTGCTCTTGTCAAGGATTGCATAATCATATTCTTTTGAGGGCTTACGTCCACCTGAGGTCTGGCGACGCTTTCTCCCACCTTTTCCAACACGTACGATACAAGCGACAAAACCTGGTTTGTCTTTATATCCCAATTCACGTGCGCGCCAAGTCTTAAGGGGCTTATCCTCTTTTGTTATGACGTCTCCATGACGGAAAACGCGGCATCTTTCTATCCAAACGCCCCTAAGCTCTGCTATAAGCTCTTTATACTGTGCAGGGTTTGTCTTCTTTAAAGCCAAGACCGACTTTCTTTTTTTCGGCTCGATTGCCGTTAAGAATTTTTTCTCATCCATTGTTATTTTTTCTTTTGGTTCGAATCTGCAAATAATTGCAAGATTCACATTCCATACGGATTTGCTTTATTCTTTATCTTAAAGAGATAGAGCGCTAAGTTTGAGCTAAGGAGTATAAAAGCCTTTAGTCGCTTTCGACTATTATATTGTCGCCCTTTTTGCGGATTCGCGCCTTTGCAAAGAAGCGTTTCTTGCTCATTATGCCTTCAAGTTCGCCACCGCTTACAACGACTTTGGTGACTTCGCCTATTTCTTTGCCTTCTGCGTCAAGAATCTTTTTCCCCGCATATTTCTTTTCAAGCGACTCCTTTTTTGAGATATAGTCAAAGAAGATAATCTTTAGGAGATAATGAGTCACAAGGAGTGCGACCATGCTCACAAGCAAGGATATCAAAAGAGTCTGAACTGGATTCTTTGAAAGTGCGCTATCATAAAGCCCTTCAACAACAGCGTCAGGCTGTAGGTAAATCACCGACCAGTATATCGGCTGGGCCAGATAGGCAAGAAGTATCGCAAGGATGATAAGATAAATGTATTTTCTCATACCCAGGTAATTCTTTCTTAGGAAATTGTGTATCATAAAGCCCATTGCGGCTATTACAAGAGCCGCAAGCATTAAGTCAAGTGCTGAAAAGTCGCTTCCTGAGCTTGAAAACAAAAAGAAGTTGAGTGCTATTGCAGGCTGAGTTGTAAGAACATCCCCAACGCTCGCCGGAGCATTAAAAGTCCCTGGCATTTGCATCACACCTAGATTCTCCTGAACCTGCAGGTAACCCGTGACTATTCCAAGCATGAATACTGCAATTGCAACAGCGTTAAATACCTTGTAGATATTGCCCTTGTTTATCATGGACTCGCCCACCTCATGGATTCCCGAGAAAAGCTGTTTGTCGTACCCGAATCCTTTTGCAAGAAGGTAAACACCGGCAAGAGCAAGTATTATTTCAAGTATCGGGAAGCCAAGCCATGACAAAAACACTATTGTGAAGATTAAAAGACCTGGCAGGCCAAAAATCATCTTTGCCTGATGCGGGTTCTCACTTACTCTGTGGAAGAAATCCTGTAATTTTGAATATGCACTTTCAAGGCCGCGCGCGGCTTTCACATTGACACTTTTTACAGAGAGAATTTTAACCTCGCTTTGAATTACTGGGAGTATTTCGGCGTCCTCGACCCCGTCTGTTACAAAGACAACACCTTTTGGCTTGAATTTATCAAGAACCCGTGAGAGCTGGTCTCCAAGCTTCCTATCACTTTTTACACCGACATCAATGTCGCCTGTCAGGGTCACGACCTCGACATCATTGTATTCCCTTTCGCATTCGCGTTTTGTCTTAACTGCCGCAAAAATAGCATTCGAGTCTGTGTCTTCGGGGTCTGATAAGGCAAGGCGCCGTGCCGCCTCCAGATTGGCTTCTTCGCCGATTATCGGTCCTGAGACTCCCGCTTTGACGCCAAGGTCATCATCACGGTCTATGCAAAGGACAAGGACGCATCCCTCCTTTGTTTTGACTAATGCCATCTTTTATGCGCAATAATACTACCTACCTATTTTAAGTTATTGCAGTTAAAAAGCTGGCAATTAACCTCGTCCCTTTTTAAGTCTTTACGCTTAATTTTAACATAGGTTAAGAATGGCAAGTGATAAGAGTTCAGGATACGCTAAAATTCGCCCCCCAACTAGCCAATCGGCAGACAGGGCGCGCGATGATGCCAATAAGATTATAATCCAGGGTCAAAAGCGCCCGATAACTCCGATGCAGATATTCGCATCATTCCTTCTTGCCGTTGTCATATACCTCTTTTTCAATTACAGTTATGGGTTTACAGTGGTAACTTCTGCCTCCATTGCCATACTTTTCCTCCTCCTTTGCATATTCTCCTTTAGTGCTGTAGTCTTCCTTGAGACTTATGAGCGCGCAGTCGTACAGAGATTCGGAAAGTATGACAGGACCGCAGGACCTGGATGGACCGTAATTATTCCCGGAGTCGAGATATACAATGTTGTAGATATCAGAGTCAAGACTCTTGATCTTTTGGGTTATGAGGCGATAACAAAAGATAACATAAGGCTGTACCTTGATGTGGTTGTCTATGCAAAGATAATAGATTCCTTTAAAGCGGTTCTTGAAGTCAAGAACGTAAACACTGCAATTCTTACATTCCTTCGCTCAATTACAAGAGAAACTGTCGGTAACTTGACAGCCGAAGAAGTGATATCAAACATCGCCAAAGTCAACGAGCTTTTAATCGGCGAGCGCGATCGTTTGAAAAAAGAATGGGGAGTTGACTTAATTTCAGTCGAAATACAGGAGATAACCCTTCCTGCAGAAGTCCAAGACAGCATGCACGACCTGCGGGCAGCAGAATACCAAAGACAAGTTGTCGAGCAAAAGGCCTTTGCAAGAGAAGCACTCATCAACGCTATTGGCCGCGCTGCATCAAAGCTTGATAATCCAGCCCTTTCATATATGTACCTTGAGGCTATGAAGCAGGTTGCAGATGGCAAAGCTACAAAGTTAATCTTCCCGATGGAGTTAACTCGCCTTGCAGAGTCTGTATCAAAAAACTTTGGCGAGGACAAGGACAAATTCCTGGCTGATATGATGAAGGCTTATCAGGAGACTGTTGCTAAGGACATGCCAAGCAAGCTTCCTAAGAAATAAGCTTTAGCTCTTTTAAGCTATTTTTCTCTTATTTATTCTTCAAGGGCTAGTGCCAGCCCTGAGACCTCTTTTAGATCCACAAGCTTCCCTTCAGAAATGATTGGTACTGGGAGTAGTTTGTTTTCAGGAGCTTCCCTTAGACTCACACCACGCGGAGTGTCTTTCCAAAGCCTGCGCTCATCAAGTGAGGCAAAGAGTTCTTTTGCTTTTTTAGATTGGCTGCACGCAAGATTCTTTAGCTCAAAGTCGCCCATCAAAAGGAGCTCATTTAACTCTATTTGACCTTTGAGCTCTGATATGGCCTCAATAAGCATGGCATCGGCGATTTTTACGGTGTGATGGAAGTAGACAGCCGAATGCATCTGGCGCCGTCCGACAAGAAGAGCTTCAAGGGCAATCACCCCCTTTTTCTCAAAGGCAATGCCAGCATTATCCAGTCTCATAGCACTTATTATCCTGTCAGTATCGATTATCCCGTAAGCAACGCCGGTATAAAGGGCATCGCGTAGGAGGTAATCCATACGGTCGGCATCAATGGATGAGCTTATTATTGCGCCTTTGCCTTTCCCTGAAAGGAACGAATCAATCTCATTTAATGAAAATCCTGAATCCTTTATTGCATCACCCAGTTCCCCGTTTAGCAAGAGCTTTAGATTATCCTCATGGTTGCAGGAAAAAAGGTTTTCAAGGGAATGGCTAAAGGGGAGGTGTCCGGCATCGTGGATTAGAGCCGCCACTCTTGCAGGAGTCTCTTCAATCCCCACTTGCTCTGCCATTTTCCCAGCAAGGTGCATAGTCCCAAGGGAATGTTCAAATCTCGTGTGATTGGCACCCGGATAGACAAGAGAACAGAAGGAAAGCTGCTTTATGCGCCTTAGCCTTTGCATCTGGGGCGTATCGATTATTGCAGTTTCCTCAGGGGACGCTGTGATGTCTTTATGAACTGGATCCCTAATAATCTTTGGCCCTTCCATTTTTATATTATTTTTATTACTGGAAACATAAATAGAAGACTATGGTAAAGCTCACTCGTAAGAAAACTGGTATTGAAGGCCTCGACATGCTTCTTCCAAAAGGTGTGCCCTCGAATCATCTTATACTTGTTTCTGGACAGGCCGGTGCCGGAAAGTCCATAATGTCTATGCAATTCCTTGTGGCAGGAGTTCAGGAACTGGGTGAGAAAGGACTTTTTATAAGTTTTGAGCAAACTCGCGATGATATCGTTGCACAAGCCGAAAACTTTAAATGGAATATGAACAAGTTAGAAAAAGAAGGCAAGATAAAGATAATGACATTCAATCCCAATAAAGACCATGTTCTAGATATGCTTAAACATATTGACGAAGTCATAAAGACTTTTAAACCGGATCGCATAGTCGTTGATTCTATCACCACCTATTCCATATATGCTGAAACCCTGACCTTCTTTGACACCCTGATGAACTATGGTCTCAAAAAAGAGAACTTACACCTTGCACCCTCGCCAAGATCCGTATCGAGGAAGGCGATAACAGACATCCTCACAAAGATAAAATCCTATAATCTACTTGCATTTATAATCTCAGAACTCCCTGAAAACTCAGAATATCTCTCCCGCGACACGATTTCAGAGTTTTTTTGTGATGGCGTTATACTCTTAAAACATGTGCCAATAGGGGACTCTCTTAACCGGAGCATAGAAGTCAGGAAGATGAGGCAGGTGCGGATGCGTGAAGGCTCTCGTTCCTATAACATAACAAAAAAAGGAATAGTTATCGAAATATAATATGGATGCCAAAGACAATGTCGTTCGGTTCTACATAAAAAATTATGTTATACCAAGAGCACTCATCTTTGATAAGCCCGGTTTTGTTGATTTCAGGATATCAGGCAAGACATCAGTATTTGCCCGCCAGATTCTTATGCCCGAAGACCTTTTTGTGGAGTTTGAAAAGTCTATGATTGATAAGTTCGGAGAGGCTGGCGCCCAGGCGGTTTATTCTGTTGGAAAACGCTTTGGATACAGCTTTGCACAACTGGGTCGTTTTGAGAACATAAAGGAGCACCCTGGCAACAAAGTCAAGAAATGGATTGGAATTGCCAGTAAATTCGTAGAAGGGACTTATGCAGGCAGGATAGACCAAAAGGTCTCTGTTGAAGAAAAAACAGTCGATTACAAGCTTAAAAATTTTGTTATCTGCCGGAAACTGGGCTATGATTACCTATTTGCCACAGGGGGAGCGGCAGGGGTGATAGCATGGCTACTTCAGGATCCGAAGATAGAAGGCTATATGTATAACAGTAAGTCAAAGGGCGAAGAAAATGTTTGCAATGTCTTGTGTGCGACGCCTGCAACAATAAAAAACAAATTAAAACAGAACGCATATTCTGAAACAAAAGTAGGGGATTTATACCAAGACCCAATGCAATATGAGGCACTTAACAAAGAAGTCGAGATACAGCAGAAAAAATCATTCCAGACTTTCTTAGACGCCCGCATATTCAGTTATAAAAAAGGCATAATTTCTCATGATGATGAGCGTTTCTTCCTTCTTGAAGTCACTGGCATGTATCTTTTAGAGCTTGCGATGAAAGATGAGAAAATGAAAAAGACTCTATTTGATTCTGCATTTTCCGTCGGGCAAAAAATGTTTGGAGATTCGAACATGGTGGGCATAACTGAATTTTTGGCTGCCCTTGGATGGGGCGAAGTTACTATAATACCCTCTTCTAATAAAATCAGGGTTGTAATAAAACATTTCCCCTGGACAAGATATTACAAAGATGTAGAGTATCTTTTAATAAGAGGTCTCCTTTCAGGAATGCTTTCCCGCATAAAAAAGAAAGACATATTACTCAAAAAACCAAAAGCTGACCTCAATTCAGGTTTTTTAACACTCTTGTTCGAAAATTAACCCGTATTAAAGGACAAATAATGATAAGAATCGGCCCAGTCGAAAAGAAAGTCTATGAGCTTAGGGCAGACCACCCCGTTGTAATCCCGCAGATAGACCCGAGTAGCCTTGAACTTGATAAAGTCAAATCTTTGCTTAAAGAGATTAAAGCCATGGGCATTGATGTAGTTGCAATGGGTGGCAGCATAGTTGATAGGGATTCCTGCAACGAAGTAATTGATGTTGCCGTTAAAGACTTTGACCTTTCAGTTATCACTTACCTAACTCAAACAGATCTTGCATCCCTAAATAATTATCCAGGTAAGACTGCAGTGTACTGGATGAGTGTACTGAATTCAGAGAATATGTTTTATCTAAGGGATGTTCTTGTGATGAGTTCAGTCATGCTTAAGAAAAAAGGTTCAGAAGCAATACCTACAGCATATGTTTTTGACGATCGCGGCCCGCTAAAGACAGCAACTTGGCTTTCAAGAGCAACACACGTTCCGCGCGAAAAGCCCACAATAAGTTTATCTCTTGCCGTGCATGCTCAAAACTGCGGATTTAGATTTTACATAATGGCAGGAGGTTCAGGTGCAGAGATTCCACCTCCCGAATCCCACGTAGCTTTATTATCAAAAGAAACTGATTTGTTTATAATGCCTACAAGTGGAATCAAAAATGTAAGCCACGCAGAAGATATGTTTAAAGCTAATGCGGATGCCATACACATAGGTAATCTTTTGGAGCAAAAAGATGGTATTGACCATTTGTCACAGATAGTCAAAGCCTCAAAGAAATATCCTGGCAAGGACTTCTTGCCATAATCCAAAAACACCCCCCAAAGCAAAATATTATGGCCCACGAAGATAAGGACCTAATCGAAAAAATCAAAGAACTGGACTATTTTATCTTTGATTTTGACGGAACATTATACCCCGGTCTTTTATTATCTGAACTCGTCTTTGATTTTTTAAAAGATTACGGCCTTAAGAATCCTAGCGAACAGTGGCGCTATGACGAGTTGGATTCAATATTCAAAAATCGTGACCTTTATTCTTTTGATGAGTTATGTAATCGCTCAGCCTTATTGCTTAAAGACGTAGAGCGCGATGAATTACTAAAAAAGCTACCTTTATTCATGGATAAGTGCTATCCCAGTAGTCTTGAACTCATAGCCCTCCTTAGACAAATGGGTAAAAAATGTTTTTTAAGCTCCTTAACCATTAAAGAAATTGCATCGGCCGCAAAAGCCAAATATAGCTTTGACGGCTGTGTTTTTAGGGATTTGGACCAAGTCAAAGTAGATGGCAAAACTCTTTTTACAGGCAAGTACACCAAATCCAATTTGGATTTAGGTAATTATAAGATTGGAACAATCGAGGCATTTGGACTCAAGTCCAAGAAATTTCTTATGGCAGGAAATGCTATAGAAGATAAGTGCCTACTCATAGAATCAGAAATCTCTGTAGGGGTAAATCCTCAAAAAGAACTTAAGGAGGGTATGGTCTTCGATGTCTTTTTAAGTGACCAAAAAGACCCATGGGAAACTCTGGTTGATAATCTTAAAAAAAGCCTTTAAATATCTATTACAATACCCTTGCCTTTTTCTATGCGGAAATCAACTGGCTTTAGGTCATGGTCAGTTGCACGCATCTTTGTTATAATAAGTATCCTCTTATCAAGAGTCTCAATCTTTGAAAGGGCAATTACACCATCAACGACAAATTCTTCAACACCGTGGCGTGAATAGCCTTCTGTCCCAGATACTATTTCATCAAGAAGGAGTGATGTAAGTTCATTTTCCTGCAAGAGGTAATTAAGTTCGATTATCGCGTTTCTTACTTTGTTCTGGTCAGACTCAAGTAATACGTCAAGACTTGGAAGTGCGTCAACGACAACACGCTTTGCCCCGATGTTTCTTGCCGTCATAATAAGGTTCTGAACAAGGTGGTTAACATCAAAGTTTTCAGGTGAAAGAGTGAATTTTTCATCGGATTCAAGACCAAGGCGCACAAGGGAAGCATCGATTATTGCAATCTTGCCCTCTTTTTCAAGCTCAGTTATATCAAGACCAAGTTCTTTTAATTCCGCACGGATGTTCTTTGGCTTTTCTTCAAGAGTGAGATATACTCCCGGTTCGCCGTTTTTTGCGCCGTGGATGAGATATGTCATTGCAAGAATTGTTTTTCCACATCCACTGCCTCCTGCCAAAAGAACTGTGCGACCTCTGGGAATGCCGCCTTTAAGGAGCGTGTCAAGCTCTGCGATACCAGTCTCCGCTCGATTAACTGCCATTTTTGGGGTTGGTCATATTTTTAACCTCTTATATTAGTGTACGCAATATAAAAATCTTTTTATCGAAGAAACCTTCAAAGAATGCGAAAAATAAGATGGATGGAGCAAAGATAGCAAAAAAAACCGCAGCAGACGCAGCATGCAAGAAAGTCACAGATGGGATGAATGTAGGACTTGGTACTGGTTCAACGGCCGAGTGGGCGATAAAACGCCTTGGGAGGATGATGCAAAGTGGCATTAAACTCACATGCGTCCCTTCTTCTATTGCAACCCAAAAGCTTGCAGAGGACTGTGGGCTTACAGTGATTCCTTTTGAAGAGTTCGTCAAAGCGCCCTTTGCTCTTGATGTCTGTATTGACGGGGCAGACAGGATAGACCCATACTTCAGGCTGACAAAAGGGGGTGGAGGAGCTCACACCCGCGAAAAGCTTGTTGCAAAGAACGCTGAGCTTTTTTGTTGTGTTGGCGACCCTTCAAAACTCTGCGACTCCCTAATCGGGGCGTTCCCACTTCCAGTTGAAGTACAAATGGATGCTTTGGAGGACACAATTCTTGCACTTTCAGAGTATGGTGAACCCAGCCAGAGAATAAAGGGTGAAGCTGCGCTTATCACAGATAACAGCAATTACATTGTTGACCTCAAACTTTCAGAAGGAGACCCAAGCGCACTTGAGGATGAGATTAATTCCATTCCAGGCGTTGTTGATAACGGTTTTTTTACAAAAAGACGCCCAGAACTGGTATTTATCGGCAAGAGCGACGGGTCATGTGATATCTTAGATTCTCCTGAAAAATAGGGTTTCTAAACTAGCTTTTTTAAGGCTTCTACAGTAGTAATAAAAGGTATAATCCCTGTAAATGGTCTCAAAAGTAGCAGTAGTGTTAAGCTTAGCAGTACTTATTATAGCTTTTGCATTCTCCCTTAGCATCTTAAGTCCATTTGAAGAAAGCTTCAACTCATTACAATCGCCCCAAGGCCTTGCGATAGGGAATGATGACCTATTCGAGTACTTTATTACACCCCCAGAGGCAAACGATACTGAAAACGAAACTGGTAATGGGGATGGACAAGCAGTAGAGCCAAAATCCGAGAGCGTTTTCCCGCAAATTGAGTTTGTCCCACCGACACCTGATAACGGAACAACTACAACTGACACAAATGCCAGTATAAACGTAAGCATTACTGAAGAGAATTTAGCCAATGTCAGCTTTAACTGGAGCGGAAGCGACTATTCCCTATATGATGATTCACTCGTCCTGATGATGAATTTTGACAATATCAGCTCATTAGGCGAGAATTCAAGCTATGTTGTTGATATGAGTGAGTATGGCAATAACGGTACTGTCAATGGCTCAACCTGGACTTCAAATGGCAGGTATGGTGGAGCGTATGAATTTGATGGCAATGGTTATTTTATGAATTCAAGTTATATTGAGATTGCCGATTCAAATAGCTTAGATTTAGGAAATGAAATAACAGTTTCTACATGGATTAAATTTTATGATTATAATTTTGGGCCATATATTATAACTAAAAGGGATTCTGGTGCTGCTGTAGATAATCATTATGGAATTTATTTAAAAAATGAGACCGAAGGAGAAATGACCCCTAAATTTACATGCGGAAATGGGACTCATAGAAATAGTGTTTCTGCCTCTAATGGAAGATTATCCGAGTTAAATCATTGGTATCATCTTGTTGGAATAAAGGATGATGAATCAATTAGGATATATGTTGACGGTGAATTTGTTGGTTCCAACACTGAACTAAAAAATAGAAGTGGGGCTATTGTTGATAATGATACTATGGTTACTGGGTGGTCTAATGATGTTCCATTAAGACTTGGTGCATTATATTATTCAAGTCTTGGGGTAAGTAGATATGGTTTCAATGGTTCAATTGATGAAGTAAGGATCTATAACCAAAGTCTGTCTGCTAATGAAGTAAGATTATTATATGAGTCAAATCTAAAGAAAATGGATCCTGATTCCTGGGAACTTTATGTTAACAAGACAAATTTAACTTCTGGAACATATCATTATGTGGCTACTGCTACTGATTCAAGCGGGAATAGCAATAGTACGGAGATGAGGTTGTTGACCATTGATAATGTTGCAGATACTATTGCCCCCAATGTGTCAATTAGTTATCCTGTTGGGTATGGGGCTTATGTTAGTGTTGCATCATTTAATTATACTTCAAGTGAAGCGGGAAGCTGCTGGTATAGTTTGAATGATAGTTCTAATTCAACAGCAGTTGTTGCTAATAATAGTTTTGCTGGATTGAATTTAGAGGATGGAGATTATAATCTGACTATTTATTGTAATGATAGTTCTGGTAATGTAGGAAGTAATAATTTGAGTTTTGTTGTTGGAGATTATTATGGTGCTGACGAAGTTAATAAGTTGTTGGCGAGTGATATTCAATTAAATGATGCTTTTGGTGCTTCTGTCTCAATTTCAGGAGATTATGCAATTATAGGAGCCTCTAATGAAGATGAAGGAGGTAATGGTGCTGGTGCAGCCTATATTTTTAATAAAAATTCTAGTGGGACTTGGAATGAAATTCAAAAAATTCGTTCAAGTGATAATAAAGGCGGAGATACTTTTGGTACTTCTGTTTCAATTTCAGGAGATTATGCAATAGTTGGAGCATTTTATGAAGATAATTCTACTGGTTCTGTTTATGTTTTCAAGAAAAATTCTAGTGGATTGTTTGAGGAGGTAAGTGAATTAAGAGCAAGTGATGCACAAGAGGGACCTCGTTTTGGTCATTCAATTTCTCTTTCTGGTGATTGTGCAATACTTGGAGCCGTTTGGGATGATACTAATGGTAATCGTTCTGGTGCAGCTTATATATTTAAGAAAAATTCTAGTGGTGGTTTTGAGGAAGTTAATAAAATAATAGCTAGTGATGGACAAGCTTATGATTATTTTAGTAATTCAATTTCTCTTTCTGGTGATTATGCAATAGTTGGAGCATCTGGGGAAGATGCTAATGGTGCTGGTGCTGGTGCAGCTTATATATTTAAGAAAAATTCCACAGGACAATTTGAAGAAATTCAGAAGATTTTGTCAAGTGATATTGCAGGTGGTGATGCTTTTGGTAATTCAGTTTCAATTTCAGGAGATTATGCAATAGTAGGGGCTCTTACTGAAGATCCTGAATCACTTTACAATGCTGGAGCAGCTTATATTTTTAAGAAGAATTCTAGTGGACAGTTTGAAGAAGTAGATAAAATTCAGGCAAGCGATAAAGAAACGATTGATAATTTTGGGCGGTCAGTTTCCATTAGTGGAGATTATGCAGTTGTTGGGTCTATTTATGAAGATACTGGTGGAAATAATTCTGGAGCAGCTTATATTTTTAAGAAGAATAGTAGTAGTGGATTTGAAGAAATTCATAAAATTACTGCTAGTGATGGACAAGCTCATGATTATTTTAGTAATTCTATTTTTATTTCTGGAGAGTATGCAATTGTTGGAGCAAGTAATGAGAATTCTTCTGGTGCTGCTTATATGTTTAGATTGAATGAGAGTGTTGCTGATACAACTGCCCCTTTGATTACATTTATCACTGAGAATAATACCCAGATATATGCTTCAAGTATTTTGATTGAAGCTAATGTTACTGATGACAGCCAGACATATACGTTCCTGAATGATTCTTCCCTAGTTGGTTATTGGACTGCTGAGAATGGTGCTAATGACAGCTCTATATATAATAATAGTGGGAATTTTGTTAATGATACTTCAATCACTTCTTCAGGTAAGTTTGGAAGTGCATTCAGTTTTGATGGTAATGGTGATTATATAAATACTTCTATAGAGATTCCAGCCGAGAATTTTTCATTTTCCATGTGGTTCTATATGTTAGATAATGCAACATCAAGAAATGCTTCTATTAATTTATTATCATCTGATGGGTTTGTGGTATATCAACATCCTGAAAATGATTTGATTTATTTTTATTCAGTTGGTGCAAGATATATTATTTGGTATCCAGAAATTAATAAGTGGCATCATTTAGCTTGTTCAATTAATTCTGCAGGGAATGCGATAGATAATTATGATGCTAATTGTTACGCTGATGGTATTTTAAGAAGCCTTAATCAGGATGGTTATTTAAATTCATCAACATATTTGAAGATTTCTTATTCTAGTGCTGCGAACCATTCTATTAATGGTTCTGTTGATGAATTTATGATTTTTAATAGGAGTTTGAGTTCAAGTGAGATTAGTGCACTATATAATGCAACTGCACAGAACTTCAATACTACTGTTGATTTGGTTGTTGGAAATAATATAATTAATTTGGTTGCAAAAGATACTTATGCTAATGTTGTTAGTGAGCAAGTTGTTGTTGAGCGGACCCCTACTGCATCTGAGAATGCGTTTGTTTCAACTTGGAATACTTCAGCTGTTTCAAATGTTTCAAGTAATGCATCACAAGTAATGTTGCCGTTAGAAGCTACGGGAAATTACGAGTTTACAGTTTATTGGGGAGATGGTACTGATGATTATATAACAACATATAATCAAGCAGAAGTAAATCATACTTATGCAACTGAAGGTCTTTATAATATCTCAATTGATGGAACAATTGTTGGTTGGAGATTTAATAATGTTGGAGATAAGTTGAAGATAACAGATATTTCCAATTGGGGAAGTTTGAATGTGGGAAATAATAATGGTTATTTCTATGGTTGTGCTAATTTGGATGCAAGTGCGATTGATGCTTTGAATTTGAGTGGGACAACGATTTTGACCTCTATGTTTAGAAATAGTAGTTTTAATGGGAGTATTGGTAATTGGGATACTTCTAGTGTTACAAATACTGACTGGATGTTTTTCTACGCTAGTAATTTTAACCAAAACATAAGTGATTGGAATACTTCTAAGGTTACAAATATGTTTTATATGTTGGGTGGTGCAAGTAGTTTTAATCAACCAGTAAATACATGGGATGTTTCTAGTGTTACTAATATGGGATATATGTTTTCTTATATGGATTCATTTAACCAAGACATAAGCAACTGGGATGTTTCTTCTGTTACTTCCATGTATCGTATGTTTCTTAATGCTGACAATTTTAATCAACCTTTAGATAATTGGGATACATCTAGTGTTACTGATATGGAAAGGATGTTTCAGAATGCAGATAGTTTCAACCAAGATATTGGAAGTTGGGATACATCAAAGGTTACTAATATGAATTCTATGTTCTATGGTGCTTTAAACTTTAATCAGCCATTAAATAATTGGGATACTTCTAGTGTTACGTCTATGAACTATATGTTTAGAGATGGTAATTTGTTTAATCAAAATATTAGTAATTGGAATGTTTCTAATGTAGAATACATGGATTATATGTTTTATTCTTGTCCATCTTTTGATCAAAATATTGGTAGTTGGAATGTTTCTAATGTAATAAATATGGATAATATGTTTAATGGTTCAACTCTATCTACTGAAAACTATGATGATTTATTATCTGGTTGGTCAAATTTACATAGTTTGCAAGAAAATATTGAATTTCATGCTGGTAATTCAACTTATACAAATTCCGCAGCTAAGGCCATATTAATTGATAATTATAATTGGACTATTACTGATGGAGGATATTTGGATATAGTTGTTCCCAATATTACATTTATCACTGAGAATAATACCCAGACATCCGCTTCAAGTATTTTGATTGAAGCTAATGTTACTGATGACAGCCAGACATATACGTTCCTGAATGATTCTTCCCTAGTTGGTTATTGGACTGCTGAGAATGGTGCTAATGACAGCTCTATATACAATAATAATGGAACATTTAATGGTAATGCTTCTGTTACAAGTTCTGGTAAGTTTGGCAGTGCATTTGAGTTTGATGGTGATGGGGATTACATTGAATCATCTGAAAATGGCTCACTAAATATTGGTAGAGATCAACTTACAATTTCTTCTTGGGTTAAATTAAATAATTTTATAGATGGCCGTAGTTTTATTGTTGAAAGGAGATTTGAAACTGCCGACCTATACAGCTTATACGTACAGAATAATTCTGCCATTAGTTTTAATATGGAACGGGGACCTTCACCAACAGGTATTATTAGTAATCCAGATATTTTTTCACTTAACGAATGGCATCATATTTTAGGAACTTATGATGGCGCATCAATTAAAATTTATTTAGATGGTAGTCTAATTCAGGAAAATTCATCCTCTGGAAATATTGATAATAGTTCAGGAACTTTCAGAATAGGTACAAATGATGGAGCTAGATTTTGGAATGGTTCTATCGATGAAGTAATGGTTTTCAATCGTTCGTTATCTTCTTCAGAAGTTAAAGCATTATACAATGCAACTGCACAGGACTTTAATGCTACTGTTGATTTGGTTTCCGGTAATAATTCTGTTCAGTTGGTTGCTGTTGATACTGAATATAATGTTGCTAGGGAAAGTATTAATGTTGAGAGAAATGATAGTACTGCTCCTTCAATTACATTTATAACAGCTAATAATACCCAGACATCCGCTTCAAGTATTTTGATTGAAGCTAATGTTACTGATGACAGCCAGACATATACGTTCCTGAATGATTCTTCATTAGTTGCTTATTGGACTGCTGAGAATGGTGCTAATGACAGCTCTATATATAATAATAGTGGAACATTTAATGGTAATGCTTCTGTTACAAGTTCTGGCAAGTTTGGAAGTGCATTTGAGTTTGATGGTGATGGGGATTATGTGGATGTTGGAAATTCACAAACATTAAATCAAGCGACTCTTTCCTTATGGTTTTATAGAAATTCAAGTAAAGATAATTTTCAAATGATGTATACTGGCTATTCCCTTTCAGAGTTAGAATTATCTTTCTATATAGATACTCTAAGAGCTTATGTGAATAATAGTTATGTTTTCTATAATAATGCTTATTCATTAAATACTTGGTTTCATGCAGTTTTAACTTTTAATTCAACTAATCAAACACTTTATGTAAATGGTGTTCCAGTTGCAAGCAGAATTCCAATTGGAGTTGTGTCTGCATCTGCCAAAACTATTGGTGGAAGGAAATGGAATTATTCCTTTAATGGTTCTATTGATGAGGTTATGATTTTTAATAGGAGTTTGAGTGCTAATGAAGTTAGTGCTTTGTATAATGCAACTGCTCAAAACTTCAATACTACTGTTGATTTGGTTTATGGTGATAATGCTGTTCAGTTAGTTGCTGTTGATACTGAGTATAATGTTGCCAGAGAAAGTATCAATATTGATAGGATAGTATATAATATCACAAATTGTGTTGAGTTGCAGGCAATGGGTTATAATTTGTCAGGAAATTATGTGTTGGCGAATAATATTGATTGTTCTGATACTGCTAATTGGAATAGTGGTGCTGGTTTTGATCCAATCGGTGATTCGTCAAATTATTTTACAGGTGGTCTTGATGGACAAGGATATAATATAAGTTATCTTTACATAAATCGTTCTGATGTGGGTTATGGAGGACTTTTTGGATATGTTAGTTCTGGTGAGATAAATAATTTAGGTTTGATTTCGGTTAATGTTACAGGGTTTAATCAGACAGGTGCTTTTGCTGGCTGGTTCGGGGGCTCAGTAATAAATAATTCTTATGTTACTGGGAGTGTTTTTGGAGGGGTAACTGCTGTTGGTGGATTTTTTGGAATAATACATAGTTCAACAATTTTAAATTCTTATTCAATAGTTGATGTAAGTGGTGTTCATGATCATATAGGAGGTCTTGCAGGACAAATGATTGGTTCAGTTGTTAATAATTCTTATGTGAATGGAAACATAAAGGGGAGTAGTACATATATTGGTGGAATTGGAGGTAGTTTATGGGATGCAACAATTTCAAATTCCTATTTTGTCGGAAATGTTACTGGAACCAATTTAGTGGGTGGTATAGTTGGGGGAATGATTGGCATTGGTAGTTCAACCAAGAACTGTTATTCTACTGGCAATATAACTGTTACTGGTGGAAGTGGAGTTGGAGCTATTACGGGATACTTGAATGGTGCAGGAGAGACTATCATAAATTCATACTGGTTGAATAATACTGGAGATGATGTAGTTTCTTGTTATCCTGGAGGGAATGAGAATTGTACTGCGGTGACAAGTGAAATTTATTTCTTTTCGGTTTCGAATTCTCCTATTTCAGCATGGCAGTTCCCGCCGTGGGATTCTTTTTGTGATGGAGTAGGATACCAACCATTGGCATGGCAAAATATATCAACTGAGACAGAATGTTTGGGATATTCTACAATAACACCACAGATTAGTTTTGTGAACCCTACTCCCGATAATGGAACAAATACTACTAATAATTCTGTTGAGATTAATGTTTCCATTACTGAAGAGAATTTAGCCAATGTCAGCTTCGACTGGGCACTAGGTCCAAGAGATGGACTTGTTCTTGATTTGAATTTTGATGATGGGAGTTTGGTTGATGAATCAGGGCAGGGGAATGATGGAGTAAATAATGGTTCTATCTATACTCCAGATGGAAAGATTATGGGTGCTAGAGAATTTGATGGTGAAAATGATTATGTTAATGCTGGAAATGATACATCTTTAGATATAAGAGATCAAATAACTTTAGGAGCTTGGATTAAGTTAAATGAATTAACTAATAATTCAGCCGTAAACATTATTTTAAATAAAGATTGGGCTGATTATGAAATTGGAATTGCAGCTAATTCTACTGGAGTATCAGTTTATAACTTTGCGTGGTATTTAGGTGGTGTTTCATCTGGATGGCATGATGGTGGAGGACCAATTAATATAAATGAATGGACCTCTGTTATGTTAACGTATAATGGTGAACAAGTTAGAACTTATATTAATGGAGTATTAACTAATAGCTATGAATATAATGGAAGTATTTATTATCCTGGACTTGATTGTGATTTGAAGATAGGAGCAAGATCACGGCCAGACTCCTGTGAGGAGAGTGGAAGTTATTTCAACGGTTCTATTGATGAAGTAAAAGTATATAATCGGTCGTTAAGTTCTACTGAGATTACTGAGTTGTATCATTCTAGTAGGGCTAAATTTATGGATGATAGTTTAGTTTTGATGATGAATTTTGACAATATCAGCTCATTAGGCGAGAATTCAAGCTATGTTGTTGACATGAGTGAGTACGGGAATGATGGCGTCGTTAATGGTTCTACTTGGACCCCAAATGGTAATTATGGCGGAGCTTATGAGTTTGATGGAGAGAATGATTATATTAACCTGACATCGGCTGTCTTGGAAACAACTAATGATTCTCATGAGATTACTTTGCTTGCATGGATAAAACCTAATGATTATGGTGATCCTGATTCAAATCAAAGCTATATTATTAGCCAATATATATATCCTAATAGTGACAGATTCTTATGGGGATTCGATGGTAAGAAGATAAGATATTTTGTTGGAGGAAATCAGAGTTTAGGAAATACGAATATTACATTAGGAGTTTGGCAGATGATTGCTTCAACTAAGTTATCTAATGGTACAGTCAAGCATTATTATAATGGAATATATGATGGTAAAGGTGTTGTGCAAGGAAAGTATCAAGATACAGAGACAATCATAGGTGGTGGACATGTATACGCTGGTGTTTATGCATTCAATGGTTTAATTGATGAACCAAGGATTTATAATAGAAGTCTTAGCGCAAATGAAATTCAGTTATTATACGAGTCAAATCTAAAGAAAATTGATCCTGATTCCTGGGAACTTTATGTTAATAAGACTAATTTAACCGTTGGAGACTATTCTTATTCTGCAAGCGCATGTGATTCGAGCGATAATTGCAACTCAACTGAAACAAGATACCTAACTATTGAATCAGAATACGCACCTACATTCCAAGGCAATCTTGACTTAAATAACGACGGATATCTGGACATAGTTTTCTCTAACTGGAGAAATGAAACGTCTTACAACATCAATAGTACCATATACTATGGTAGCGCAACTGGATTTAGGATAAATGATACTGGTGAACTTCCTACAATGGGGGCAGTTGGTAATTCCATTGCCGACTTAAATAACGACGGATACTTAGACATAGTTTTCTCTAACTGGAAAAATGATAGCACCTATAACATAAACAGCACCATCTATTACGGAACCGTTGCAGGATTTGATGCCGATAACAAGGCTGAACTGCCCACTCACGGCGCACAAGGGAACTCCATTGCCGACCTGAACAATGATGGTTATTTAGACGTAGTTTTCTCTAATTATTTCAATGGGGTATCTTACGACATCAACAGCACCATCTATTATGGGAGCGCAACAGGATTTGGTACCAACAACACCAAGGGCCTGCCAACAAACCACGCAATAGGAAATTCCATTGCCGACCTGAATAACGACGGATACTTTGACATAGTGTTTTCCAACTCTGGCGAGTCAAGTGTTATATATTACGGAAGCGCAACAGGATTTGATGCTGATAATAAAACAGAGTTATTAACCCATGCCGCGACTGGAAATTCCATTGCCGACCTAGATAATGACGGGTACCTGGATATTGTGTTTTCCAATAATGGCGAAGGTGGGGACCGCAACATCAACAGTACGATCTACTACGGAAGCGCTGCAGGATTTGATGCCAACAATACGAAAGGATTACTAACACACGGAGCATATACAAATTCCATTGCCGACTTAAATAACGACGGATACCTAGATATCATATTCTCAAATTATCATAATAACACAGGTCGCAACATCAACAGTACGGTGTATTATGGGGGTGTTAGCGGGTTTAACATTAACAACAAAACAGAGTTACCAACACACGGAGCAAATGGCAATTCTGTTGCTGACCTAAACAACGACGGATACTTAGACATAGTGTTTTCCAACACATATAACGATACTGATTTTAACATCAACAGCACCATCTATTACGGAAGTGTAACAGGATTTAACACCAACAATACTGGGGGCTTACCTACAATAGGTGCTTCGGGGGTTTCAGTTGTCGTCGGACAAGTAGCTTCAGCAAATACGGCATATGGGACGACGCTTGGCGCAACGCTGATTCCTGATTTTAGGTTGGCAAAGAACTCCAGTTTAAGCGATTTTATTGACCTTGACATATTCTTCAACGATAAGAATGGGGACGAACTTACGATTTTGGCATACAAAGATGGCGCACTTTACTCTGACTCAAGCGTGCAGCTGCTTATCGATAATACAACACACAAATTAAGTATAATCCCTGCCACAGATTATGCTGGGACAATAACTGGCATCTATTTTGTCGCAAGCGATGGGCAGTACAATGTCAGCAGTAACAATGTAAGTGTGATTGTGCTAGGTAATGACACCCAGGCGCCACAAATCGACTTCGTCCCGCCGACGCCCGATAACGGGACTGTCACAGCAAATACCTCAGTACTGATAAACGTCAGCATCAACGATACAGGCCTTGCAAACGTCACATTTGACTGGAACGACAGCGAAGAAGTCTGTTCAATATACTCCCAGGACATAAGCAATTACTCTTGCACCGATTATCATGACTCTTCTTTGGTTCTTGCTATGAACTTTGATAATTCAAGTGACCTAACGGATTTATCGGGTCATGGAAATGACGGAATCAATAACGGAGCTACATGGACTCCTGATGGGAAGTATGGCGGAGCAAGAAGCTTTGATGGGTTAAATGATTCCGTCTACATCGATTCTTTTGACATTGGAAATTCAATTGGAAAAACAAGTTGTGCATGGATATATCCATTATCTTTTAGAGTAAATAGTCTAATCGGAATCATAGCAGGGCCAAGCAGTTATACTGTTAATGTCCCCTGGATGAGATTATATAATGGTTACATGTTTAATAGAATTTGGAATAGTACTCATGCGTTTAGCAAGGAATACTCATCTATAGAAGCTCTGAAACTTAATTCTTGGTCGCATCTTTGTGTGGTTTGGCAAGGCAATGGTCCAAATCAAAATTTAAGTATGCTTTATTACATCAATGGAGGTCTTGATAAGAACATTACTTCAAACATAAAAGATACGGATGGATATGTCGGAATGGCTTATGGGGATGTCAGAATAGGTTCTGATCCCGTATATGCTTCGAGATTTTTCAATGGTTCTATCGATGAGATTAGAATTTACAACAGGATGTTATCCTCTGATGAAATTAACTTATTATATGAATCCAGGTTAGTAAAGTATTCTGATTGGAACCTTCTAGTAAATAAAACTAATTTATCGGTTGGCAACTATACTTATTCTGCAAGCGCTTGCGACATTTATAATAATTGCAATTCTACGGGAATTAATACTCTTGAAATAATTTCTACAAGCTTCACAGCAGGTTTTAGCGTGACCCCTTCAAGCATCTCGGAAACAGGAACTGCAATATGGAATTTAACGCTAAACAATCTTGAGACATCAAACCTCACTGTGGAAATCTCACCCTCTTGGACATCAGCATATAATACGACTGTAAGCGTTCTTTCAAACTACTCGCGTGCGTGGAGCCAGGGCGTTTCCTGCCCGACAACATCAGTCACAAGAAGCGTCACTTTGACCGAGGGTAGCTCGTCAAAACAAAAATCAGCGATAGTATCAGTCTCCTGCCCCTCATCAACTTGCTCAAAAGACTGGTCATGCGGAGAATGGAGCGAATGTGTTGATGGGGCACAGACGCGTGACTGTTCTTGCGCGTGCCCAAAAGACTCACAGTGCAATGGCGACCACGCAACAGAACAAGAATGCGACGCGTGCGAGGGTGTGACCTGCGAAGATGACGGCAATCCATGCACGAGCGTTGCGTGTTTTGAAGGGGATTGTGTAATCGAGCTGTTATCAGGAAACTCCTGTGGGGACTCTGGCGACCCATGTATTGACCTTATCTGCCAGGAAGGGGTGTGCACAGAGACTCCGACAACAAACGCGTGTGATGACGGTGATGTCTGCACAGAAGGCGACAGGTGTTCAGGCGGAGTTTGTACTCCTGGGGAATTTGTCTGTGATTGTAAGGTTGCAAGTGATTGCCCGCAGGAAGAATGCTTTATTGCAGATTGCATCGCAGGAAAGTGCAAGTTCACATATGATGAGACTTGCAAAAAAGAAAAAGATGAATGTGACGCCGACTGGATTTGTGAAGACTGGTCAGAATGCAGCGGAGGCCTCAAGACTCGCATGTGCGAGTGTTCCTGTGAAAATGGGAATTGCCGTGGCGATGGACAAATGGTCGACACTTGCGAAATCAATGCTACGGAAGGTGGATTAGAAATCGTAGTTGGCGACGGCTTTGTAGGCGATGACATAAATGTCTCGATATATGACGAATACGGCAATCCCGTTGACGGCGCGACAATACAGTTCATCGCACCCGACGGGCGCATACTCTCTTATGAGGAAGGCTTTAAGCTCTATGGGGAAGGCAAGTGGGCTGTCATGGTAGACAAGACTGGATATGCTGGAAACTATGAACTCTTTGATGTAGAGACTAAAAGCGGAACGAGTGAATCGGGAGTAGCAGGAGTCCTTGGTTCTGTTGCAGACGCAGTAGGCGGCTTTTTTGACTGGATTGCGCAGTCAGCCGCGCGTTCCGCATTACTCCCCGTCACAGTAATAATTGCGGCAATATTAATGATTATGTTTGTGCTAAAAAAGAATTATTCTCACAAGATAAAGGGACGTTAAGCTTACAATCCCGGCAATTCCCTAAGGTCGTTTATAATATAATCTGGGACAAACTGCGAGCTTTTGGCTTCTTCTTTTGTTGTTTCACCCGTTAAGACAAGAGCTGTTTTCATTCCGGCACGTATTCCCGCAGCAATATCGGTTGGAAGCTTATCTCCAACCATCAGGCATCCCTCAGGATTAAGTCCCAAGACCTCGGCAGTTATCTCCATTATCTTTGCCGAAGGCTTTCCAAGGATGGTTGCTTTTTTGCCAGACGCTGCTTCAAGGGCCACAACAAAAGCGCCAGTTCCTGGAAGTTTTCTTCCTTCCTTAAGGTAAGTGACATCCGGCGCGCATCCTATAAGCTCAGCACCATCAAGAAGGTTTGAGAGCGCATTTGCGACCTTATCATAAGTAAGTGTCTCATCAAGTCCACAGACGACAAAATCTGACCCAGAATCGACTATCTCGTGTCCACAGGACTTAAGCTCGTGCACAAGGGCGCCTTTTCCCATGGCGTGGATTTTAGACGGGCCTTTGAGGTCAAGGATATATCTTCCTGCAGCATAAGAAGATACGATTATCTGTGAAATATCTGCAGTTATGCCAAAATTTCCTAATCTTTTTTGGTAATCCTCTCTTGATTTTGATGCATTGTTTGTGACAAAAGCAAGCTTTCCCCCGCTAGTTATTATCTGATTTATCGTCTCTTTTGCGTGAGGTATGGGGTCGTCCCCATCCCAGATGACTCCATCCATATCAAAAGCGTATCCTTGTATTTCCATCATTGTTCTGTTTTGTAGGCTCTTCCCTTAGCACAAAGATATGCCGCAAAGCTTTCAGGCAGGTTTATGCTGTCCCCTTCTTTAAACGCACCAAATTTTTCTCCCCCAAAACGAATTCCAGGGGTATTAAGTGCAAATTCAATTCCAGTTTCGCTTTTTCCAAACGGGGAACATTCATCAAGCGGGTAAAAATCATCAAGGTTTTTTATCACTTTTGCCAGAAGCAGGCTTCCGCCGTGGATGGTGTTTGCCATACGTATCATGTGCGAAGGGTCTGTTGTAACCTTAGAGTCAAGTGGTATCTGAACCCCCCCCTTTGCAGCAAGCTTTCGTATCTTTGCAAGGCCCCAGCCTTTGGGAAAGGCGTCCCAGTTGCCCTTTTTTAGTTGTTCGCTTAAATTTTCCTTATTACCTATGTCTGATTTAGACACTTCCTTAATGGCTGCAGCACATATTCTTTTTCCGAGGCTGCCTGACTCATAAGACGGCCCGATAAAAGAGCCTTTTTCCTCGAATATTAGTTCGGGTATTGTTCCTGTCCCGAGATATGCGCAGATTTCCTTTCGCCCAGATTCGTTTAGCTCTGCAACCTTTTCGTTCCCTATCCTTGCGTGATAACCACGCGATCCGGAGAAATTAAGACTAATTTCCTCCTTAGTAAACCCAAAATCCTCTTGAAGAAATTCATAAAGTTTTGTAATCTCTTCCTTTAGCGCGAGGAAGCAGTCTTCACAGCACCACGACGCGTCGTGCTTATGCTTTAGATTAAGATCCCCAACATCAATATCGAATATAAGGTCTGTTCCCAGCCTGACTTTTTCACTCATCTGCTCGTTACCTGGAAACTCGTAGCGTGAAAGAGAATGGTTCACATGCGCCGGCGCCTCGGTTTTTAGGTAATTAAGAAGCTCGTATTCGTTTGGAAATGCTCTGTGCCTGAATGTGACCTTTTTTGTAAGTGAGCCAAAACCAAACTCACGCTTGCTTAAATGGCATGGACTGTATTCTAGCCTCTTTTGATTCCCATAATAATCTGTTATGAGCCTCTTTAGCCAGAGTCTTGTCTTTAGGACGCGCGAATTATCCATTTTTTACCTCCGGAGCCTTCTTTTTTCTAAATGCGTTTTTGATGTAATTTGCCTCAGGATGTCCCTTTTCACATTTTCCCGTACAAAGTCCGTAAGACTTTATAGTCTTGCACGCAGGACATGTGTATTTTCTTTGGAGGGCAAACCTTACCTGAGTCTCAGTCATCTTCTCGTTAAACTTTGGCGAGCGACGGTAAATGTCGATTATCCCTGCATTATCAAGGCCAAGGCCGATTAAGAATGTAACAAGAACAAAGTTTGCATTGTGGTTTGACTTTCCCGATTCAAGCGAGATTATTATATCTTTTATACATGGAGGCAGTGCGTCTTCCTTAAGACTCTTAATCTTTGGCGTTGTCCTCTTTTTTACCTTGCTTTTGGGAATGGCCTCCCCCTTTATCTCATTTGCGGCAGAGATGATTTCTTTTGGCAGGTCCTTTGGAGTGGGTATACTTTTTAGTATGTCATTTTCTATTGCCTGCCCAATCATCGTGCAGAGGTCTTCTTTTCTTATGGCAATAAAACCTTTTTTCAGGCGGGTGCGTATAAGGGGTTTACTTGTCCCCTCTTTTTTGTAAAGAAGATAATCTGTGAAATGGACAAGCACAGGGTCATTTTCTATTTTAACATCCATCCCAAAATCATCACGCGCCATTCGCACAAGGATGGTTAGCGATTCAGAGTTTAATTCGTCTTTCCAGAATTTTGCCTTCCTTTCAGCATAACTTTTGTTAAGCTCGTTGTTTTCAATCACCCCAAGAAGTATCTTTGCAAGGGTAAATGACACCACTTCAGTCTTGCTGCCTGCTTTTGCGATGCTTTTCCCACAAACATCGTCCTGAGCGCGCTTAAGGCAGTCAAAGATAAAAGGGTCTTTTGTTTCAAAAGAAATACTTGTCTGCCTAAGCTTTTCCCGTTCTTTTTTCTCAAATGGGTATGGCCTAGGCATCTCTAAATAAAGAAAATACTCAAGAAAGGCAACTACATGTTTTCAATCCTTGGCGCCAGGAAATAACCGATTTTTCCTTCACCCACAGGGTATGTAAGTTCAAGAGGGTTATCCTTTTTTAGCTTAAGCTCAAGTACTGTCGAAGAATCTGTGTTCCTGACCATGTTCTTTAGGTATTCTAAAGGGAACATCGCGCGTGCCGGGGCTTTTGCCTGTATCTCAAGGAGGTTTTCCTTTGGTATTGAGACCTCAGCCTTCCCGCTTTCGCTTTCTGCAACTATCGAAATCCCACTCTCACTTGCGTCAAAGACTACATAGTTTCCGACAAGCTCAACGTCAGCGAGTACCTCTTTTATCTCTGTTGCAGGTACTTTGATTGTGACGTCAAACTCAATCTTTGGCTTGTTTGGGTGTGATGTCGCGTCAAGAAGTGGCAAGAGGAATTTTCTTGTGGCCTTTCCACCGAAGATTACTTCAAGCTTGTTTCCTTTTAGCTCAAGGGTTATTTCATCATCAGGGCGCGCACGGCGCATGACTTTTGAGAGTTCTGAGAAGTCTATCCCCAAATTGCTTGATTCCTCCACATCATAAGTCTTAAATGCAGACTTTGCCATTTCAAAATCAACCATTGCAATCTGGCTTGGGTCCATAGCCTTTAGAACCATTTTCTCCCCGCTGAATTCAAATGTGCCCTCGTCAATTAGCGCTGCAATCGCGTCGATACTCCTTTTCCATGAGTTGGCATCAGATATTGTTAATTTAAGCATTTTCCTTTTTCCACCCTATTTCTATTAGTATAGTGCCCTATTTAATGCCTTTGAAAATAAAAAGGAACTAGACAAATGTTCCTGACAATACAGAACTAAGACCATATTTTGTCACAAAGAAAAGTACAATTGAAAGGGTTATCATTATCGGGATGTATTTTATTCCTGATTTATCCTTTCCACTAAGAACTTGCCCAAGGACTATCGAGCCGCTAAATGGGGGACAATAAGCGCCAAAACAAAATACATTTCCATGAACCCCTGGGTGATATCAGAGCTGCTTTTTACAGGCATGCTACCTCCAAGGGAACCAAAGTCAATATCTGGTATCGAGTCCCCAACACCATGCATCGTGACGTTTATTAAGTAATCAGATATGCCAAAAAGTATCGGGGCTCCAAAACCAATGACCATAAAAATGAATATGGCATACATTAGGACGTTTGAGCGCATCTCCTTTTTTAGGAGGTCTTGATCCCGAAAGATGTCAGATATGTTCTCAAGTATGCCTGCTAGCTGTCCTCCAGAGTTTATACCAGTAACAATCAGGTCTATTGCGCGGTCAAGGTTTTCTGATTTTATCTTGTGCGCCCTCCTTTTATACTGAGATATCTGGTTTAGGTACATGAAGAAAAAGACTAGCACAATACTAAAGTAAAGTCCAAAAGTAAGGCTACAAAGAAACAAAAGAAATAGTTCGCATTAAACTAGTTTTCTTGCGTCAGCAATTATCTCTTCATGGTCAAAGGCAAGCTTTGGCAAATCGTCTAAGGAAAACCACTCTATATCCTGCGCGTCGTCTCCTGCTCCTTCTTTTCTTTTGTCTATAACTTCGACCAGATAAGCATCAGAAATAGTGTTTCCTCGTGGATCGCGCCCAGGTTTTGAGTATGTACCAGTGAATTTTACTATTTTACCTAAGATTCCAGCCTCCTCAAAAAGTTCCCTGATGCAGGCATCTTTTGAATCCTCACCAGGCTCTAAAAAACCCCCTGGAAGTGCCCAAAAACCCTTAAACGGATCATTTTTTCTCTTGATCAAAAGAATGTTTCTTCCTTCAATCAAAACGGCATCAGCAGTTCTTGCGCACATTTTAAATTTTAACAGTTTGGATGATTTTTTGTCCACCAGCAACGAGTGGAACATGCATTACCCGTTGCATAGTTCATTGCACAGACAAGACCAAGTTTGACATATCCTAAGGCAGGTATGCTGACCTTAGCTCTCCCCTCAATCATACTTTCATGGACTGGGTAGGAGACAATCGGGGCGATACATCCACCGTAGTCTATAAGACACTGGTCTTCCTTGTGATTGTTGTCGCCTTTTGTGAAAAATAACCTGTATCTATTTGCATTTTCACTCATTTCAGGAAAACTGCTTAACAGATCCTCTCTTGAATAGAGTTCATTTAATGCGTTAAGTTCATACCTAGAGCCGCATGGCGTCATTATGGCATTTCCGTCAAAGCTTACTGCTCCTTGGGTGCTTGCACTCTTGTCTGAAATGTCTGCTATGCCAACGACTCTGTGGATTATTGGTTCCCCCCCACCATAAAGCGCACCTTGCCAGCAGCCTGATACCTTTTGGAATACTATGACGTCACCTACGACAATATCCTTTGCAGAGTCGCCAGTAACGACTGCTATATCTCCGATATATATACCACCTGATTGTGGGATATTTGAACTTGTCAGGTTATTTTGTTCCAGCCACATGTTCCAGCCATCGTGGTGCTCCATAGACTCTGATTCGATTACAACAACCGGGAAACCTGTTCCAAAAGCCACGCCTAAGACCTGAATTATGAGCCACGCACAAAATACTGCAAAAAGAAAATCAAATATGTCCCCTGCAACACCAGGGATATGCTTTTCCTTTGCAGTTTTTATCTTCTTGTGCTGCTTTTTTACAAAATGATATGCCTTTTTGTGAGGTGCTTTAGCTACAGGCTCTTTTGGCTCATTACCCTTTTTAGAGGATTTTTGTGAAGGCTTAGAATCGTTTGATTCGTCCCAGGAAATCCCCCCCAATGGCATTATTATATAGGAATTTATTTGACTTTCTTAAACGCCGCCGAAATTTCCTTTGCGTCCTTCGAGATCTTCACAAGAGCTTTCTTAAATGAGGCTTCAGGGGTTTTACTATGTATGTTCAGCACAAAGTCAGGGCTTATTGGAAGCTTACTCTCAAGCGGAGGTTTTTTACCGCTTTTTACAGCCTCTTTATCCCCAATTAACGGATGCGGCATGGTGTATGATGCGAATTTGACATCTTTGTCTGCGTCAAGCGCTGAACAAAGCACGTTCATAATGCCATGGTCTGCACCAAGTATTTCAATACTGATTTTGTCCTTTGTCTTTTCGACGACTATTGATTCCATTTTGGCAATTATTCTTCCTTGTAAAGGTAGTCTGTTGACGTTTTTCTTTGTTCGATTTTATTACAGGTTGTACAACTGAGCTTTCCTTCCTTCTCCTTTAAGAGTCCCCTGCATTTTGAGCAGTATCCCTCGATAACTCCTAAGTTTGGTGCTTTAGTTGTCATCACCACATCATTTGGAAGCACCTGAGAGACCTCGGCCTTTACTATGTCGCCGACCTTAAACTCATCTGCTGCAGATTCTGTGTATCCTGACGCGATATCCATCACACGTACAACACCCAGTCTTTCTGAAGGGAGTCCTCTTTGTTTTCCGACAATCTTTAATATTTTTAATATGGCGATTTTCTCTCTTGTTGATTCAACGGTAGTTATAACAACATCTCCACGCTCAAGTTCAAAGATTTCGGTTACTGGCTCGACATAAGCCTCGTCTCCATCTTCCCTTAGCGTGCCGGTTAGGCATGCGTAAGTTTTTCCGCCATCCTTATATAATCCTGGTCCCGCGAGTTTTTCGGTTTTAACCTTTTCACCCGGCACGACAAATATTTCTTTCATTTTAGAAGTGTTTTCCGCCCAAACGGCTGGTAACTAGTTAATTAGCCTATTTTGATGTAATTCCTATTTAAATAAAGCAAGTCGGCCGTTCATATTTAAATATCCCTAAATGTTAGATAAGTCGATTTTTAACCCTATTAAAAAAGATGGAAACTAAACAAATGTATATAATTGGCGTAATCGTAGCAATAATTGTTATTGCAGTTGTTGCAATACTTCTAATGGGTAGTTCTGACAAAGGAACCTCAACAGTTCCAGTTAGTAACATATCCGATGAACTAGGTCCGGGCCCAGCAATGCCTGGCAGCGATAGAGACGAGCATGGGTGCATACCTTCTGCAGGATACTCATGGTGCGAAAGCCTGGGTGAGTGTATCAGGCCATGGGAAACTGACTGCCCCGCGATGGGATCAGGTCCACAGATAGTAGGTAACGACGCAGACGAGCATGGATGTATAGCCTCTGCAGGTTATACTTGGTGCGAAAGCCTTAGCGAGTGTATCAGGTCGTGGGAAACTGACTGCCCAGATTTAGGTCCAGGTCCAGTAGTAGGTAACGACAAAGATGAGCATGGATGCATACCTTCTGCAGGTTACTCATGGTGCGAGACCCTTGGTGAGTGTATCAGGCCTTGGGAGACAGACTGCCCATTACTTGGAGCAGGTCCAGAGCTAGATTAAGAATAAAATAGAATTTAAAAAATGGAAACCAAACAGATGTACCTCATAGTCGGAGTTGTGGTGGTAATCGTGATTATCGCTGCTGCAGTCCTTTTGATGGGAGGTTCAGAAGATAAGAAAACAACAATCCCCGCGGGAATTGCAGAGAACATCTCAGACATGATGGGTCCAGGTCCAGTAATGCCTGGCAGCGATAGAGACGAGCATGGGTGCATACCCTCTGCAGGATACAGCTGGTGTGAAGGTTTAGGTGAGTGCATACGAACTTGGGAAACCTATTGTCCAGGTGAGTCACCTGTAGAGTCTGCAATGGAAGCCATGTGTGATGACACGGACGTTGGCGCAGTGTATAAATGCGGTGATTTCTACAGAGTTGTTTCAATGATGCCTGGAGCTGGCTCAACAATCTATATGGCAAATGGCACACGCCTCCAGTGTCCGCTTGTAGCGCCTGACTCAATGTCAGAGGACTGCAGGATGTACATAATGGGCTCAAATTGCATAGAAACAGACCTTTGTACCGGTGAGATGGTAGTTCCTGGAAGTGCTGACGTCATGGTAGGTAACGACTCAGACGAGCACGGCTGCAAAGCCTCAGCAGGATACACCTGGTGCCCGATAACTGATAAGTGTATCAGACCATGGGAAGAAGCTTGCGGAGACGCAGAGTGTCTTGGAATGTCAGCATCTGATGCGATGCAGATTGCAATGGCTTCAGATTGTGAGTCCTCAACAAACGGGACGCTTACTGCCGTTGCACTCTGTAACAACATAACAAGAACCTTCCAAATCAAGATGGATTCTCCAAAAGAGAATTGTGGTCTTGGATGTTATGTCTATGTTGACAACAGTACGGCAGTCGCGAACTGGATGTGTACAGGTCTTTTAATGTGAGGGTAAAACCTCACTCTTTTCTTTATTTTTAATTTTATTTTTACTCCGCCCAATAGCGCAGAATTTTAACACTCAATGCATTTTTCATATATTCACACAAATAACTTACAATGAAAACAATAGGACTTATCGGTGGAATGAGTTGGGAGTCTTCACTTGACTATTACAGGATTATGAATGAAACAATTGCAGAACAATTGGGCGGACTTCATTCGGCAAAGTGTATACTTTATTCTCTTGATTTTGAGGAAATCGGAAAATTACAAAACGAGGGAGATTGGGACGCAATGGCAAGAATCCTCATCGATGCGGCCAAAAAACTTGAAACCGCAGGCGCAGATACTGTCCTGATTTGTACAAACACCATGCATAAACTTGCAAATAACGTACAAGACGAAATCGATATCCCTTTATTGCATATTGCAGATGTGACTGCAAAGAGCGTTCAAAAGAAAGGATTTAAAAAAGTAGGTTTATTGGGTACAAAATTTACTATGGAAGATTCTTTTTATACAGACATCCTCACTGGGAAATATGGACTCGAAGTCGTTATTCCTGATGACGAAGAACGCCAAATGGTTCACGATGTAATCTTCAATGAACTCTGTGTCGGCCAGATTAAAGCCTCATCAAAAGAAAAATTTATTAAAGTAATCGACAACTTGGCTAAAAACGGCGCGCAAGGCGTAATACTTGGATGCACAGAAATACCCAGTTTAATAAAACAGGAAGATTCTAAACTCCCTGTGTTTGATACGACTACAATCCATGCAAAAGCCGCAGTAGACTTTGCATTGGAATAAACAAACCAAAAAGTCAAACCAAACAATTTTAAGTTAATGTAATATTAATCCAGTTAGTGCGAGATAAGCTAATAATGAGCATAAACCTCAAGACTCGCATGTGCGAGTGTTGAATGAGTAGACTCTCTTTTATTGTTTTTTACTAACATCCACCTTGGGTTATTCTTTCTTAGAATTCCACGCCCCGATAATATCAATATCATCCCCACCTGGTTTGGTGTCGCGCGCTTTTATCTTGACTTTCATGGGGAAACGTATCGCAGCACCGGTGATTATTGCCTCACCGCGCCCAAGGGCTGGTAAATCCCGTATTATGTCTTCAGTAACAGATTCGGCGCTCTTTCTTATGAAGTCTTGATCAAGCGGGTTTACAATGCGCATTATAATCTGGGTTCCTGCCTGAGAAAGGACGTCCTGGTCAAGGCGTGAGGGCCGCTGGGATATCATACAAAGGCCTATCCCGAACTTTCGCCCTTCCCTTGCTATCCGCCTTAGGATATTTCGTGAGACGACCTCACGATCAAAGTCTCGTGGAATAAAATTATGGGCCTCTTCAATTACAAATAGACAGGGCACGTCAAGAGATTCTCCCGAGTAGCCGTTTAGGTGGTTCATGCGGGAGTAAAAGAGTTTTCGCCCAATTGCCGATGCGACAATCTCCTTAATTGAATCTGGCACCCCCGAAAGGTCAATAACTGTTGCCTGGTTTGTGCGCACAAGTTCTGTTATTGGAGTTTCCTTATCAGAGACAAGACCTGAGCGGCTTAAGGAGTCAAGCCTTCTGATAAGAGCGTTTATTGTTGATACATGAGCCTTTTTTGCAAGGCGCTCAAGGCTTGCGCTAAGGTCTGAAGCCATAAGGTCTTCTCCCTCAGTCTCTTTTTGGACTCCTTTCTTTTCAAGGGTCATTGAAAGGACCTCAATCATGTCCTTAAGAGTATAATCGCGTTTTTTCTTGCGGCACACCTCAATTATGGCGTAAAGCAAGTCTCTTTGAGAATCAGTTGTCCCCGCACTCATTGCAGAGATGTCTTCAGCACTCAATGCGTTTGCCTTGATTTTCAGGCGCACTTTTGCGATTTTTCCGACACCAAAGACCTTTACCTTATCATGGATGTCTGACTTGCTGCCATCGCTTTTAAAGCCAAGGTACTTGTATTCTCCGTGTGGGTCAAGGATTAGTATTGCTCCACCTTTCTTTAAGAGTTCTTCGATTATGACACCACCAGTGTATGATTTGCCAGCCCCAGTCATAGCAAGTATTGCAGAGTGCGTCGAGACAAGCTTATTGGCGTCAAGCGGGACGCTGACATCAGGACGTGCATCAACGCTTCCTACAGGGATTGCAACGCGCGAATCGATTTTAAGCAGGGACTCTATTGTTTCGTTTTTGGCCAGGTAAACTGGCGCTCCAGGCCTTAACCCCGACTTTAAGATGCTTAAGGAGTCCCCGCCGTTAAGATGACCCAGTATATCGACTATTCCCACAAGGTATTCTCCGTCTTCGATTCCATAGGAACTGACAAATTCACCCATGGCGCTCTCGCGGGCAAACTCGTCTGGAAGAAGCTGGTTTGAGGCGGTAAGCTCTTTTACAATACCGATTACCTCTTTTCCGGAAACAGGTTCTATTGCAGAGATGAACTCATCCTTTTTTACATTCTCCTCACCATTTTCCGACACTGCAAACATGAAGCGCTTAAGCGTCGTTGTCCCGATTATTCTTCCTATCTCTTTTTCCATCCCGTAAAAACTTTAGAAAAGGGAACTTAAGAGCGGTCTGGGCCTGCTCCCTAATTCATCTGGTATTTTATGCTCGCGCGTCTAAAAAACGCAAATGGAAATCCTCACAGAAAATACTAAAGTTATGGCCAAAGTTATGACCAAAGTTAAGATTTGCGGCCTGACTTCTCCCGAAGATGCTCTTGCGGCTCAGGAGGCGGGTGCAGACTTCCTGGGTTTTGTCAATGCGGAAAACTCAAAACGCTTCTTAACAGAAGACGAGATATCAATGATAATAGCTGAGATAACACCAAAAGTGCCAAGCGTCCTTGTCTGCCATTCACTGGATACTTCAGACATATTAAACAGGTTTTTTGCGTCATCCTGTGACATACTCCAACAGCATGCTCCGCTTCACCCTTTTGAATACGAGGAGCTAAAAAATCAGGTTCCGACACTGATTTCAAATGTTTCTATCCCATCTGAGCTTCATGGCGATATTCCAGATTACCTTATTGAGCGTGTCTCTTTATTGTCGCAGTACTCTGATTACATTCTTTTTGATACCAAAGTCCAAACACAAAACAGTACTGAAATAGGGGGTACTGGAAAGACATATGACTGGGATATCGCAGTAGAGCTTGCTGAGTACGCCGAAGTGCCTGTAATGATTGCAGGAGGACTTAACCCTCTAAATGTTTCAGATGCAATATCCAAGATTAAGCCCTTTGGGGTGGATGTGGCTTCAGGAGTTGAATCGGCACCGGGAGTGAAGGATTACAGTCTAATCAAAGAATTCGTCCGAGCCGCAAAATCAGCTTAAATCTCTTTTAGGAGGAACCACTTATCGCACTTTGCGCCGGCTGAAAGCATCTTTTCCTTGACTTCTTCATCAACGACATAACATGTCCTTATCTCGTTTCCAGCAGGGCTGGAGTTGACGTTTCCTATAGTGCTCCAGTTCGTGGGAAGCGTGCTTAGCGTTTTTGGAGCGGGCCAAAGAAGTACAAGACCCGAGACGATTATGATAAGCCCGATTATTACCACAGCCGAAGCAATCATCGACCAATTGCGCGCAGGTTTTCTCTGAGTCCTTCTAACAGTCCTTTTGCGGTCTACCTGCGCTATGATGTTATGGATGTCCTCATCATTGTAACCAGACTCAACCATCGCCATGCGAAGAGATTCAAGACTGCGTCCGTCACTCATGCCTTCTTCGACAGTTTCTGCAAGACGTAAGGTCTCTTTTTCATCCATAGTATTCTAATTGATGAGCGTTTTTTTATTTTTAGACTAATACCTGTATTTCTAAGTACTAAGAAGAAATTCTTCGACCCCCGAACAGTCTATTGTCCAGTTGCCGACATCTTCAGGCCAGGGCTTGGTGCAATCAGAGCATGTGGCTTCAAAGATATACCAGCCGTCCCCTGCGTCAAGTCCAACAGTCATATGGTCATAAGCGTCATCATAGGGCTCGCTTGCGTCTGCTATGCAAAGTTCTGCGTTACTGACTCCTGCGCGGTTCATCATTGAAATCATGAGTATTGACATATCATCACAATCGCCTTTCCCTGAGAGTAGCGTGTATGCGGGAGGCATTGGCCAGTCGTTATACCAGCTGGGGTCAAAATTGTATTTGACATTTTTCCTTACAAATTCCAGAATTGCAAATGCGCGCTCTTCTTCAGTCATGAGGTCACTTACTAAGGAATCTGTAACATAGACTACAGTCTCGTCAAGCGGGTCAACATTGTAAAAATAAGTGTAATAGCCACTCTCACTAAGCTCTGATGCAAAATCGTTTCTTAGCTGATATAACTCAGAAAGGCCTAGGAGAAAATTGGCTTCGGACTCCCCGGAGCCTATCGTCTTTTCATAATAAAAGTCTGGATATTCAGTCTTTGTCCTATAAACATAGTAGAATGCCGTGTTAAGTTCATTTACGAAATTTTCAAATTCAGTTTTTATGCCGGTTACGTCTCCCGCGTCAAGACCTTTTCCAAGGTGGTAGAAAGCATCAAGAAGAGAGTCCATCATCGGAGGCTGCAGCTTTCTTGCTTCAAGCTCTTTAAGTTCGGCAGGAGCAAGCCCTGACTTATCTATGCGGTCAAGTGCCTGCGAGTAAGCAAGCGATTGAGTTTTACAGGACATAGAGCTGTTCATGACCTCCTTATAATCCTCTTTTGTTATGGCGATTTCAACACCATTAAAACAAGTCTCAAAATCCTCTGCACGAGTCTTTGCTTCTAAAAACGGGTCTTGAGCCTCTACTACACCTGCAGTTAAATTCGTTGGGGCAGTTGTATTATTTGTTTTTGAGGGTAAGTTAAGGATTACTACTAGGGTGATGAGGGCTATTACTGTAATTGCAACAATTGCCAGGATAAGAACAGTCTTTGGATTCTTACTTTCCTTTGGCGTGGCCGGGACCACAGACTTTAATGGCGCACCACAATTAGCACAGAAGTTTTCAGTGTCCGCATTTTCCGTGCCACATTTACTACATTTCATTGTTCCCTTATTTTTGTTTTGTAGGATAAAAGAGTTTGCTTGAGTTTGAACTAAGTATTTTTGGGCCAATCATAAATAAGTCCCTTTTATTTTCCTAACCATTATTTTAGGGCAATGAATATTCTTACAAAGATAGAGGCGCTGATGTTTGCGTTCCTTTTATGTGCGCTTGTAGGGTCCATTATAAATCCCCTGTTCTATATCGCCTCATTTGCGTTCTTCGCACTTCAAGTCCCAATCTTCCTCGGCGACTTAAAAAAAGAGTACCCGGAGGACTACAAAAAATACATAGGGGTTTTTGTCCTGTATGAAATAATCTTACTTTCCGTGTTTCTCTTCCTTAGCACAGTCACGATATCAATCGGGACGGTATCAGCCATCCTTGACGCACTTGTAATCCTTGTCGCCCTAATCATATTCCTCTTTGCAACACGAATGTTCTTTTCCAGAAAGTATTGCTTCGGGACGGTGATTTCAAAGTCATCTGGGGGTTATGTTGCAGTCAGGGTGGAGTCAGACCTTCTGTCTAAAGTGTCCGGTGCAGAATACGCGGTATCAGATCCCCGTGGCATCAAAGCAAAAGCAGGAGCGAGAGTAAAGCTTCTTTTAAGGAAAAGCGGGGGCTCAAGCCATCCTGTTGAGATAATCGAAGAATTAAAATAAATTTAAAATGAATCTTTTTTGCAAAAACAAAAAAAAGGAGGGGTCTTGTGTGATTTCTAAGGTCCTTTATGACGAGATAAAGCGTTCAGGGAACATCTACACAATTGAAAATTCCCTGTCGTGTACTGATTTCTATATGGTTACTCAGGTTCCAGAACCTTTCATAAGGACTGCAGAACTTGACAAGAAGGCAGAAGAGGACGCCAAATGCATCTCTTTGAAAAGAGCTGTTAACATAACTGAGGCAAAGGAACTTGTCGCGGCAAAGAGCTTAGGGGCAAAGCTTGCCATATCAGCTAAGCAACTTTGGTTGCAAAAGGCGGCAAAAGCTGAAAAAGTCAATATCGAGACAATGTAAGAAATTTTGAAATGGATATCTTTTTTGCAGACCTTGCGCTTTTTACATGTGCCCTTGCATTTTCATTTTGTGCTGCGTATTACGATCTTAAAACAGGCGAGATACCAGATAAGTTCACAATAGGGCTTTTTTGTGCTGCAATAGGAATGAGAGCGATTTTTGCGCTGTTCCTCTGGGATATAGCATATTTTATCGATGGACTTGCCGTGGGCGCAATATTCTTTGCCCTAGGTGCTGGGTTCTTTTACATTGGCGGTTGGGGTGGCGGCGATGCCAAGCTTCTTTCAGGGATTGGCGCGGCTCTTGGCGGTCTTTTTGCGCCTTCTTTAATCTCAATGCCAATTAAGGTGTGGCCAGAGTTTGTAGGTTTCCTTTTCTGTCTCGGCCTTGTTGCGATATTCTATTCCATAACATACTCTCTTATACTCTCATTAAAGAAGCCTGAAGTCTTCTCTATCATGGGAAAAACAATCCATGAAAGGAAAATAGAACTCTTTGCCCTTCTCATCGCGTCCTGCGTTCTAGTGGTGTTATTCTTCCCGATAAAACCTATTCTTGGCCTTATGGGTGCGTTACCTATAGTATTTTACCTGCTTTTAGTCTTCTCAAGAGCAGTAGAAGCTGTCGCCCTGCAAAAGGAAATCTCAATAGAAGCTCTTCGCGAGGGGGATATGGTAGTCGAAGATCTTATAATCGGCAAAAAGGTCGTATTCTCAAAAAGAGACATGGATGGGATATCAGAAAAAGTCTTAGAACAGGTACAAAAAGCAAAAAACAAGCCAAAGACAATAATAATAAAATGGGGCATAAGATTTGGCCCCGCATTTCCACTGGCATTGTTCCTAATCCCCTTTTGGGACAAGCTTGTATTTGGAACTATTTAAAAAAACAAGCCTTAAGGGACTGCATTGATTACTCGCCGCCAAGTGCCTTTAAGAGTCCTGCGTTGAGTTTCTTTCCACCCATGGCAACATCCATCCCGGTTGCTTCAGGGGTCTCCGGACTTTCTTCAATATCGCGTTTTATGGCTTCAACAATGTTATCCATCTCATGTTCTGAAACCTTCAGGCGTCCAAGAACGTAAAGATAGGCTTCTACAAGACCCTCAATGTCAAGAATCTTCTTTTCTCTTTGCTGGATAAGCTCGCGAACATAAAGGTCTACAAGCTTATATGCCGTGTCATGTTCCCAGTCTGCTTCGCAGCACGTATCGTCTGTTTTTTTTGCCATTTTAGTCTTTATTGAATTCTAGTGTTATCTCTTTTGTCTTTGGTTCAAGCTTCCTTAGTTTTACCCCAGTCATCTTAAACATCCTTTTTGAAGCCTTGACGCTTTCGGTTTCTGCGTATTTATCAGAAATGTAGACAATTTCAGCTATTCCCGACTGGATAAGGACTTTTGCGCATTCATTGCACGGAAAAAGCGCGACATAAAGGGTAGACCCTTTAAGGCTCTTTGAGGAGTTAAGGACTGCGTTTACTTCAGCGTGGACGACATAAGGGTATTTGGTGTCATTGACGCACGCTGCCTCGCGTGCCCAGGGAAGTTCGTCATCCGAGCAGCCCACAGGAAAACCGTTATACCCGATTCCGACAATCCGTTTGTTCTCATCAACGATGCAGGCACCCACTCTTGTACTCGGGTCTTTTGAGCGCTCGGCAGAAAGAAGGGCGATTCCCATAAAATACTCATCCCAGGGCAGATAGTCTTTTCTCTTGCCACCGTTGTTTTTTCCTTCAGCCTCGTCAAGGAACTCAATGTCGGGGTGTTGCGCATTCATCACTAATTTAATTAATCAAAATAGAAAAATAGAAGAGATAATGAAAACTTGTATAATTGTGGGGATATCGGGCTCTTCTGCCTGTGGCAAGGGAACTGCCGCGAGTTACATAGAGGAAGAATATTCTGCCAAAAGGCTGATATTCTCAAACATACTTTCAGATATCCTGTTGCGTCTTGGACTCCCGCGCATCCGTGAGAACTATCAGGCCCTTGGAAAGAGCCTTAGGGAGAATCTTGGAAAGGATGTCATCGTAAACGCCATGCAAAGTGATATCGAGAAGACAAACGCCAAGCTTCTTCTTCTTGACGGCCTTAGATATTCAAATGAAGCCGACCTCTTGGAGTCTTATCCCAAGCATTATCTTATCTATATTGATGCACCAAGCGAGCTTAGGCACACGCGCGCTCAGAAAAGAGGGCAAAAAGGCGAAGATATTATGTCTCTTGAAGACTTTAAGAAGCGTGAGCTTGCGGCAACTGAAAAAGGCCTTGTGGAATTAAAGTCGCGCGCTGACTTTGTAATCGAGAATACAGGTTCAGGCGCCCAGTTAAAAGAAAAGATAAAAGAGGTCATGGATTCTGTAATCCATGAGTAAAACAGCGTCCATGCATTCAACACTCGCACATGCGAGTCTTGCTTAAATCCCTCTAAATACACAATCTAGACTTATCGTGGGAGGATAATTTTATCCACATATAACTATTTATACCCCCTCCTCAAAATTACTTGCTAAAGAATTCTCTTTGGGGGAGATTAATCCTTATAACAATTTAGTTTATCCAACAGCTTCAAACGCCAATTTGATTGAAACTACAGAATATGGTTCGGGAGGTTTTTCAGAAATTAGTAATATGAGAGTAAATGCTGTAGGTACAAGACCCGCTTTATAATAGAATGGAAAAAGGAAAATACAAAATAGGTAAAAAACTAGGACTAGTAATTGCCCTTATACTAGCATGTGCGTTATCAATCTTAATTTTAATCTTATGTATGTCGGATGATATTACCAGGCATATAGATCCAAATTCATCCTCCAA
>Ga0208648_1000152_pt1 | contig 76103 bp, 69 predicted proteins | sample AntAceMetag02UKL_FD_184772 | JGI IMG/M metagenome (GOLD analysis project Ga0208648, IMG submission 184772) | Saline lake microbial communities from Ace Lake, Antarctica - Antarctic Ace Lake Metagenome 02UKL (SPAdes) (version 2) | ecosystem: Environmental > Aquatic > Non-marine Saline and... | reverse complement strand
CAAGTCTTGCCGACCAGTATTTATGGGTGTTTGGCGATGGAGATTCTTCAAGTATAATCAATCCTATTCATATTTATCCTATGTACCCAACAGGAACATATAATGTAACTCTTATTGCATATACATTATTTGGATGTACAGATACAGCATATCAGGAAGTTATAGTAAAAGATGAATATACATTTTATGCGCCAACAGCATTTTCACCCGATTTTGATGGTATTAATGACTACTTTATAATAAAAGGAAATGGAATAGATAAAAGAAATTTTAATATGATAATCTATGACAGATGGGGAGAAGAAATTTTTGAGACCGATGATCTATATATGGGATGGGACGGACGAGTTAAAGGAGGTGATATTGCCAAAAATGGTGTTTATACATGGTTAGTAAAATACAAAGACTTAAAAGATATTGAACATGAAGAGGCTGGTGCAGTTACGGTAATTAGATAGATATTTTTAAAAAACAATTTGTTTTTGTATCTTTAAAAAATAAAAAACAGGATATTAAATACAATAAAAAAACGTCATTATTTACATGTATTAATAATAGTATTTTTTTCTTTTGCTTTATATGTTAATACAACAAATAATGGATATTCTTTTGATGATGAATTTGTTGTTTATAATAATGATAAAATTCAAAAGGGAATAAATGGAATTTCTGATATTTTCACATCTTACTATTATTCTTCAGATCTAAGTGGAAGGAAATTCGGTTACAGACCAATAGCTAAATCAAGTTTTGCAATTGAATATTCATTGTTTGGCGAGAATCCTCATATAAATCATTTAATTAATGTTTTATTATATCTAATTACGGCTGTTTTTTTATTTTTTATACTTAAAAAACTGTTAATTAAGTATAACAGCCTGCTTCCTTTTATAATAACATTATTATTTATTGCACACCCAATCCACACCGAAGTTGTTGCCAGTCTGAAAAACAGAGAAGAAATACTGAGTTTCTTAGGAAGTTTGGCATCCTTATATTTTATAATGAAATTTTATAATATAAGAAATATCTTTAACTTAATTATTGGGATAATATTTTTCATATTCGCATATTTATCTAAAGAAAGTGCAATAGTATTTATTCTGATAATTCCATTAACAATTTATTTCTTTTCTGAATTTTCAATAAAAAAAATATTGCTCATTTTCATACTCCTTTTAATTACAGGAGTAACATTACGTATAATTATAAATACAAATTTACCTCCAGTATATTCTCCTGTTTTTTTCGAAAACCCATTAAATAATAGCAGTATTTGGTTGAGATTATCTACAGGAATGCTAGTCTTGGGTTTTTATTTAAAGATGTTGATATTTCCGCATCCTTTGTTGTTTTACTATGGCTATAATATGATACCTATAGAGGGATTTGGTGTTTTATCTATCGCCTTATTAATTCTTCATCTTGGAATTTTTGTTTATGCAATAATTGGGTTTAAAAAGAAAAAGTTGTTGTCGTATGCAATTTTTTATTACTTATTTTGCATTTCAATGTTTACCAATATTATACTGCCAATAAACGGAATTGTTGGTGAACGCTTTGTTTATTCTGCATCATTAGGTTTTGCAATAGCTTTAGCAGTTTTATTATTTAAAATTTCCAAAATAAAAATAATGGATTTGTCATATTCGAGGAAATCTTTCGGTATTTTAGTAATAGCTGTTATAATAATTTTAATTCCATATTCTGCAAAAACAATATCAAGAAACAATGCATGGCTTAGTCATTATTCCCTATATTCTAATGATATTGAATATTTGAAAAATTCAGCAAAAGCCAATGAATTAATTAGCGATTGGATGTTTAATCATTTAGATGAATTTCCTACAAATGAAAGACAAGATGCTATAGCAAAAATCGAAAAACATTACAAGCGGAGTTTAAAAGTATACCCGGATAATGCGCAGGCAAATAATAATTTAGGAACATTATATTTAGAGAAACAGAAAAACCCTGATAGTGCAATTGTGTATTTTAATAAATGCCTGAAAGCAGATTCAGTTTATACAAAAGCACACTTTAATATTGCACAGTGTTATACACTAAAAAAAAATGAAAAATTAGCAAGATATCATTACGATATATTTAACAGCTTAGATACACTATATTTTAATGAAACTTCAGCTCTGTCAATTAAATATTTAAACAACAGAAAATTCCAGGAAGCAATAAATCTTAACTACAGGCTTAATAGAATAGACCCAAGTTCAGAAGTCCCGTATTATAATTTTGCCAATATATATATCCTTATGGGAGATACAGTAAAAGGACTTATGTTTGCAGAAAGGTATTTAGAAATAAATCCATATAACACAGTGTTTTCGAATACGGCAGGGGAATTCTATAAAACATTAGGAGATACTGAAAAGGCAAATTTTTATTTTGATCTGGCTGAAAAATATAAGAATGCCAGTAAGGAAAATGAATGACATTGCCCTAAATGGGAAATTTAAGATTATAAATCTAAAATTGTAAATTATTGAGTTTTAAGAACCTTGAATTCAACACGTCTGTTCATCTGACGGCTTTCTTCATCAGTGTTAGGTACAATAGGTCTTGACTCACCATATCCTTTTGCAGAAAGCCTACTGCTGATAATATCATTGATTATAAAATAATTTGCAATTGACTCTGCTCTTGCCTGAGAAAGTTTTAAATTAAATGAGTCTGAGCTGGTATCGTCAGTATGTCCAGCTATTTCAATTTCAATTTTTGGGTTATTTTCCAAAAACTTAATAGTTCTATCTAGCTCAGGAAATGATTCCGGTTTAAGAGTAGCTTTACCGTATTCGAAAAATATATTATTAAGACGAACAATCTGTCCAACTTCTATGGGCGCAAGAAGTAAAAGTTCATCATCTATTTCCTTGTATTCATCAATATCAGATAAGTCAATATTTTTATTTGCTTCAAAAAATCCAAGCCCAATTGCTCTAAATCCATATTTTTTACCGGCAGGCAAAACAATTTTAAAATCTCCTGTATTAGGGTCAGTACGAGCAACGGCTACTTCTTTACCCGAAGGCAATTCTTCAACAATTATTCTTGCATCTACCGGTTCCTTTGTTTTTTCATTTAATACTTTTCCCGAAATCAGCACAACGGGCTTTGGTTTAGCTTTTTGAGGCAGGGCAATTCTGAAAATGTCATTTTTTCCAATCGAATTATTTGTAGTTGAAAAATATGCAAATTCACCGGAAGCAGGAATATTGTATTTTGTATCTGATTCAGGGCTATTAATTGTATTTCCTATGTTTTGTGGTTCTGTCCATTTTTGCCATGTATCATCAAGTCTTTGAACAACAAAAATATCTTCCATTCCATAACCTGCATGACCTGAAGTAGAGAAATAAAGACTTACTCCGTCTGCTGCAAGAAAAGGGCTATAGTCATTTTGTGTTGTATTAATAGTTGGTCCTAAATTTTTTGGTTTCGACCATCTGTTTTTACCTTTCATAAAACTAACATAAAGGTCAAGTTTTCCATAACTGTCTTTTTGTTCTATTGCCATTAATAAGGCTTTTCCATCATTCGAAAGAAAATAATTAGCATGTTTGTTCAAGTTGAAAAACCCAACAATTAATTGCTTTTCGGGAAAAGCCCATCCGTTAAGAATTTTATATGTAAAAGAAACACCTTCCGATATTGTACCATCTTTGTTATATGCATTACCTAATAATAAAGAATTACCATCGGGTGTTATAGATTGCACAAAATTATCGGATTTATTATTTAATGGTTTTCCAATATTTTTTGCAATCTTCCATTTTCCGTTATTATCAATTTCCGAAACCCATATATCATCAATATCCTTAAACCCGCCTACATTTTCAGGATGATTTTTTCTGTCAAAAAACAAGATTTTTCCATCAGGAGAGATCATTGGTGCTATTTCATCGTAGATTGTATTAATGCCTGTACCCATATTTTCCGGTTTGGTATTAAAAACAACATCAGGTATTAGGTCTATTTCGGCTTTTATTGAATCTTTACAGTCTGAAATACCAATAGCATCAATCATATTCCAACCAGTTACTGCTTCAGGATTCATATAAACAGCTATTTCTTTTACATAAAAATCGCTTGGACCGGGAAGAAATATATTTAACATTCTGGATTTTACATTTGCTGTTGAAGCAGATTTATTATAAACCTGAACCTCTTGTTCATCTGTACTATATATTAAAACCTTAGTTATAGCACCAGGATTAAAACTTTCAGCAATTGCAATTTGTTGTATTCTCATAGGAGCAACATATTCAACTCTAATAAAAGCTTCTCCTGAAGCTTCTTTGCCTCCTTTAGCTTTTACTGCCCAGGCAGTTGGGGCATCGCCTCCTTTTGGTAATACATTGGGTTTTCCTAAAACCTGATTAGCAGATTTATCTGTTTTGCTAAATTCTGATGAGAATTTTACAACTTTATAAGCCCATTGTACATTACATATAATTGAATCTTCTATATTTTCAGCTTTAATTAAAGCTTGTTCCCACAATATCTTATTACTATCAAGTGCATTTTTTGCATTCTGATCAATAATTTCAACTTTGTTACTATCGTTTGAATTAACCACTTGTGAAAACAAGCCGGTTGCCAATAACAATAATGAAAGACTTAATGTGATTTTTAAAACATTCATAGTGTTTAAAGTTTTTGATTTCAAATGAAAAATATTCATTTGAAATTTAAAATTACAATATTTTTTTTAATAATTAGAAAATAGAGCGTAATATTAACAATATAACAATTTTATTAAGGTATTTTTTATTTCTTAAAATGATTATCTGTAATTTTACTCATCTTAAATTTATGTGTTTTTGTTTTTTATTTTTTCTAAAATATTATTTTTTCTTTTATCTCCATTGGTATGGATAATAGCATTATTGTCATATTCTTTATTTGGAGCAAATAAAAAGTGGAAAAGAAGAACATTAGTATATTCCTTAATAATTTCTTTATTTTTTTCTAATTCATTTATTCTTGACGAATTTATGAGAATATGGGAAGTTCCTGCTACAAAATATGAAAATCTTAAAGTTTATGATTATGGCATCTTATTAGGCGGAATGGTGAGTTACGATAAAGAAAATGACAGAATAAATTCAATGCGCAGTATCGACAGAATGATACAAACTATCAAGCTTTATAAACTTGGGAAAATTAAAAAAATATTTATTTCAGCAGGCTCAGGCAATTTAACGTACCCTGATTTTAAAGAAGGGATTTATTTGAGAAAATATTTAATTAGTATAGGTATTCCCAAATGTGATATTGAAATAGAAATAGAATCATTAAATACTTACCAAAATGCTGCATATACAGCAGAAACATTAATGCCAGATTGTAAGAATTGTAGTTTTTTGTTAATAACTTCAGCTACGCACATGAGAAGAGCTCAGGCTTGTTTTAAAAAAGCAGGAATAAATTCTGATACTTTTTCTGTTGATAGGTATTCGGGTGCAAGAAAGTTTAATTTTGATCATTTAATTGTCCCAAATATTGAAACTTTTAGTATTTGGGTTGTATTAATAAAAGAATGGGTAGGTTATATTGTATATAGTATTGTAGGATATGTTTAACTTGTCTGCTGAATAAAAGCAGATTTATAAAATTATAAAAAATGAAAAAATATTTAATTGTATTATTTGTGTTAATTATGTTTTCACAATGTAAAAATGAAAGTGCTATGCAAAATAAAAATGCAGACAATATTGTTACATCTAAAATTACAGATGAAATAATTAATGATGTTATTAATTTAATAAAAGAAAAAAATGGCAATAAGAATAATTTTAGACTTGAAAAAGGTGTTAATCAGATCGCATCATTTTGGCGTGTTGAAGATGGAAGTATAGAAGAATTTAAAACTTTTTGTTACGAAAATTTTATTTCAGATACACTAAAGTTATATAATGTATTTATGCGTTTATCGGAAAATTTTGAGGTGCTTAATGGAAATTTTAATAAAATCAGTTTGGATTTGGCTCGTCCATTGCATTTAAAAATGGGCGAAATACTACCTATAGACATGTATTTTGGGTCTTATGATGTTTCAGCTCATTTTACTGAAGATTTTTTTAAGAATAAAATTGCAATGATAGTTGCATTAAATTTTCCTTTCTATTCTCTTGATGAAAAAGAAAAATTAGGAAAAAGCTGGAATAGAGAACAATGGGCATTTGCAAGAATGGGAGATAAATATACTTCAAGAGTGCCTGCTGAATTATTACAAAAGGTGTCAGAAACAACAACTTCTGCCGATACTTATATTTCGGAATACAATATTTATATGAATAAATTAATAAATGATGAAGGTAAAGCATTATTTGAAGAAGAACTTGTGTTAATTACTCACTGGGGCTTACGAGATGAGTTAAAATCAAATTATAATATTGAAAACGGGCTTGAAAAACAGAAAATAATTTATGAAGTTATGAAAGATATTATAAATCAAGATATTCCCGGTGAGGTAATTAATTCTGGAGATTATTCGTGGAACCCGAAATCAGATAAATTATTTAAGTCAGGAAAAGAAATTGAATTTACAAAAGAACCTAATACAAGATACCAGCATCTTTTAAATAATTTCCTAGCTAAAAAAGAAATAGATAAGTATTCTCCACAATATCCAACATTTATTCAACGTAAATTTGATAAAGATATGGAGATATCTCAGAAAGATGTTGAAAAATTATTCATAGAGTTGGTTTCTTCACCTGAAGTGAAAAAAGTAGCAGAATTAATGAAAAAACGTTTGAATCGTGATCTTGAACCTTTTGATATATGGTATAATGGTTTTAGAGGTGGAAATTCATATTCTGAAATGGACCTAAATAAAATGACAAAGGATTATTATCCAAATCCGGAAGCTTTAAAAGCTGATTTGCCAAGTATCTTAATAAAACTTGGTTGGAAACCAAAAAGAGCAAAAGAAATTTCAGATAAAATATCTGTTGACCCTGCAAGAGGTGCAGGACATGCATGGGGAGCTGAAATGAAATCGGATGTTGCACATTTAAGAACAAGAATTGGAAATGACGGCATGAATTACAAAGGATATAATATTGCAATTCACGAGTTTGGACATAATGTAGAACAAACAATAACATTGCAGGATATTGATTATTATATGTTAAGAGGTGTTCCAAATACAGCTTTTACCGAAGCAATTGCCTTTATTTTTCAAAAAAGAGATTTAGAATTACTTGGTTTAACTGAGAATGATCCTGACAAAATGCACTATATGGCACTAGATAATTTTTGGTCATGTTATGAGATTATGGGAGTTTCATTGGTTGATATGAATGTTTGGAAATGGATGTATGAGCATCCTGAAGCTAATGCTGAAGATTTAAAAATTGCGGTTATTGATATTGCTAAAGATATTTGGAATAAGTATTATGCTGACGTTTTTGGTGTTAAAGATCAGCCAATTCTTGCAATTTACTCACATATGATAGACGCTCCCTTGTATTTGTCTGCATATCCGATAGGACATTTAATCGATTTTCAGATAGAACAATATATAGAGGGCAAAGATTTCCCGACAGAGATAGAGAGAATACTTAAAAACGGCAGAATTATTCCTCAGTTATGGATGGAAAAAGCTGTTAATGAAAAATTATCAAATACACCTTTATTGAAAGCGACAAGAGCTGCTATTGTTGCGATTAATAAATAACCTTTTTTAAAGTGGAGATAAAAACACCTTTTTTAATAATTGATGAAAAAAGATGTAGGCAAAACATAGGAAATATGGCTGCTAAAGCTAAAGCCAATAAGGTTATTTTTCGACCTCATTTTAAAACACATCAATCAAAAAAAGCAGGAGAATGGTTTAGAGAAGAGGGCGTTGACAAGATTACAGTTTCTTCAGTTTCAATGGCAAAATATTTTATTGAGCACAATTGGAAAGATATTACTATAGCTTTCCCTTTTAATATATTGGAAATCGATGATGTAAATAATATTTCAGATAATGTTGTTTTAAATCTTCTTGTTGAATCAAAAGAAACAGTAGAATTTCTATCTGAAAATCTAAATCGTAAGCTTAATATTTTTATAAAACTTGATGCAGGATATAATAGAACCGGTATTGATATTTCAAATTTTAATAGTATTAAAGATCTAATTGAATTAATTATTGATTCCAAAAATATGGAATTTACCGGACTTATTTCGCATTTTGGAAATACCTATAAAGCAAGATCAAGAAAAGAAGTAACTGATATATATAATGCTTCAATTGAAAAATTACTGATTGTTAAAGAAAAAATATTTTCTATAACTAAAAATTTTATCACATCAATTGGAGATACACCTTCCTGCAGTATTATTAATAATTTTAATGGAATTGATGAGATCAGACCTGGAAATTTTGTTTTTTACGATTTAATGCAAGTGAAAATTGGAAGTTGTGGTTATGAAAATGTTGCAGTTGCTGTAGCTTGTCCGGTTGTTGCTAAGCATAAAGATAGAAATGAAATTGTTATTTATGGTGGTGCAATACATTTTTCAAAAGAGTTTTTAAATATAAGTTCAGAAAATAAAATATACGGGCAAGTTGTAGAATTGGAAGAGGATAAAATTGGTAATCCAATTGCAAACCAATATGTAATTTCATTGTCACAGGAGCATGGAATTATTAAAGTTGATAAAAATAATTTTGATAAAATTAAAATAGGAGATGTAATTGGAATTACTCCTGTTCATTCATGTTTAGCAGTAAATCTAATGAATTAGCGTAATTCTAATTTAGTTATAATCTTAATTACAAATATTTAGGCTTTATATTTGTTGTAATAAAAAAAAAGATATATTTTTACTTTATTATTAATTTAAAATAAATTTATATTATGAAAAAATTATTATTAATTATTGTAGTATCATTATTCCTTTTTAACGGAAATTCTTTTGCACAGGATAAAAAAATTGTTAAACCTGCTGCTTTAGGAAATGCAAAATTAGATGGTTACATTGATGAATGTTTTGCTATTTATGACAAAACTTTTGTAATTGAAGGAAATTTAGTTGAGTCAGAAGCAGCAATTGTTGAGATTGAGGCAAAAGAGGCTCCAACTAAAGGTGATATTATAACAATAAGTGCTAAACTTAAAGAAAGTACTAATAAGTTGGAAGCTCTTCAAACGGATGCTACTAAATTGGCTGAGAAATATGATGAAGTTATGAAAGGAGCTAAAACACTTACTCCTAAAACTAAATCTTTTAAAGCACTTAAAAACATGAAAACTGCTTTAAATGCTTTAAATACTTCAAAAAAGAGAATTCCTGAATTGCTAAAAAAAGCAGGAGGTCAGAAGACTAGAGTTGAAACTGTTAAAGTATTGAATTAATTAAACAAATTTTATTTAATTAAAAGAGTGTTTAAAAATAAACACTCTTTTTTTTGTTTTAAATTCTGCGCAATTTTTCCTAACGATAAACGCTAGCTCTGAGCGGAGTCGAAGGGATACTATTGAATATATACAGTTCTGTAGCTTAATTTCCCTGAATCATATGTGTAAATCCTATAAGAAGCTTGTCTTCCCCAAAACCCTGCTATTGATGGAGAAATATATAACGGAACATCGCCAAGCCAATGCATTTCGCCTCTGTGAAAATGACCGGCAATAACAGCTTTTACATTATTTGAATTAAGTATTTTTTCCCATTCCATTCGTTTTTCGTTATCCCATCCATTATGCATTTTGTTATTATAAAAATCATCGACTGAAGGAGAATGATGGAATACAATTTTTTCAATGTTTTTATTAATGTTTAAAGTTTCCTTAAACCATTTAAGCTTTTCATCGTAATTTGGAATTAAATTATCCATAAAAGCTTCTGTATATACAAAGACTAATTGAATATTTTTATGAATAAATGCAGTATCTGTTCTGTTTAAATACTTAACATAAGCTTTATATGTTAATTTATAATTATCGTGAAGAATATCATGATTTCCTGGCACAAAATATATCGGGGATTCTAATTTGTTGAAAATTTCCAAAGCTATTTCTGTCTTTTTTTTGTTTAAAATGTTGTTTTGAAAAATATCTCCTGTATGAGCAATAAAATCAATTTGCATTGGTAGATCATTGATTGAAGACACAATTTTTCGCATAAGTATATTGTGTTTTTCATAACCTAAATGAGAGTCCGTTATTTGAACAAAATGAAATTGTTCATTATTTTGTGATTTACCAATTGATATGAGAATGAACAAAAAGTAAAACAGTATAGTGAAGCATCTGATTTTAAGCATTTTTATAAATCAATTTATATTAAAATGTTGCAAATTGGGTTAAAGTTAAAATCTTTTATTGAAATTTTAAAATCAATGCTTGAAAAATCACTTATGGCAGGTAGCTTTTTTTTAAATGTTTTATTGTACATATTTTGTAATGTGCAGCAATTGTGTGTTATGCGAAAATAGTTTATTTATTTTTGAATTAATGCAGCACTTAAAATATTTAGTCGTCTTTTTAACAGAACAATTAAGTAAGTAATAAAAAAAACATGAAGTTATGAAAGCAAATAAAATAATTTTAGCATCAATTCTAATCTTTTTTCTAAGCTATAGTTTCGCAGCATCACCGGGTGGTGAAAATTTAAAAAAGGTAAAGAATCAAATTAGTCAGCATTTGGATTACCCAAAATTTCTTAAATCTGAAAATGAAAGAGTAGTTTTTGTTGATTTGTCAATCTCAAATGATGGAAAAATAAAAATAAATGAAATATATGGACATGATGGTTTTAGGGAATATGTAGTTAATCAATTGAACAAAGTTAGTTTTAATCCCAAAAAGTATGCTTCTAATGAATCATTCTTGTTCAAATTTAGTTTTAAATAATTTTTTACAAGTAGTAGTTTAGTTTAGTTGAAAGGTCCTGTTTTATACAGGACTTTTTTTATAAAAGTAGAGTAAAATGAAAAAGCAGGAATTATTTTGTTATTTCTTTTCCTTCAACTTTTTTTGTTTTTTCTGGCTTTTCAATATTTTCTTCTTCTTCAAAGTCTAACATATTATGATTTTGTAGAAAATTGTACCATGAAAATATTTTTTTCATATCAGAAACATATACTCTGTCTTTGTCGTAATTTGGAAGAACCTCTTCAAGCTTCAATTTTATATCATCAGAAGATGCATTTTTTGGATCTAAAGTTTTACCTCCATTTTCTTTTTCTTTTAATTTTTTTAAAACATCAATTAAGGGCACTTCATCCTCTTCTGTGAAAACTTGTATGTCTTCAAGTGTGCTTATTTTGGCAGTTGCATAAGCAGGTATTCGTTTACCGCTAACAATGTCTTCAACAATTATTGCATTTTTAGATTGAGCTACATGTTTGTAAAGCCCAGGTTTTCCTCCAATTGATAAAATTCCTTTTAATGACATTCAATTTATTTTTAAGATTCAACAAACAAAAATAGTAAGTAGTGTTATTACAAGTATTCAAAAAGATTAATATTTATTAACAATTAATAGACGCAAGTTATTTCAAAATGGATGCTTCAAAAAAAAAATTATGAAAAACCTTTTTCTTTTTTTATTTTCTCATATGCTTTATTTACTTCTTGAAATTTTTCATTTGCCTTTTTTTGAAATTCTTCCCCTAGATGACTAACTTTATCAGGGTGGTATTTCTTTGCCATACGGCGGTATGCCTTCTTAATTTCTTCGTTCGAAGCATTTTTATCAATTTCTAATATTTTATATGAAGAGTCAACCTCTTCAACAAACATAGCCCGAATTGATCTTTCGTCTTTAGTGGTAATACCAATTCTATTAGATATATAATGAATTGTGTCAATTTCACTTTTACTAATGTGTCCATCAGCTTTTGATATCCCGAATAAAACATGTAAAAGTTGTAGGCGAGACGAATAATCCATATTTTGTTTAATTTGCCAGCCAACTTTATCAACAGGAATATTTTGTTTTAAAATATCTCTTAATGTTAGAATTGCTTCTTGGGCAGCTTTGTCTCCAAATGATTGTTTGAAGAATTTTTTCACATAATTTAATTCCGGTTTAGTAATTTTTCCATCAGCTTTCATAACTGCAGCAATAAGAACTAATAGACTAATAATAAAATCACCTTGAGAAATAGGGATTCGTCTTTTACCAGTTTTTGATATTTGTTTTACATTATCAAAAAAGCTTCCAACTGCGAATCCAAGTAATGCTCCAATGGGACCACCTCCGGCAAATCCTAATCCCGCACCTATCCATTTTCCAAATTTTGCCATATTCTACTTATTAAATACTTTATGAAGTTTGAGAATTTGAGGGAGTATAAATTCTTTATCATCATTAATTATTATGTAATCAACTAATTTTTTCTTTTCATCATCGCTTATTTGATTTTTAATTCTGAGAAATACATCCTTTTCTGAAACATTATCTCTTTCAACAACACGACTAATTCGCAAATTTTCGGGGGAGTATATCAATGTTGTTACATCTGTTATTTTAAATGCGCCACTTTCAAATAATATTGCAGCCTCAAGAATAACATATTTTGATTTTCCATGTTTTACAAGCCATTCTCTAAAATCATTTAATACAACAGGATGTATTATTTTATTAACTTTTTCTAAGTCAACTTTATTATTAAATATTATTTTAGAAAGCTTTTTACTATTTATTTTTCTATTATTTAAATAAATAAAATTTCCGTATAATGAAATTAGTTTTTTTCTAATTTCCATTGATGAATTCACAAGCTTTTTCGACTCAATATCAGCATCGTATATAGGAATCCCCAGATGTTTGAATACATTACAGACAATTGTTTTGCCGCTTCCAATTCCGCCTGTTAAACCAATAACTTTTGTCATTTTTTTAAAATATATTCAATATTCTTTGGGGAGTAATCAATTGATAAAATATCTTTTGGGTATTCCAGTAGTTTAACTTTAAGTTTATTACTTAAACTAAATTCTACATCATCAAAATTTACACTAGCATCGAATTGAGATTCATTAATATTGTTAAATCTGCTTAATACTACTTTAAAGTTTATCGAAACGTTCTCAGGAAATATAATTAATTCCAGACTATCAGGCAGATTCCTGATATTTATTGGAATTTCTATTTGAGATTCGGTATATTTTTCGACAAGTAATTCAATTGCTACTCTGTTATTAGAATATTTGATATTATCAATTTTTTCTAAACCAACATTTCTTCTAATTGAACTATTAAGATTTCTGAAATTGTAATTTTTAGTATAAATATAAAAAGTTGTATCTAACACAGACTCAGATCCTGTTATTGTAATACTGTCGGGAAATATATCAATAGATTTGCTTAACATATATTGTTGTTCAAATGATACTTTAATTTTAGATTTTATCGGAACCTTTTTGCTTACAACATCATCAAGATTAAAATATAAAGTGTCCGGTTGTATTTTTAAAATTGTAATATCATATTTGATTTGATTTTGTATTTGTTGTTCTGAAGAGCTTGTTAAAATATAAAAATCGGAATGATTATCGTCATATAATTTTTTTAATGCAAAAGATTTAACATTAAATATAATTGGTTTTAAAACTGGAATCATTTTATATTGTAACAAAGTAAACCCATACCCTTTTACTCTTAATTGAAGTGATGAAGGTAATTCACCAGTTACTAATTTGTTGTTAGGAAAATTTTTGTATTCTACAGGGTAATTTAAAACCGTAATATATTCTTTGCTTAAAGCATTTAGTATCCAGAATGTAGATGAAATAATTAAAAAAAATGAAAAAGTAATTAGTTTTCGATTAAAATTTAATCGATTACCTTGAAGTCTTTCTTTAAATTTTAATAATTTCTCGTTCAATAGTATAAGTATATTTGGCTAAAAGAAAAGATACTGCAAATATCGAGAATTTGCTTATTTCTTATTTTCAAGTTCTCTGACATCTTTAATAACGGCACTTTTAGCTATTTTCAATTTCACATTATTATCAACTTCTATAAGAATTGTATCTTCTTTAATGTCCGCAATTTTTCCATAAATTCCACCGGTGGTAACAATTTTATCCCCTTTTTCTAAAGATGCTCTGAATTTTTTTGTTTCTTTTTGTTTCTTCATTTGAGGTCTGATCATAAAAAAGTAAAACACAACAATAATTAAACCTAAAAAGATGAATGAACCGTATGGGTTATCGCCTTCTTTTGTAGGAGACATTAATAAAATGCTTGCTAAATAATTCATTATTATAAAATTTTAAATTAAAAAATATTATTCTGGTACTATAATTTCAGCTGTAAAGCTCAATTCAATTTTGTTTGGCTGCGTATTAGCCAATACCATTATTGTTTTATGTTGTTTGCCATTTCTTCCCGAACTATCAAATATAACTTCAATTTTACCTTCTTTACCTGTAGCAATAGGTTCTCTGTCATATTTAGGTATAGTGCAACCACAAGTTGCTCTTACAGATGATAAAATTAAATCAGAACCTCCAACATTTTTAAATTTATAAGTGTACGATACTTTTTCTCCCTGAATAATAACACCAAAATCGTGTTCTATCTCCTTAAATTCAAAAGTAGGTAAATCTCCCATATCAGTATTATCGTTGTCAGCAGTTATTGGGTTATTCACTATATTTGCTGAAATATTGTCATTATCTTGTTCGTTACTGCATCCAAAAATTAAGAAAATAAGTAAAATAATTATAAATGCTTTTTTCATTCTTCTTCTTATTTTTTGCAAAGATAAATACAAATTTGATATTTATTCAAATTATTGGAAAATCAATTTGTTAAAAATAATTAAATTTATCCTATTAGTCCTTTCCCTTTTTTAATTATTTTATTTTCAGCCTTTAAATTATTAATTATTTTATCTAAAATGCCATTGATGAAAATACTGCTTTTTCCTGTACTGTAGAATTTTGCGATTTCAAGATATTCGTTAAATGATACTTTAATTGGGATGGATGGCATTTCTTTTATTTCTGTAATTGCAATTTCAATCAACAGCATATCCATGAAAGCTATTCTATCTATATCCCAGTTTGTAATATTTTTTCTAATAAGTTCAACGTTATCTTCATGGTTTAAAATCGTTTTTCTGAAAATCGTTTTTATAAATTCAATATCATCTTCACTTTTATAAAGTTTTAAAAGTTCTGCTTTTTCTTCATCTTTTTCATTAAATTTTTTAATTGTTTTAATTATCATACTTAAAACAAATTCAATGTCATCATTCCAATAAATGCTTTGTTCTTCTATTGTTTGAAAAAGAAGTTCAGAGTTTGCAATATGTTTTTCGAAAATTTTCATTATAAACTTTTTGTCATCAGAATAGGTGCAATTATCGGCTTGCATATAACTTTTATAATCTTCAGATTCAATAATTTTTAGATACAAATTTTTAATAAGTTCAGGGTTATTTACCCAACTTAATTTAACATTATTTAAGTATGTTTTTAATTGCTTATTTATTGATATTTGATTGATGATCTTATTGTCAATAAACTTGGTATTAGGATTTAAATCTTCTTTTGTAGGAATATTTTTTTTTCGGGCTAAATCAATTTTTGATTCTGCATAATTTGCGATGTCAATAATTAAAATTAAAAAATAATGATACAATTCAAAGGTTTTGTCAATGCTATGAAATAATTCTTTTTCGGATTTGCTAACGGAATTATTGTTGCTTTTAAAAAAAGCAAATAATATCTGCATCAACTTAATCCGTAACAACCTTCTGCTAATCATGCTTAAAGAATAATTTGTTGAAAATAATTTGATTGCAAAAATAATGCATATTTTTAATTTACAGGCTTATTAAAAAATAATTTATATAATTAAATTTTTTTTTAAATAAATATTTATATTTTTGCCTATGTAATAATTATTTACATTTAATTTAAATTATTGAAGATGGAGAGTTACGAGAAAAATGAAGGTAAAGATAAAAGAGAAAGGGATGAAATTTTCTCTGTTGCTGTAAGAGCAGGTAAAAGAACTTATTTTTTTGATGTAAAAGCAACCAGAAAGAATGATTATTATTTAACTATTACCGAAAGCAAGAAAAAATTCAACCCTGATGGTCGTCATTATTTTGAAAAACACAAACTTTTCCTTTATAAAGAAGATTTTGAAAAATTTGCCGATGGATTTAAAGAAACAGTTGATTATATAAAGGAAAATCAGCCACCTATGGAAGAAATTGAAGAAAAACCACAAGAGATTGTTGCGGAAAAAACAAATCCAGATGAGTTTACAAATGTTGAATTTGACGAACTTGATGGCAAAAAAGAGGAGTAGGTGTAATTATCTATTTTTAATCATTAAAATCCTTTTTAAGCGTATTTGTTTTTTTTTCCCGTGCTTTATTAATCTCTTCTTCAGTTAATATTTTCACATTGGTTATTAAACAATTATTTTCTAAAAAATTTCCGTAAACATTACACTCATCAATTATTTCCTCAAATAAATGATTCAAATGGATACTTAATGGAAGAAGCGTAGTTACAGTAACATATTTATCCAGAAATTCAATATTCTCAATTTCAATATTCTTATCTCTTATAAGTATTTCAAGTTCATTATTTACAACTTTTCTTTGAATTTTTGTAAATGGATCGTTGTTCTTAGAAAAAAATACAACAAAATATCTGAGAAATTTACCTTTTCCTCCCAGTCCGGTTGATATGAGAACCTGTGGTTCATCTAAATATTCACTTTGCAACAACATTTTACTGTCTTGCAATGCAATTGTTGCCCAATTATATAAAGGTGAATTTTTATCCTTATGAAACTTCTCAATAATTCTGTACGCTTCAGGTTTCTCTACAGAAGCAATTTGAATTAGTAATTTCTTTTTCTCATCAATATCTACTTCGTCAGAATATAATAAGTCTTTCTTTTCTAATATTTCTTCGTGAGAATCCTTTTTTCTAACTTTTTTAGCTAATTCAAAATATTCAAGTTGAGTTTCAATGTCTATTTGCTCCTCCAAAACATTAAAATCTTTTGGAATAAGATCGAATATATTTTCTAAGTTTTTATTTGAAAATTTTTCTTCCATAATAAGTATTTGCAAAATTAATGCATTATTTATTGCAAATCAATTAAAATAATGATTTTGATAAAAAATCGTATATTGTCGTAAATTTTGAGAAATCACATGCTGTATGTCTGACCTGGTAGATATAATACTGAACCGTTCTTATAATATTAAGCAACAGACTTTAAATTATATAAAGCATAATCCGCAATCTGTTAAAGAGCTTGAAGAACTTGCATTCTCAGATAAACAACCCGAAGGCTGGAGAGCTGCATGGATATTATATTATCTGATTGAAAATGACGATAAGCTAATTAAGAAAATGAGTTCAAAAGCAGGTAAAATAATTGATCTGCTTCCTAAGTTTAATTCACCCGGGCAGAAAAGAGAGTTTCTTAAAGTTCTACTTTTGGTTGATATACCTGAAAAATATATGGGTAAACTTATAAACTTATGTTTTGAATGGATACTTAATAAGAACTCTGATGTTTCGATGAAAGTTCACTCAATGCAAATTATTTATAATTACTCTTTTAAAGAACCGGATCTATTACATGAGTTAAGACTTGTTTTAGAAGATGCAATTCCTTACAGTACGGTGGGAACTGTTAATAGAATTCACAAATTAATACGCCAGATTGATAAGAGGATTGTGTTGTGATGAAGGATACAAGATATACCGTCATTGCGAGCAAAGCGAAGCAATCTGCTAATATGAAAGATATTAAAATATTGCCAATTCGTAATTATTCCATTATCTTTACTGAAAATATAAGTTTATGAAGAACTTTACATTAAACACAGCAATTCTACTAATTATATTACTTACACTAACAAATCTTACAAATGCTCAATGGGTACAAATTGGTGATGATATTGACGGGGAATATTTTGGTGATTATTCTGGTAGGTCGGTATTAGATTCAACTGGCTCAATAGTTGCTATTGGGGCTAATCAAAATTTCGGAAACGACTTCTTCTATTCATATCGTGGTCATGTAAGAGTGTATAAGTATAATAATGGAAACTGGATACAACTAGGCAGTGATATTGATGGTGAAGCTATAGAAGACTTGTCAGGTTGCTCATTAAGTTTAAGTTCAGATGGTACTATTGTAGCTATTGGTGCTATTTGGAACGATGGAAACGGGTATGCTGCAGGTCATGTAAGAGTGTATGAATATAGTGGCGGAAATTGGGTGCAAATTGGTAATGATATTGATGGTGAAGCTGCCCAAGATAAATCAGGATGTTCAGTAGATTTAAGCTCTGATGGTAATATAGTAGCTATTGGTGCTAAAGGAAATAATAGTAATACAGGTCATGTAAGAATATATCAATTTAACGGTACAAATTGGACACTATTAGGCAATGATATAGATGGTGAAGTTACCGATGATTATTCAGGATCCTTTGTATGTTTAAATTCTGACGGATCAATTGTTGGTATAGGTGCGGATAAAAATGATGGAAGTGGAGTTGATGCAGGTCATGTAAGAATATTTGAGTATTCTAGTGGAAATTGGGTTCAAATGGGAACTGATATTGATGGTGAAGCTGCTGATGATCATTCTGGCAATTCAGTAAGCTTAAGCTCAGATGGCTCAATTGTAGCTATTGGGGCAAGGTATAATGATGGAAACGGCAGTAATTCTGGTCATGTAAGAATATATGAATATAGTGGAGGTAACTGGGTGCAAATTGGTAATGATATAGATGGTGAGGCTACTGATGATGAATCAGGGTTTTCAGTAAGTTTAAGTTCTGATGGCTCTATTGTAGCTATTGGTGCTTTTAGCAATGATGGAAGCAATCTAAACTCAGGTCATGTAAGAATATATGAATATAGTGGCGGAAGCTGGATACAAATAGGTAGTGATATAGATGGTGAAGCTTCCGATGATAATTTTGGATGGTCAGTAAGCTTAAGTTTCGATGGCTCTATAGTAGCTATTGGTGCTCCATGGAATGACGGAAATGGGATTGAAGCAGGTCATGTAAGAGTATATGGATATACAACAGGCATAAATGAATATTTTTCAAATACAGAAATAAATATTTACCCAAACCCTACAAACGGAAAAATAACAGTGAAGGCAAAGGGAGTTGAGAGAATTGAGGTAATGGATATTACAGGAAAAACCATAAAAAACACCGTCATTGCGAGCAAAGCGAAGCAATCTGCTAATAAGAATGAGATTGCCACGGGTTATCACCCTCGCAATGACGAGATAGATTTAAGCCAACAACCTTCAGGAATCTACATTATAAAAGTAACAACAAAGAAAGGCGTAGTTGTAAGGAAGATTATTTTGAAGTAATAGATTTCCTCATTTTGTACAAAACAACACACATTTTTATTGCCCAGTAAAATCGAATAACGTACTTTTGCATATCTTTATTTAATCTAAATAATAATACGGATGAAGCTTGCTGAATTGCAAAACGGAGAGAAAGGCATTATAATTAAAGTGAAGGGGCATAGTGCATTTCGCAAGCGAATAATGGAAATGGGGTTTGTAAAGGGCAAACAGGTAGAAGTAATAAAAAATGCTCCATTAAAAGACCCAATTGAATATAATATAATGGACTATGAGGTTTCCTTGCGCAGAAGCGAGGCATGCCTTATTGAAGTTATTACTCTTGATGAATCAAAAAAAATTGAAGAACAAACATTTGAAGGCGTTTCTGACGAGGAGATATTAAAAACATCGGCAAACGAAAAAGGCAGAACAATAAATGTGGCATTGGTTGGAAACCCAAATTGCGGTAAAACAACATTGTTTAATTATGCTTCAAAGTCGAAAGAGCATGTGGGGAATTACGGAGGGGTTACCGTTGATGCAAAAACTGCAAAATTTAAGCATAACAACTATATCTTTAATATTGTTGACTTACCCGGCACGTATTCATTAACAGCTTATAGTCCTGAAGAGTTGTTTGTAAGAAAACATATTTTTTCAAATCTGCCCGATGTTGTTATCAATATTGTTGATGCCTCTAACCTTGAACGAAACCTATATCTTACAACTCAGCTTATCGACATGAATATTAAAGTAGTTGTTGCTTTAAATATGTATGACGATTTGCAGGATAAGGGCGATAAATTCGATTACAAATCGCTGGGAAACATGATAGGAGTGCCTTTTATCCCTACAGTAGGATCTAAAGGAAAAGGAATAAAAGAACTTTTTAATAAGGTTATTGATGTTTTCGAGGATAAAGATAAAAACGTAAGACACATACATATCAACTATTATAGAGGAGTTGAAAAAGCTATAAAAGAAATACAAGAGACAATTAAAATTAAAGAAAATACTTTTCTTACCGCTAAAATGTCGTCACGGTTTTTGGCTATTAAACTCTTAGAGAAAGACAAATCTGTTGAACATTCAATTGAAGTATGTAAGAATTACAAGGATATCAGGCAAACTGTAGACAGGGAAATTGAAAAACTTGAAGGGCGCTTGGGAGATGATACAGAATCCTTGCTTACAAATTCCCGTTACGGCTTTATTGCGGGGGCGCTGAAAGAAACATTTACCGAAGGAAAAAAGAAAAAGCATAAGAAAACAAATTTTATTGATTCGTTTATTACTCACAAGCTGTTTGCGTTTCCTATATTCATTTTTTTTATGTGGGTAATGTTTTACGCTACTTTTAATCTGGGTAAATTCCCTATGATGTGGATTGAGCAGTTGGTAAATTTAATAAGCGTAAAGCTTGATGCTGTTTTAGCTGCCGGAATTTTAAAGGATTTGCTTATTGATGGCGTTATAGGCGGAGTAGGTGGAGTAGTGGTATTTTTGCCAAACATATTGATACTCTTCTTTTTTATATCCTTAATGGAAGATACCGGCTATATGGCACGCGCCGCATTTATTATGGATAAACTAATGCACAAAATAGGTTTGCACGGAAAATCGTTTATTCCTCTGGTAATGGGTTTTGGATGCAATGTGCCGGCAATTATGGCAACCCGAACTCTTGAAAATCGCAACGAAAGACTGCTTACAATACTTATAAATCCGTTTATGTCGTGCAGTGCAAGGTTGCCCGTTTATGTATTGCTGATATCTGCGTTTTTTCCCAAAAACCCCAGTTTTGTTCTGTTTATGGTATATATTATTGGTATATTTTTGGCAATAGTTGTTGCAATAATATTCAACAAAGTTTTTTTTAAAAGCAAAGAAGCTCCATTTGTAATGGAACTACCGCCATATCGCAAGCCAATGATAAAAAATACATTGCGACACATGTGGCACAAGGGCGCTCAGTATCTTAAAAAAGTAGGAGGAATTATTCTTATAGCATCAATAATTATATGGGCTTTAGGATATTTTCCGCGTAATATAAATTTTAGTAAAGATTACGATACAATTAAAGAAATTGAAAAAAAATACGATAAGGAAATAAAATACGCCTCTTATATTGAAATTGTAAACCAGCTTAAAGCCGAAAAAGAAAAAGAAATTGCAAAACTACAGATTAAAAACAAAAAAGAACAGCAGGAAAATTCATATATAGGACAAATAGGACATTTTATAGAGCCAATATTAAAACCAATGGGCTTTGATTGGCGAATGGGAGTAAGCTTGCTTTCGGGAGTTGCAGCCAAAGAAATTGTGGTAAGCACAATGGGAGTTTTATATCAGGTAGAAAATATTGACGATAACGAAGGTCTTATCAATAAAATACAAACTCAAACCTATAAAACAGGAGCAAAAAAAGGTCAAAAGGTCTTTACTCCTCTTATAGCTTTTGCATTTATGATGTTTATACTTATCTATTTTCCGTGTATTGGTGTAATTGTAACAATTAGAAGAGAAACCAACTCGTGGAAATGGGCACTGTTTACAGTTGTTTACACAACATTGCTTGCATGGCTTGTAGCATTTGCCGTTTATCAGGTGGGCAGTTTGTTTTAGCTTGTAGGTAGTTGTCAAATTCTCTCATGCACTTGTTACACACTTTCGTGATACGCTTATACACTTTCGTGATATACTTGTACACTGTCGTAATGTAGCTAACTTGTTTCATTCGGTCATTAAGCTGTTTCATCCGATTACCAAACTGTTTCATCCAATTACCAAACTATTTCATAATAAAATCATCTTTTATTCATATTAAAACATCTCGCGGAGAGGCTCCTCGATATCAGGGAGAGGCTCCGCGATATCAGGGAGAGGCTCCGCGATATCAGGGAGAGGCTCCGCGATATCAGAGAGAGGCTCCGCGATATCAGGGAATGGCTCTGCGATATCAGGGAGAGGCTCCGCGATATCAGGGAGAGGCTCCGCGATATCAGGGAGAGGCTCTGCGATATCAGGGAGAGGCTCCGCGATATCAGGGAGAGGCTCCGCGATATCAGGGAGAGGCTCGCCAATATCGGGGCGAGGCTCGGCAATATTGCGGAGAAGCCTTACAATATCAAATTTAGAAAACGGAGTAAACACCATAAAAGAAGCAAAGCTTTTTTAAAAACATCAGACATTTGTAGTGAAATCCATTTTATTTAATTACCTTTGGTAAAAATACCTCAAGTTATGAAAAACTTCATTTTACTTTCAGCAATTCTAATAGCAGTAATAACTGCTAACGCACAATGGACACAAATAGGTAATGATATAGATGGGGTGGAATACAGTGATAATTCTGGTCATTCAGTTAGTATTTCTGAAGATGGAACTATTGTTGCAATTGGTTCTCCATATCATGATGGAAATACAGGAAACAATTTAGATAATAGAGGATGTGTAAGAATATATAATAATATTGGTGGAAATTGGACACAAGTTGGCAGTGATATAGTTGGAGATGCAAATAATGATAAATTTGGTTTATCTGTTAGTCTTAATTCAGATGGAACAATAGTAGCAATTGGGGCAGAATGCGGTGGTATTCCTGTTACATGTGATGGTTATGTTAGAGTATTTGAATATAATGGAGTTGATTGGGTTCAATTAGGAAATGATATTGAAGGTGAACAAATTTATAGTTATTTTGGACATTCTGTTAGCTTAAATTATGATGGTAGTGTCGTTGCAATAGGTTCACCAACATATTCTATTGCTTCTTATGAAGAAGGTCGTACTAAAGTTTTTTCATATAATGGAACAGATTGGATACAAATTGGGAGTAACATAGATGGAGAACATGTATCTGACCGTTGTGGTAACGAGGTGAGTCTAGATTCTAGTGGGACTATTCTTGCTGTAACTTCATCAGATACATTAACTGGTTTTGTAAGAATATTTAATTTTAATGGAACAAATTGGACTCAAATAGGAAACACTATTTACGGTGAAGGAAATTTTGATGTATTTGGTCTTGCTACTGATTTTAATAATGATGGGACATTATTAGCAATAGGTGGTAGAGGAAATGATGGTAATGGAGAGAATTCGGGGCATGCAAGAGTATATCAGTACAATGGAACTAGTTGGATAAAATTAGGTAGCGATATTGATGGTGAAGCTGCTGGTGATTACTTTGGAACATCTATAAGTATAAGTTCAAATGGTTCTATTGTAGCTATAGGTGCATATCATAATGGGAATGTTGCTGGACATGTTAGAGTATTTGAATATAATGGTAGTAATTGGGTTCAATTAGGAAACGACATAGATGGTGAAGCACCTTGGGATAATTCTGGGTGGTCTGTTGATATTAGTTCTAATGGATCTATAGTTGCCATTGGTGCTCCACATAACCATGGGAATGATACTATTATTTCATATAGAGGTCATGTGAGGGTTTATGGTATTGCTACAAGTGTAAAAGAAAACACAACAAATACAGAAGTTTCAATTTACCCCAACCCCACCACAGGAATAATTAGAATTAATAATGAAAAATTAATAATTAATAATGTTGAGGTTTTTGATATTTATGGGAAAGAAGTGTTTTATAATAAAGTCAAAAGCCAAAAGACAAATATCAAAAGTAAAAACTGTGAAATAGATTTAAGCAATCAGGCAAAAGGCATTTATATTATAAAGGTAACTACTGCAAAAGCTGTTGTTATTGAGAAAATAATTAAGAATTAGTAATTAATTAATAATTAACAATTATTTTGTGTATCTTTGGTAAAAAAAACCTCAAGTTATGAAAAAACTAATACTACTTTCAGCAACACTATTATTTGTATTTATTACAAATGCACAAATAGTAAATATCCCAGATGCTAATTTTAAAGCATACTTAGTTGGAAACTCTTCTATTAATACAAATATGGATGCTGAAATACAAGTAAGTGAAGCAAATTCTTTTACTGGAACTATTAATGTTTTAAATGATAGTATTTCTGACCTTACAGGAATTGAAGCCTTTACTGCACTTACTTATTTAAGTTGCGAGAATAATCAATTAAGCATTTTGGATGTTTCTAACAATACTGCTTTAACAAATTTGATTTGTCAATATAATCAATTAACCAGTCTTGATGTTTCTCATAATACTGCTTTAACAAATCTTTTTTGTGATCATAATCAATTAACTAGTCTTGATGTTTCTTATAATACTGTTTTAACAAATTTATCTTGTGGTTATAATCAATTAACCAGTCTTAATGTTTCTTATAATACTGCTTTAGTTAGTTTAAACTGTTCGGGAAGTCAATTAACTAGTCTTGATGTTTCATATAATACAGCTTTAGAAGGCTTAGCTTGTGCACAAAATCCACTTACCAGCCTAGATGTTTCTAATAATACTGCTTTAATAACTTTAAATTGTAGTTATAGTCTGGTAACCAGTCTGAATATTCCTAATAATGACAGTTTAATAAGCTTAAGTTGTTATGGCAACCAACTAACCAGTTTAGATATATCTAATGCTCCTTCTTTAACAACTTTAAAATGCTATAATAATCAATTAACCTATCTTGATGTTACAAATAATATTGAGTTAATACATCTTGTGATCGGTTCTGCAACCTGTGGTTCAAATGATTTAAGTTGTCTTGATATATCGCAAAATACTTTATTAGAAGATATACAAATATGCGATATGACAACTTTGAATGAAGTCTGTGTGTGGGAATTACCTTTTCCTCCTACAGGTGTTCTCGCAGAAACCACTGGGAGCCCAAATATATATTATACAACTGATTGTAATTGTACAAACAATATTGCAAATACATCTATAGAAAAAAGTAAAATAAATATTTACCCCAACCCAACATCAGGCTTAATAGCAATTGAAGCAAAAGAAATAGAAAGTATAGAGATTATAGATTTGCATGGAAAGCAAATATACACTGGCAAAGAAACAGAAATAGATTTAAGCAATAATCCAAAAGGTATGTACATTATAAAAATAATAACTGATAAACAAACAATAACTAGGAAATTAATAAAACAATAAATACTCAGTGCCCTGGTATATCTGGCTTATTAGCTAAAAAAGAATCTAAGTTTGCATGCCTCCACATACATTTAATACTTGTCCTGTAACATAAGTAGATAGATCAGAACCGAAAAATACACATGCATTAGCAACATCAAGAGGCAAACCTACCCTTTTAAGTGGAATTTTTGCAGCCCATTCTTCAATAACTTCCTCTGGTAAACTTGCTGTCATCTCTGTTTGGATAAATCCCGGAGCTATAGCATTACAACGAATATTTCTTCCACCAAGTTCTTTAGCAATTGATTTACTAAATCCAATAATACCTGCTTTAGAAGCAGAATAGTTTACCCCAATGGCGCGGATTTGTAATCCGTGTCCCCTATTAAGCGTATTTGCAGACCGTGCAAAGCCCACAATAAAATTACTCCAAAAGGAAAAAATATCTTTGCATACTTTTTAAAATCTAAAAACAATATATCAAATTCTAGCCTTTCGAAACTCTTTCATAATCTGATAAAAATTTCTTGATACCAATATCTGTTAAAGGGTGATTTAGTAAACCAAGTATTGCATTTAATGGGCAGGTAGCTACATCGGCACCGGCTTCAAGGCATTTAATTATGTGCATAGTATGACGTATTGATGCTGCAAGAACCTGAGTTTCGTAAGCGTAATAATTATATATATCAACTATCTGAGCAATTAATGCAACACCATCGGTAGAGTTATCGTCTAAACGCCCAATAAACGGAGAAACATAAGTTGCGCCTGCTTTGGCTGCCAATAATGCTTGTCCTGCCGAAAATATTAATGTGCAATTAGTTCTTATGCCTTTATCGCTCAAATATTTTATTGCTTTAATACCATCTTTTAAAATAGGCACTTTTACAACAATTTGTGGGTGTAATGCAGCAAGTGCTTCGCCTTCTTTTATCATACCTTCAAAATTGGTAGATATTACTTCTGCACTAACATCTCCGTCAACAATATTACAAATATCAATATAATGTTGCTTAATATTTTTGTCTCCCTTAATGTTTTCTTTTGCCATTAACGATGGATTTGTTGTTACACCATCAAGAATACCGAGGTCTTGTGCTTCCTTAATTTGTTGCAAATTTGCTGTATCAATAAAAAATTTCATGTTTACGGTTTTAAATAAATATATGCTGTAAAAATAAGGCGGATAAAATCAAATGATTGAAAAATTGATGATAATTTCTTAACTAAAAGATAGGCTTTATTAACAATTTATGGCTTAATGCTAAAATGGTTTAATGAGAGAATGCGTAAATGATTTAATGAGAGAATAGTTGAATAATTATTTTAGCATTTACGCATTATATAGAGAATAAAAAAAGGGTAAGCTACTTATATCGCACCGCTACAACCACCTACCCTTGCTACCTTCCGGTCCTGGGGGAGTTCAGTGGGAGCTGGTCGTATAAGACTTACCCCATGCAAAAATAGTATGTTTTTTAAATCTTAGCAAACTTATTTTCAATATTCATAAAAAAACAAATATCTTTGTCATTATAAGTTTAATTTACAATTATGGAAAATAAAAAAGCATCTATCTGGAAAAATTCTATTAACTATGGTTTAATGACCGGGCTTGTTATAATTATTTACTCTGTTATATTATATGTTTTTAACCTTAATTTAAACAAAGGTCTTGGATATATTAATTATGTAATTATAATTGCAGGTATAGTTATGGGAACAAAAAATCTAAGAGATAAAATTCATGGAGGTAATCTGTCTTACGGAAGAGGCTTGGGTTCCGGCACCTTAATATCTATTTTTGCAGGAATTATTACAGCTATTTACACATTTGTATTGATGAAATATATTGACCCTGATATGATAGAGAAAATTTTTATTATGATGGAAGATGGCATGATAAGTCAGGGAATGCCCGATGAGCAAATAGAAATTGCAATGATGTATAGTAAAAAATTTACAACACCTAATATGATGTTAATTACAACAATTCCTTCATATGCTTTTATGGGATTTTTGCTTTCACTGATAACATCGGCAATTTTAAAAAAGAAAGTTGACCCATTTGATGCTGCAATGGCTAATGTAGAAACCGAAACTAAAGAAAATTAAATATTGATAAATGAATATTTCTGTTGTTGTACCATTATATAATGAAGAGGAATCATTACAAGAATTAGTTACCTGGATAGAAAAGGTAATGAAAGAAAATAATTTTTCTTTCGAAGTAATTTTAATTGATGATGGCAGTAATGACAGTTCCTGGTCAATTGTAGAAAAACTTTCCAATAATCATGATTTTATACGTGGAATAAAATTCCGTAAAAACTACGGTAAATCGGCAGCATTATTTAGCGGATTTGATACAGCACAAGGCGATGTTGTTATTACTATGGATGCCGATTTGCAAGACAGCCCTGACGAAATACCAGAACTTTACAAAATGATTGCCGAAAAAGATTTTGACCTTGTTTCGGGATGGAAGAAAAAAAGATACGACCCGTTTATGAAAACTTTTCCAAGTAAGTTTTTTAACTGGACTGCACGCAGAGTATCAAAAATAAAACTACACGACTTTAACTGTGGATTAAAAGCATATAAATTAGACCTTGTAAAAAACATTGAGGTTTATGGCGAAATGCACCGCTATATACCAATACTTGCCAAAGAAGCCGGATTTAATAAAATAGGTGAAAAAGTAGTTATACACCAAAAAAGAAAATACGGAAAAACAAAATACGGATTGGAAAGATTTATTAATGGTTTTCTCGATTTAATGACAATTTCGTTTATGTCGAGATTTGGTAACCGACCAATGCACTTTTTTGGCACTTTTGGCACATTGATGTTTCTTCTTGGTTTTCTTGCTGCTACATGGTTAGGAGGTAAAAAACTGTATTTTGTTGCAAAAGGAATTAATGCCAGTTTAGTGGTTGACAGTCCGTATTTTTATATAGCATTAACCATGATGATACTTGGAACTTTCCTTTTTGTTGCGGGTTTTCTTGGCGAAATGATAAGCAGAAACTCAAGCACACGCAATTTATATAAAATTGATAAAAAATTTTAGTATTAATATGTAGATGAATAATGATTTTTAGACATCTTCTTATATTCTTTTCCAAATTATCTCTTCTAAAAGTCTATAATTTATTTTTACTCCGCTACAGCTACTATATATCAATATTAAAAAGAAAAAGCACACATTACGGAAAACCTGTTAGTATTTCTGTTGAACCAACAACATCATGTAATTTACAATGTCTTGAATGCCCAAGCGGACAACAAACTTTAACAAGAGCAGCAGGAAATATAGATGTTTCTTTTTATAAAAAAATAATTGATGAACATTACAAATATTTATCTTATTTGTTGCTTTATTTTCAAGGTGAACCTTTTCTTCATAAAGATTTTTTTGAATTGATAAAATATGCAAGTGCTTTAAATATTTATACTGCAACATCTACAAATGCTCATTTTCTTGATGATGAGAATGTGAAAAAAATATTAGAAAGCGGTTTAAATAAAATCATAATTTCCATTGATGGAGTTGATGAGGAAACTTATTTAAAATATAGAAAAGGTGGTGATTTTAAAAAAGTTGTTGAAGGAACAAAGAATTTAGTTAAATGGAGAAAAAAACTAAAGCTAAAAAATCCCTTAATTGTTTTACAATTCTTAGTAACAAGATATAACGAGAATCAAATTAGTGAAATGGAACAATTTGCAAAACAAATTGGTGTTGATAAACTTGAGTTTAAATCAGCACAAGTATATAATTTTGAAAATGGAAATGAGTTAATACCTGATATTGAAAAATATTCTCGTTACAAAAAGAATTCTGATGGAACATACTCTATAAAAACTAAATTGAAAAATTCATGTTGGCGTATGTGGAGCTCTTTAGTAATTACTTGGGACGGGAAAGTAGTACCTTGTTGCTTTGATAAGGATGCAAAATATCAATTGGGTGATATTAGCGAAACAAATATTAAAGCAATTTGGGAAAACTCTAAATACAATAATTTCAGAAATAGAATATTAACAAATAGAAAAGAAATTGATATTTGTAAGAATTGCACAAAATAAAAAACCACCAAACTTTAGAGAATGGTGGCTTATGTTTTCTTTTTATTATTGATTTACAATCCTAATACTTCAGATCCTTGTTCAAATACTATATCAACAGGAATACCGGCATCATTAATTTTATCTAGATCTTTCTGAAATCCTTCTTTTACTTTTCCATCTTTTTCAATCCATGCTTTAGCAGCCTCATAGTCTGCATCTCCTTGAATAATAAGAATTTTTTCACCTAAACTCTTCACACATTCTCTCATCTTTTCAAAGTTGACTTTATATAAACCTGTTTCAGAATTTTTCTCAAAAGCACCATTTTCTTCAAAATAATAAAAACGCATCATATTTGCTTTCCCATGAGAGCTGGCAACTCCAAATCTTGAAGAACGGAAAATGCTTGTAAAAAATGTTACATAATAATCCATTAAATCAACATCACCAAGTTCTCCCATCTCAAATAATTGATCTACAACAAATAAACCTAATATATCTGCTTTACCTTCTTCTATTGATGTATAAGAATCTTTCAATGCTTCACGAACTGTTACATTTTTATCAACAATAGTATAACTTAGACCCAAACCATGACCAACTTCATGGAACATTGTATTTGCAAAAAATGCATCAAAACTTAAATGTTTTCTTTGACTTTCATCAATCATAACATCAGCAATGGGAAGCAAGATCTTCTCAAATTTTGCACGCATTGAGTTTTTAAGCTGAAGTTTTCTGGAACCAACTTCTTTTCTAACCCACTCATCATTTGGAAGATTTATTGCAATTGTTTTTGAGCCCGCATTACAATCACCAGAATAATACAAAGCATCATAAGCATTTAATTGATTCCCTGATGCTCCCGGTGTTTCATTTTTATATGCTTGTTCACATGGAAGTAAAGTTTGAAGTTTTGGAAGTAGCGAAGTGTATTTTTCAAGTTTTTTGCTCCATTCTTTATCTTTAATAAGTATAAACGATTCGTGAGCTGCTTTATAACCATAAAGTGCATCTTCGTAATTTTCTATTGGACCAACAACAAAATCAATTGTGTTATCTTTCATTTCTAACCATGCAACATCACTTGCCCTGTAATCGTCAGTTAATAATGCTTCTGCTCTTAATTCAAGATATTTTTTCAAACCTGCATCTTCGGCAAGTTCGGCTGCTTGTTTTATTAATTCAACTGCTTTTTCGATTTCTTCTTTAAAAACTTCATGATACCAAGTTGATAAAAGTTCCCCATTTTCACCCTTACTAATTATTGTATATAAACTTGTTTTATTTTCATCTCCAAATGCATCAAATTCTTCTTTTGTCATATCTTGTGGATAAAATCCAGATCCTTTTGGCTTCTCGCCAATGCCTTCAACAAATGATATATTCCCATCTAATCTTCCCCATGGACCATAGTTTATTTCATAAAACTTTTTCGTAGCTTCGTCTGCATCAGAAATTTTTTCTTTATGGTATTTATATAAAACTTCCGTTTGATAAATATCATTCATAATTTTTGCAGCTTCAAATAATAAAGGAAGCATTTGCTTTTCTTTTTCTGTTAAAACAGATAAATCTGTTGTTAGCTTAAAAGAAGCATATTGTTCTACTTTCTTTTCCATTTCAGATTTTTCTACTATTAGTGAATCCTCATCTGTAGTATTTTCATTTTGCTGTGATGAATTACATCCCCAAAAAGCAATAATTGAAAATAATACCAAACCAATTAGACTTGTTCTAATATTCATTTTAAAAAAAATTAATAAGTTAAACAATGATTTTTATAATTCTAGAATTTTAGCACCTTGTTCAAAAACAATATCACGGGGGATTCCTGCTTCTGAAATTTTAGTAAGGTCGTTTCTTAGGTTTTCATTAACAAATCCCTTTTTTTCAATTAATTCCTTAGCAGCATTGTAATCACCATCACCAAGTATTACTAATGATGTTTTGGTTAGTGAAGCAAGTGATTTTTTCATTTTTTCAAGGTCAATTAAATATTTGCCATTTTCTTCATTTCTTGATATTGCACCATTTTCAAGAAAATGATTGAATGTAATCATATTGAATTCAGCTTGTACCTCAGATAAACCAAATCGAACTGATCTGAATATATCTGCTACAAATGTTACATAATTATCTAAAAGCTCTTTGTCATTATGTAATCCTAAATCGTGTAATTCCGTAATGAATTGCATACGGGTTATGTTAGCTTTAAGTCCGTTAATTGTATTGTAATGTTCTTTAAGAACATCTTTAACTATAAAACCATTATCATCAATAGTTTTTATAACATTTAATCCATCAACAATTTCATAAAATAAATTGTTTTCAAAAAATGCTTCAAATTTCACGTTTTCAAGTTGAGAATCATCAATTACTGTTGAGGCTATGGGTTTAAGAATTTTATCGAATTTAGCTTGTGTAGCGTTTTTAAATATAAGGTTTTTATTTCCTTTTTCCATAATAATTCTACCATCCTTAGGTAAATTTATTGATATCGATTTTCCTCCTGTATTGCATAAGCCGGCATAATAAATTGCATCGTAAACACCAATATCCGAAGCGCTTCCAACAATATTCTTCTTGTATTTATCCTCTACAGGAATATTAGTAATTAGTTTAGGAACAGAATTGGCATACTCCATAAATATTTTACTCCAGTCATTATCTTTTAATAATATAAATGCCTCGTAAGAATTCTTTGTATTAATAAAACGATCTTCTGTACATTCAATTGCACCTATAATAAAATCAATATTATTATCACTCATATCCATCCATGCAATATCACTATCGTAATAATTGTCGCTTAATAATGCTTCTGCTCTGAGTTTAAGGTATTTTTTAAAGTTTTCGTTTTCTGAAAGTTCAGCAGCTTGATTTAATAATTCAGCAGCTTTGCTTAATTGTTCATTGTACGCTTTATGATATGGAATTGTGTACATTTCTCCATTTGCATTGCGACGTAAAAGTGTAAATTGGCTTAACTTATCTTCAAATTTCATACTTATAAAAGGGAGATATTTAACGTCAGAAGGGTAATAGTTTGCTCCAATTGGCTTTTTCCCATATTTTTCAATTATTGTTTTATTTCCATTTAATCTGTCCCATGGTCCATAATTAATTTTTATATATTTTAAAGTGTCTTCGTCACCAATACTGTTAAAAAGATCTTCTTTGTTACCAAATGTTTGGTCCCAGTATATCTCATCAATAATTTCGGAAGCTTCAATAAAAAGTTTTATTATTTGCTTTTCCTTTTCAGATAATTTACTTATGTCTGCATTAAGTTTTACCGAAGAGTATTCTGCAACTTTTTCTTGTATTGTGAGTTCTTTTATAAGCACTTCTTCCGTTTGACCATCTTCTGATATTTCTTCATTTGTAGTAGATTTACAAGAAATAAAGAAAACAACAGATAGTAATAATATAACTGATAATAAATGTTTTGTATTCATTTTAATGAAAATTTTATTTGAAATTAACTAACCTGCAAATTAATACTCTTTTTTTAATAAAATCAATAATATTCTAATTTAATTACTAAACCTTATCGTCATCGGCATAAAATCTAAAGCCTAATCGCTTGCCTGTCTGAATTTTAGACTTGTTTATTTTTTCTTTCATTTGCGCAACTGATACTATTTTAACATTATCGTATGGAGGAACAAAAAGATCGAAATCAAGTGAATATAAAATAGCTGATTCAACAATGTTTTTAATTGCATCTTTATCTATTATTGAGTCTTCAAAATTATTATATAAAAATCCAAGTTGTCTTTTTCCTTCAACAAAGTAATGGTTGTCTTTATTAATGAAAATTCTTGCAATTAAATAGCCTATGTCATCTAGTCTGTTATATTTAAATGAATCTGAAAGAAAATTATAAATATTAATAATGCCTGAATAAGTGCTCATTACATTATTCTGCACATAAGATGTTTTCCATATTCCATGTCCACTATCAAATTCAAATATATTTGAGTGCATATTAAATATTAAAAGATCTCCTGCAACCTTAATCTCAGCTTCAAAAGCTCCTCTGTCTTTATATTCTAAAATTACCCGTTTATCAATTTTAAGTGATTTATTATATTCTTTAACAAGTTCTTGAAGCACATCTTTCAGTACCTTAAAAGTTTCACTAATATTTTTGTAAACTTGTTGTTTAATATTAGATTTATCTTGTAATGTTTTCAAGATAAGATCTTTTGCTGTAGGTTTTTTTTTCATTTCAAAAATTAATACGCTTTAGCAAATAATACTCGTTGATTTGATGGTTTTCCTGTATAAATACATACCCCTTTTTCTTCCTTATTATTTATAGGTATACATCTTATTGTCGCTTTTGTTTCATTTTTTATTTTATTCTCCGTTTCGGATGTCCCATCCCAATGAGCCAAAATAAAACCTCCCCTACTATTAACCACCTGCTTAAACTCCTCATAATCATCAACAATATGAGTGTTTTCCATCTTGAATTTCTTAGCTTTATTATAAATATTATTTTGAATTTCTTCTAATAATTGTTTAATATATTCCGATAAACCTTCTTGTTTAATTATTTCTTTACTTAATGTATCTCTTCTTGCAATTTCAATTGTACCATTTTCAATATCTCTTGAGCCAATAGCTAACCTGATAGGAACACCCTTAAGTTCATACTCTGCAAATTTAAATCCCGGTTTATGTGTATCACGATTATCATATTTTACCGAAATATTATTTGTTTGTAGTTCATTTTTTATTTTTTCGGCAACTTTATTAACTTTCTCAAATTCAGTATCGCCCCTATATATTGGGATTATAACAACTTCTATAGGAGCAAGTTTTGGTGGCAATACCAAACCTTTGTCATCAGAGTGTGCCATAATTAATGCGCCAATTAATCTCGTTGAAACTCCCCATGAAGTAGCCCAAACATAATCAAGTTTCCCTTCTTTTGAGGCAAACTTTACATCAAAAGCTTTAGCAAAATTTTGTCCTAAAAAATGTGAAGTTCCAGATTGAAGAGATTTCCCATCTTGCATTAAAGCTTCAATTGCATATGTTTCTATTGCTCCTGCAAATCTTTCATTTTCTGTTTTTGTTCCAATTACAACAGGTGTAGCCATCCAGTTTTCTGCAAAATCAGCATATACATTTATCATCTGCAAAGTTTCTTCCATTGCTTCTTTTTTAGTTGCATGTGCAGTATGTCCTTCCTGCCATAAAAATTCTGTAGTCCTTAAAAATAATCGAGTCCGCATTTCCCAACGAACAACATTTGCCCATTGATTAATTAAAATTGGAAGATCTCTATATGACTGTATCCATTTTTTATATGTATTCCATATTATAGTTTCTGATGTTGGCCTTACAATTAATTCTTCTTCAAGCTTAGCATCTTCATCAACTACAATACCTTTTCCATTTTCATCATTCTTTAATCTGTAATGAGTAACAACCGCACACTCTTTTGCAAAGCCTTCAACATGATTTGCTTCTTTACTAAAAAAAGATTTAGGAATAAATAATGGGAAATAAGCATTTGAATGCCCTGTTTCCTTAAACATTTTATCGAGCGTAGCTTGCATTTTCTCCCAGATCGCATAACCATAAGGCTTTATAACCATACAACCTCTAACAGCAGAATTTTCTGCAAGGTCTGCTTTTATTACCAAATCGTTGTACCACTGCGAATAATTTTCTTCTCTGTTAGTTAAATCTTTTGCCATATTATTTTTTGGTATAGTATTTGCTAATTAAAAAAATGAATAAATTTTATACAAAAAAACATAAAATTTTGATAATTTTACTATAATTAAAAATAAAAATTGGAGGAAACATCATGAAAACACTAATTAAAATACTAATAGTTTTGGCAATATTCTCCACTGCTTGTACAAGTTCGAGATATGCCATTAATGAGTATGACGACATTTATTACTCACCCAAAGATGAACAAGTAGTTGAAAATACAACAACTGTACCTGTTTCAAATACAGAATCCGCAGATGTTGATAATTATTCATCTTACGATGATAAAAATTATGAATATGGTAATGATGAACAATCTTACGATTCAAATACAGAAGAATATATTGATGATGAAGGTAATTCTTATGTAACAAATAATTATTACTCTGATGATTTTGATTCGGACGATTATTATGATTATGCTTATTCTTCACGTATTCGAAGATTTCACAGACATAATTATGGATATAATTATTACCATACTTATTACACAAACTCATACTGGTATAATAATGACCCGTATTATTGGGGATCAAGCATATATTTAGGTTACTCTTGGTGGCCAAGTTATTATGCATCTTATTATCCAAGTTATTATGGTTGGGGATGGTCTTATGGTTATAGTAGCTGGTATCGTCCTTATTCATATTATGGCTGGGGACATTATGGTGGATATTATGGTGGCGGATATGCACACGGTTATCATAACGGATACTGGGATGGCTACTATGATGGGTCAAATGATTATTACTACAACAGTTATGATAATAATAATTATTACTACGGACATAGAGAATCAAGTGTAAGTAATGGAGCAAGAGGAGATAATGGTAGTACTACAACAGGTTCAAATGGAACATATAACTCATTTGCATCAAAATATAACAATGAGATTGCTAGTACGAATTTAGGGAATGAAAATAATTCAGCAATTGAATCAAACAAAAAACCTGTTAGTGTAAATTCAAATACAGGAACAATTGGTAATAGTAAAGATCCTATTAGTGTAAATCCAAATACAGGAACAACTGGGACTAATAAAAATCCTATTAGTGTAAATCCAAATACAGGAACAATTGGGACTAATAAAAATCCTATTAGTGTAAATCCAAATACAGGAACAACTGGGACTAATAAAAATCCTGTAAATACGAATAACATAGGTGTTGTTAATTCTGGAAAAACACCAACAAACACAAATGTTTCAAATGGAAAAGTAAATGTTCATACATATACTAGACCAAATAGCAATAGTGGGAATAAATTTAATAATTCTAATACGAATTATACCAAACCTAACAATACATCAACAAATAAGAACCCCAACAGTTCTAATTATACTAGACCTAACAATACATCAACAAATAAGAACCCTAACAGTTCTAATTATACTAGACCTAGCAATACATCAACAAATAAAAAGCCTAATAGTTCTAATTATACAAGACCTAACAATAACTCAGGTTACGCAAGACCAAATAGTAATTCCGGTTATACAAGACCGAGTTCTAGTTCTTCAAAATCAAATAATTCATATTCAAGACCTAGTTCAAATTCTTCAAGAACAAATAATTCTTACACAAAACCAAGCTCTAGTTCTTCAAGGTCAAATAATTCTTATACAAGGCCTAGTTCTAGCTCTTCAAGAAAAAGCTCTTATTCAAGTCCAAGCAGGAGCTCTTCAAGCAAAAGTTCTTATTCAAGTCCAAGCAGGAGTTCTTCAAGTAGAAGTTCTTCAAGCTCTAGAAGTAGTAGCTCTTCAAGTTCAAGAAGCAGCAGTAGTTCATCAAGAGGTGGCAGAAGATAATAATTTAAGTAGATAAACATTTTAAAAAGAAAAATGATGAAAAAGACATTAAGTTTTATAGCATTAATTATACTAACAATCACAGTTCTGACAGCACAAAATGAAGTAGATGCCTTACGTTATTCTCAATCGTTTCATGGAGGCTCTGCAAGATTTATGAGTATGGGTGGAGCATTTGGAGCATTAGGTGCCGATCCCTCTACTTTAACAATAAATCCTGCCGGATTAGGTGTTTATCGAAAATCTGAATTTACTTTTACTCCTACTTTTTATCTTGGAGAAACAAGTTCAAATTTTATGGATAACATTTCTGTTGATCATAAATACAATTTTAACTTTAATAATATGGCAATAGTTGGTGTTTCTAATACAGGAAATAAAGATGGCTGGATAAGTGTTAATTTTGGATTTGGGTATAATAAAGTAAATAATTTCAACAACAGAGTTGTAATTGAAGGACAAAACAATGATAACTCGATTACAGATTATTTCGTTGAACTTGCAAATGGAAATACTTCGGATAATTTAAATTTTTTTAATGAAGGTCTTGGTTGGGATGCTTATTTAATAGACCATAACATAAATGACACAACTAATACAACTTATCAAAGTGCGTTATTAACAAGAGGAGTACTTCAATCAAAATCTATAACCTCAAAAGGCTCAATTGGTGAATATGATTTCTCAATTGGTGCAAATTATGATAACACGCTTTATTTTGGTGCAACGGTAGGAATTGTTGGAATTAGATATAAAGAAGATTCAGAATTTTCTGAAGAAGATCCTGATACTATGATATATGATTTTAACTCTCTCACTTATAGACAACACCTTTTAACAAGAGGAACAGGATTTAATTTTAAGTTTGGGTTATTATACAGACCTGTTGATTGGATTAGAATTGGTGGAGCAATTCATACTCCAACTTTCTTTACTTTAACCGATAAATATAGTAGTGAAATGCTATCAGACTTTGAATCAACAAAATGGTATGTAGATTCATATAGTGGTGATACTGTTATATATGATGAACAATTAATAGAATCTCCTGAAGGAATTTCAAATTATCAATTGACAACTCCATTCAAGGCTATTGGTAGTTTAGCATTAGTAATTAAAAAAACTGCAATTATTAGTATTGATTATGAATTTATTGATTATTCATTAGCCAGACTAAGGGATGATAAAGATCCTTTTATAACTGAAAACAATAGCATCCAAAATCATTACACAATTGCAAGTAATATTCGTGCAGGTTTAGAGTATAGGTATGGTCCATTTAGTTTTAGAGGCGGATATGCATTATATGGTAATCCATATAACACGGCAGAAGTTGATAATGATGGAACAATAACTGCATATTCTGGAGGTTTTGGAATTCGTGATAAAGAATTTTATTTTGATATTGCTTATGTTTACACAACAAAATCCGAAAAGTATTATATGTATAGCCCTGATGTTGTGAGTATTGATGCAGCTACTTTAAACGCTACTACAAGCAGAGTAATGGCAACATTCGGGTTTAGATTCTAAATTTATATTATTACTAAAAAAAGGGAGTTTTACTCCCTTTTTTTATGTCTTTTTAATTGATTGATTTAAAATATTCTTTGTATTTGGCCCTTCGTTAAATAGTAAATCAATAATACTTAAATTTGAAATAAAATTATGTTTTTCCTGAAATACCTGATAATAATTAATTGCCGAAAAATAAACATCCGGCTTTTGTTCTCTTTGTTTTGGATGTATTGAATTTCTGTAATCATTACTTTCTATTTTTTCTGAAGCATTATATTTATCAGTAAAGGGAAATTTAGTGTCAATTTCAATAAGTTTTAACAATATTATTAGAATTTCAATATTTAGATCAAAAAGAAATTTGTGTTTTTTATTGAAAACATGTAAAAAATCATCAATATAATATTCGTAGAACGGAGAATGGCGATATGCAGATTCAATACTTTTAAAATGTAGTTTTTGCCAATTAGTATCATAATCAATCCTTACTTCAGTTATTTTAACTTTTAATGAATCTTCTTTTTTCACAGGAATAATAAGTGTTAGTTTGCCATTTGCACCATAAATATTACACCTGTTTCTGTACGATTGTTTTGAAAAATTTTCATATTTTTCAATAAGTACATTATTAAATAATAAAAATTTGCTTAAATATTGAATTGGCGGAAAATATGAAATTGATAATATACAATTGTCTTTATTATCAATTACCATATTGTTTTTATTTGCCAATTGTTGCATAATCACCAATGCTAACCTCAGAAGTAATCCCTTTAAATTCGGTATAACTACCAATCATTGAGTTTTTGATGTTAAGATTTTCAACAACTGAGCTTTGTTGAATTATACTGTTTTTTATTAATGAATTTTTAATAGTAGAATTTTCTCCAACCGATAAATAGGGACCAATTACAGAGTTTTCAATTTTTGCATTTTCACCAATATAACAAGGTGGAATAATAATTGAATTTTTAATAATAGCAGAATCGGAAATTAGTTTTTCTTTTTTATGATATTTTAATATGCGTTGATTTGCATATACTGTGGCATTTTTATTTCCACAATCAAGCCATTCATGCACTTTCCCTACAGTTAATTTCAGGCCATTGTTCTTCATGCTCTCAAGAGCATCGGTAAGCTGATATTCACCATTAACAACAATATCATTATCTAAAATATATTTCAGTTCTTGTCTTAACTGCTCTCCTTGTTTAAAATAATATATTCCAATAATTGCCAAATCAGATATAAATTCAGTAGGTTTTTCGATAAAATCTGTAATTATATTTTTGTTATCTACTTTTACTACTCCAAAAGCACTTGAATCTTTAACCTTGTTCACCCATATACTTCCATCAAATTTATCATCAAGTTTAAAATCTGCTTTAAACAGAGTATCCGCAAATGCTACTATTATTTTACCATTAAGTGATTGTTCTGCACAATATATTGCATGACCTGTTCCCAATGCCTCATTTTGATAATATATTGTAGGTTTTGCTCCAATGTTGTTTGCAATTTCTTTCAGGTTATTTTCAACTTCTTCTCCAAAAGCACCAATAATAAATGCTATTTCATCAATCTTTTGATTTGCAACAACTGCAATTTCTTCAACAAGTCGTTGAACAATTGGCTTTCCGGCTATTGGTATTAATGGCTTTGGTATTGTTAGTGTATGGGGCCTCATTCGTTTACCCATGCCTGCCATTGGAATTATTATTTTCATAATTTAATTTTTTAAATATAATTAAACTCCTGTATGTCCAAATCCACCTACTCCTCTTTTTGTTTCTTCTAGTATTTCAACTTGTTCCCATTGCACAGTTTCGTATTTTGCTATTATCATCTGGCAAATTTTTTCTCCATTGGTTACGGTAAATTCTTCGCTTGAAAGATTTACAAGTGTAACACCTATTTCGCCTCTGTAATCTGCATCAATAGTTCCTGGAATATTTAAAATTGTAATACCTCTTTTTAACGCTAATCCACTTCTTGGACGTATTTGTGCTTCGTAGCTTTGTGGTAATTCAATGAATAAACCTGTAGGAATTAATTTCCTCTCCATAGGCTTTAGTATAACAGGTTCATTTAGGTTTGCTCGAAGATCCATCCCCGCAGAATATTCAGTACTATATGCAGGTAATTGATGGTTTGATTTATTAACAATTTTCACATTCATTTTTAAACTTCGAATTTACTTATAATTTTATGTCCTTCCTATTAATAGAATTTCCATTAAATAACAATTTATAAAGCTTCTCTTTATAAATTACTACTGCTAGAAACACAAACAATATAAATGTATTAAATAAATATTTTAGAATATTATTATCAAATCCTACTAAAGTACTAATGTAATATAAGGCTATTGCAAATATTAAATATGCAGAAATCAATTTTATGTTATAATCAATTTTAAAATATTTTCTTCCCAAGAAATATGAAGCAATCATAATCGCAAAATAACAAATTAATGTAGCCCATGCAGAACCCATATACCCATATATCGGTATCCACCAAGCGTTTAACGCCACGGTTATTGTTGCTCCAAAAACAGCCAAATAAGCTCCATACTTTGTAAGATTATTTAGTTTATACCATATTGATAAATTAAAAACTATTCCTAAAAACAGATTTGCTAAGAGCAATATTGGAACAATTTTTAATCCCGAACGAAATTCCGGACCTATAAAATGCTTTACTACATCTATGTACATCATTATACCAAGGAATATTAGCAATCCAAATAACACAAAGTATTTCATTACATCTGCATATAGTTTTTTTGAATTTTTATCTTTTTCCTGATTAAAAAAGAATGGCTCAGCAGCATATCTAAACATTTGAATAAACAATGTCATAAATATTGCTACTTTATAATTGGCACCATATATACCAAGCTCTGACATAGCAATGTTCTCCGGCAAAAGATACTTTAAAAGTATTCTATCAAGCATTTCGTTTGCATTACCGGCTAAACCAGCTATGAGTAAAGGAGAAGAATAAATCAATAATCTTTTTAATAACTTAATATCAATATTAAAACTGAATTGCAGTATTTCAGGCAATAACAGAATTATCGTGATAATGCTTGCTATTAAATTAGAAACAAAAATATATCCAACCCAAGGTTCATTTAAGTGACACTCTATAACCCATGTATTTTGAGAATTCTCAAATAAATACGGACATAAGACTATAAAAAACAGATTGAAAAAAATATTTACACAAATATTTATTACTTTAATAGTTGCAAAACGTTTTGCCTTATTTTCTTGCCTTAGCTTTGCAAAAGGAATGGCTGATAATGCATCAAACGCTACAATTATTCCCAACCACAAAACATATTGTGGAACTTCCTCATGTCCAATTAAATTTGCAATTGGTTTATAAAAGAAAAATATTAAAACAATAAAAAGAAAAGATGTTACAAAAAGTGATGCCAAAGAACTATTGTAAAGTTTTTTCTTATCATTGTCTTGAGCAAATCTAAAAAACCCTGTTTCCATTCCATACGTAAGAAATATTAGAAAAAATCCTACATATGCATACATTTCTGTTACAATTCCATACTCAGCAGTACATAAGAGATAAGTATATAATGGGACTAAAAAGTAATTTAATAATCGTCCTACAATACTACTTAAACCATAAATAGCTGTTTGACCTAATAATTTTTTAAGTGGGTTCAATTAAAAAGTATTACTAATTTAATTAAACAAAGGTTAGAAAAAAATGAAATAAAAAAGTGAATTTTAATACGTTTTTATAATTATGTTTTAAACAAAATATTTCTCAAATAGCTCTGTAGAATTATCAGCATTAAGAAAAAAACAATGAGTTTTGATAATTTCAATGATAAAAGGCTAAGATTCTTTTTTTATTCTGGGAAGTTTAATTTTATCAGAAAATTCTATAAGCTTCCTTAAACCATCTGTCAATAAGAAGATATACATTAATAAAGTTGTAAACCATATTACAATAATATTAAACCAGAATGTGTCAATTTTTTTACCAAATAAAATTTTCTCCGGTGCATAAAACTGTGCTCTACCATAATTAGAGTCTGTTGTTGCATAAATTGGATCTTTAAGTTGAACTAATTCATCTTCTGTTTCTCTGATATAATCAATTTCAAGTTTTTTAAGGATCATATCTGATAATCCTTTATTATGATATTTGTTAAAAAGATTTAAATAAGCATCTCTGGGCTTAATTGAAGTATCTTGAGCTCCCAACTCCGTCATTAATTCATTAATTTTCTTATCCTTATTCTTTATCGCTTTGCTATTTTGTTTGGTAATTATTTTTTTAACTTCTTTTAAATAGTCTTTGGTTTTTTTGATAGCTTTATCATTAAATTTTTCAGGTGTTAAAAAGTTCATATATTCGAATTCTTTAATTCCCGGTTGTTTTTTGAGTTTAATTATCTCATTCTTAAGAATTTTAATATATCTTTCTGTTTCTTCAGGATTTTCATTATTTGCAATATTTTTTTCAATACTTGTAATTTTTGATTGAAGATTTGCAGTTAAGAATGTTCCAAAGTATTGTGTTCTACTTTTTTCACGATCTAAATCAAAGAAATGTTCGTTATATTTATTATGCATAAATTGGTTAACCGCAAGTGCTTCATAAGCCCATCTTGAAGTCATTAGATCTCCTAAAAATGAAACATATTTTTCATTAACTATGCTCTTATGAAGTTTGTCAAATTTCACTATTGTTCCACTCAGTAATAATTGAGGAACAAGAATAAATGGTATAAGAATGTATATTGTAACAACAGAATTGAATGCAGCAGAAATATTTAATCCAACAATATTAGCAAAACATGATGTTGTAAACAGAACCATGAAGTAGGCAAATGTCATTCCATGAATTTCAAGCACAAAATTACCAACAAAAGCAAAAGTAATCATTTGTATAGCTGAAAGTGTAAACATTAAAAGCACTTTCGAGTTTAAATAGCTAAACTTACTTAAATTAAGAAATGATTCTCTTTGCAGTATCTTTCTATCTTTTATTATTTCTTCTGCACTAACTGTCATACCAATAAATAAGGATACAACAACACACATAAACATATATCCTGATAGGTTTTCGTTTTCACTAAATACATAAGCATTTGGATCTTCTACTGTTCCTGCAATGAATTTTGCAAAATACCCCAATACAAAAGCAAGTACAGGTGCTTCTAATAAACTGATTAACAAATATTGTTTGTTTGTTAGTTTAGCAAGTAAATCTCTATATGTATAAATGATAAATTGTTTAAATCTATTAGGAACTTTAAAATCATTTGGAGGAAGTTCTTTCTCTGGTTCTTTTATTTCTATTGTTTTCTCAATGTTTTCTTTATAAAGTTGATACCATTCTTTCGATGATACTTTTCTACTTCTTGTTAGTTTTCCATATTCATCAACAACTTTGGCTTCTAATATTTGTAGAACTTGCTCGGGGTTGACATTACCACAAGTAACACAATCACTTTCATCGGCATTAACGTAGTTTGCCATTTTTTTGAAATAAACTACTGCTTCAACAGGATTTCCATAATACACAGGATGTCCGCCCTTATCCATGATAAGTAGCTTATCAAACAATTTATATATATCAGAAGATGGTTGATGAATATTTATTATAATTAGCTTACCTTTAAGGGTAATTTCTTTTAACAGATCCATAACTAATTCAGAATCCATTGATGAAAGTCCTGATGTAGGTTCATCAACAAACATAACAGCGGGCTCTCTAATAAGTTCTAGCGCAATATTTAATCTTTTTCTTTGCCCCCCGGAAATAAACTTATTAAGTGGACCACCAACTTTTAGTTCACTAATTTCATATAATCCTAAATCTTTGAGTATTTTTACAACTGCCTCATCAAGTTGTTCTTTTGAATAGTTATCAAAGCAAAGTTTTGCGTTAAAATATAAGTTTTGATATACAGTAAGTTCTTCAATAAGAAGGTCATCTTGAGGAACAAATCCTATAACTCCCTCTAATTTATCTTTATCAGCATGCATATCAAGACCATTAATAGTAATTTTTCCGTTACGAGGTTTTAAATTACCATTAAATACATTTAATAGAGTTGATTTACCTGCACCACTTCCTCCCATAACTCCAATAAGTTGTCCTGATTCTTCAGAGAAAGTGAATAATTGAATTCCATTTTCACTATTCTTGAATCTAAAATCAATATTATCGGCAGTAAATACTACTCTTGACTCTACTGAAGCATTTAAGAATTTACTAACAACATCACTATAATAAATTGTTTTAATTTTTGGACTTCTAATTGCAGAGCCCTTAACCATCAAGTATATTCTTTTTGAATTAAGTGCTTGGCTGTTTAGGTATAGGTTATCATTACCCGTATACCCGAACGCATACATATTTGTGCTTTCAAGATGTAAAATAATAATATCACCTTCAATGTTTTCTCTATAGATATGTTTTATTTTATCATCTTTAAAATCTTTGTTGCTGTTAATTAGTAGCAAGTTCTCCTTTTGAGATATCTTGTCATAAGTTTCAATTACAAGAGTTTTGCAATTTTCATACTCTTGCTGGCTAATATTAAAAACATCTGCAACAGTACTTACAAATTCAAGCTCTACATCTGTTACATGTTTATTGAAATTAATAAACTCTAATAGTTGAAGTAAAACCAATATTTTTTGTTCCTGACGTAATTCTTCGTTTATCTGTTCACAAATTGCTAAAACTTTAACAGAATTTGCAGACATTCTTTTTTTGCCTTTTTTACTATGGTGTACAGCAACGAATTCATCAAAAAACTTTAAATATTCTTCAACTAATTCCTGATTTAATTGTTGTTTTAAATAAGATTCAACAATTGATCTGGCGGACATTTCATCTTCATCGAAGTTTGAGATTATGGCAAATAATCTCATTAAAGCTCTTAAAATCTTTTCATTCATTGTTAATAAATTTTAAAAATATTGGAGGTAAGATATTCAAAAATATAATACATTAATAATGGAGACTTTGCTTTCCTGTGGTTCCAAATCGCTTTGACGACAATGATCTGCTTCCAATATATATATTAACACAGCCTTCAATATCAGGATCACCAGGAGGTGCTGTAACTTCTATTATAATACTATGACCTCTTTTAATACTAGCTTCCCAATAGTTTTTTTCTGAGGTATTAGATTTGCTATTAAATAATATCTTTTCTTCAACTATACGTGCAGTCTCCCAAATAGTATCAGTTACAATTTCTTTTCCAATTTCTTCCGGTTCATAATCATTTTCTTCTAAGTATACAATTTCTCCCCATTCATCTAATTTGTATGAGATTATTGTATCTTTTCGTATTTGCTTAATTTTTCTAACATTTTTACGTACTTGTTTTATCACTTTATAAGTAATCTCTCCAAAATCAGGATCACAACAAACAAACACTCTATATCTTTTATTCGAATAGCAGGAAGTTTTTATTCTCTTTTTTTCACCCATGGGCAATGTTCCGTACCTTGATTGAGTATTGTAAATATATCTTTCACCAAAATTTTCAAGACAAAATCTTTTTCTTTCACAATTTTGTGAATAGCTACTTTTGGTACTACCAAAAAATAAAAAGAAAAAAACAAAAACAGTTATTATAACTCCGATTTTCATAATCAGTATATTTTAATTTTAACTTACAATATTATTTCTAACCTTATTAACTTTATTTAATATTTCATTAAATTGTTCTTCAGTCATTATTTCTTCAACATTATCGTATAACTTGTCATACGAATCCTGAATGTCTAATAAACTATTATATAATTCATTAATTTGTTCATCTTTTGGTAATGTTATAAAATAATCTATTAAGTTTTCAAGTAACATTTGTTGTTCTGCAACTCGCATTATTGTTGGATTTTCAAAAGAAAATTCACCAATAGAGTTTATTGCAATATAAAGACTTTCTAACCATGCACCCGTAATTATAAATGGTAAAAGATTATCTTGTTCAATATTTTCCAGGTAAGTAATTGCAACTGAATATGATTCAGTAGAAAATTTATAAAGCGAATCGGCATTATTAATATTCTCATCAATTTTTTTAGCAAACGTTTCATCAAATCCTTCCATTAAACCAATATCATCAGCAATTTGTTTAGCTGTTGTAAAATAATTGAAAGTTTGCTGATTTTTCCCATAAACAGTACAATAAGCTAAATCAGATGAATAAATACCAAAATTAATTGCTTTCTTGTATGTTGTAACATAATTCCCTGCTGCTTCTGTAGAATTTAACAAAGTAGCATCAAATTTCACATCATCTTCCCATAAAAATATATAAAGTTCGACAGGTGATGGAAGTTTAAACATCATACTATTATCAGTATTGTTCTCGACATTAAGCGAATCTGCTTCATTGTCATTATCTAAAGGTTGAACTTCTTCTTTGCACGAAATCATTAATCCTGCAATAAGAAATAAAACTAAAAAGATATTTTTAAAAGAAATTAAATTATTCATAAAATAAAACATTTGATGATTTTAATATAGGTTCAAAATTATATAATTATTTGTTATTATTCAAAAAAAATATATATAATCTCAATCAAAAACACAACAGCCTTACAGCTTGCCTATTACGACGCACTATTATTATTCAATAATTCATTCATTTCGATTTGTATTTCTTTTGCCTTTAATCGAGCTTTTTCGGCAAAATCTTCTTTTATGCTCGCATAAATAATGCCGCGTGAAGAATTTACAATCAAGCCACAATTGTTGTTCATTCCATATTTGGCAACTTCCTGCAAATTTCCACCTTGTGCACCAACTCCAGGAACAAGTATAAAGTGTTCAGGTATAATTGTTCTTATTTCTTTCAACATTTCTGCTTTTGTTGCCCCAACAACATACATCATTTTATTTTTATCTGCCCATGTTTTTGATTTTGATAAAACATGTTCAAATAAACGTTCTGAATTATTGTTTTCAAATAATTGAAAATCAAAAGCGCCTTTGTTTGAAGTTAATGCAAGTAATATTACCCATTTATTTTCAAAAGCAAGAAAAGGACTTATTGAATCTTCGCCCATATATGGTGCTACGGTTATAGCATCGAAATTCATGTTTTTAAAAAATGCTTTTGCATACATATTTGATGTATTTCCGATGTCGCCTCGTTTTGCATCTGCAATTATTAAAATTTTGGGATAATTACTTTTTAAATACTCAACTGTTTTATATAAACTTTTCCATCCTTCAACACCTTCGCTTTCGTAAAATGCAATATTGGGTTTATAAGCTATTACTAAATCATGAGTTGCGTCAATAATTTGTTTATTGAACTCAAAAATTGGATCTTCTTTTTCTAATAAAAATTCTGGTATCTTTTTTTTGTCAGTATCTAATCCAATACATAAAAATGTTTTTTTTCGGTTTATTTGATTTACTAGTTCAATATAATTCTTCATTTTTTAAGTATAATTTTAGAAATATTTTTAGATAACATTAAACTTATCTGCATCAAGGTCAACAGGAAATTTTTGTCTGAATTCTGTTAATTCTGATATTGATAATTTAAGTGTTTCAACAGATTCTTTATACGGTTTAGTTTCAGAAATTATTCTTCCTTTTGGGTCTATAACAACCGAATCGCCAGAGTATGAAATAGCATTACCATCTTGTCCAACTCTATTTACACCAATAACATAACACTGATTTTCAATTGCTCGTGCTATTAATAATGTTAACCATGCATCTCTTCTGTTTTCAGGCCAATTTGCAATATATACTAAAACATCATAATCGTTTTCATTACGACTCCAAACAGGAAAACGAAGATCATAACAAATTAAAGGTCTTATTTTCCATTCATTTATATCTGAAATATGTTTTTTCTTTCCCTTAGTATAAACATAATGTTCATTTCCCATTCTAAATAAATGCCTTTTATCATAATATTCTATGTTACCATTTGGGTGCATTATTATTAATCTGTTATAATAAAGTTCCCTGACTTTAACGATAATACTGCCAATCAATACTGCATTTTTATCTTTTGCAATATTTTTCATCCATTGAATGGTTTCACCTTTAAAATCTTCAGCTAATTTTTCAGTTTTCATAGTAAAACCGGTAGAAAACATTTCAGGAAGAATTATTAGATCTGTCTCTTCTTTAATTTCGCCAATAAATGAGGAAAATTTATTAATATTTTCTTCTTTATTTTCCCATGCAAGATCTGCCTGTATTATGGTAACTTTTAAATCATTCATCTTCGATATAAAATTTTTCAGGATACTTACCTGATATTCCTTTATAATAATTTCTGATCTCTTTAATATCCTTATTGTAATCACCTGTTGTGTGAAAAACAGCTATTACACCCATTTGCTTTTTTTTGTAATCAATACAACTAACAGCAATAGAAATATTTGCTTTTTCGGCAATTTGATAAAAACCTTTTTTCCACCTTTTCACTTTTTTTCGTGTACCTTCAGGTGTTATGTTTACTATTAAATTTTCTGACTTTTTAAATTTTTCGACTATTTGCTCAATTATGCTAACACCTTTTTTTCTATCAACAGCAATACCACCAATAGCTTTAAGAATATATCCAAAAGGAAAAACGAAAAATTCTTTTTTTATAATAAATTTAGGTTTTTTCCTAATGCTTGAATAATATAATTTTCCAATCACAAAATCCATCAAACTTGTATGGGGCGCAATAATTACAACACATTTTTTAAGGTCCGGAAATGCACCTATTTCTTTCCAGCCAAAAGTTTTTAAAATAAATTTACTTATCATAAATACATGAAAACAAAAAAATTGTAAGACAAATATAAATTTAATTTATTAATTATCAAGATTAATTAAAATACTTATCCCGAGCACTCGAAATAAAATGACTAAAATACTTAAAATGTAATATCAAGTAAAATGTTGTTTTGTTGAAGTATGATTGCGGCTATACCTGTTAAAATACCAAGCCCTGCTCCTTTTACAGAGTTCATAAATCTTTTATTTTTGACTTCCTGATTATAACCTTTTATATAATGAATATTGTCGGCATACTCAGGATATTTTTTGGCAATTCTTTTACTTGATTTTTTTGGTAATCCTAACAATACACTTGTTCCACCAGATGGTAAAATTGCATAAACCGGATTTTGTAACAAAACGGTATAAGCTGTTCCTGTAACAAAACCATAAATTGTAAACAAAGGAGCTTTATATGTCTGACGTGCATAAGAAGCCCCCTGAACAAAATCTCTCATATTTTCTACAGATATATCAAAATCTAAATTGGTAGAAGGATTATAAATTATTGTTTCTTTTTCCAATGTGTCGATAATGGAAAATATATTATCTAAAAAATAACTTTTTTCTTTATTCTTTTTGGTTTTGTAAAATAGTTTTCTTTGAAAATTATCAATTTTATATTCTTTTAAAATAATTTTCTTTCCTGTAACCAAACAAATAGTATCTTGAGCTATTGACAAATTCAAATTAATAATAAATAATATAAGTATTGAGTATCTCATTGATAATTTATTTTATGAGCAAACTTAAACAAATTTTTATTTTTTTCGTTCATAATTTAAATCTTCTTCCTAAATTTACGACGAAATTTTAAATTCTTTAAAAATATATTATAATATGGCAACAGATACTTTTATTAACAGACATAACGGACCAAGGAAACACGAAATTGAAATAATGTTAAAAAAAATAGGTGTTTCATCACTTGACGAATTAATTGAGAAAACAATTCCTAACTCTATTCGATTAGACAAACCCTTGAATTTGCAAGATGGAGTTAGTGAGTACGAATATTTCAAAAAGATTCGCTGTATAGCTTCAAGAAATAAAGTTCTTAAGACATATATCGGACAGGGATATTACGATACAATATTGCCTGCAGTTATTCAAAGAAATATTTTAGAAAATCCAAGTTGGTATACTTCATACACTCCTTATCAAGCTGAAATATCACAAGGCAGATTAGAAGCATTGTTGAATTTTCAGACAATGGTTATTGACCTTACAGGAATGGAAATTGCAAATGCATCTTTGTTAGATGAAGCTACTGCAGCAGCAGAAGCTATGATAATGATGTATAATTCCAGATCACGAAGTTGTGTTAAAGCTGGGCATAATGTGTTTTTTGTTGATGAAAATATATTTAAGCAAACTCTTGATGTTATTATTACAAGAGCCGAACCATTAGGAATAGAACTAAAAATTGGAAAATTCAATGAATACCAATTTGAAGAAAAAACATTTGGTGCTTTTGTTCAAGATCCTGCTGCTAACGGAGAAATAGTAGATTATAAGAGTTTCGTAGAAGATGCGCATAATAATGATGCAATGGTTGGTGTTGCAGCTGATATATTAAGCTTAGTGAAATTGACTCCTCCTGCCGAATGGGGTGCTGATATAGTTGTTGGTTCTACTCAACGTTTTGGGATCCCAATGGGATTTGGTGGACCGCATGCTGGTTATTTTGCAACTATGGAGAAGTTCAAAAGAACAATGCCTGGTAGAATTATTGGAGTATCTGTTGATGTCAATGAGAATATTGCATTAAGAATGGCATTGGGAACTCGTGAACAACATATAAAACGCGAAAAGGCTACTTCTAATATTTGTACTGCTCAAGCATTATTAGCTACAATGGCTGGAATGTATGCAGTTTATAATGGAAGGGAAGGACTAGAAAGAGTTGCCAGTCATATTCATAGTAGAGCTGGTTATTTGGCAGAAAAATTAATTGAGTTTGGGTTTAAAGTAAATAACAAGAATTACTTTGATACAATAAATGTTACACTACCTCAAGGTCTAGATGTTGCTAAACTCCAACAAGAAGCTATAGCTAGTAAAATTAATTTCTATTATGTTGATGATAAGACAATACAAATAAGTATTGACGAAACAACATTAGATAAAGAGTTCGGTGAATTATTAGATTTATTTTCTAAAGTAACAGGAAATAAAGTTGGGGAGCTCAAAGTTGATGATAATAAAGTTTTCTTTGATAACAAATTTGAGAGAAAAAGTGATTTCTTAACTTCTGATGTTTTTAATAAGTATCGTTCAGAAACAGAAATGATGAGATACATAAAAATGTTGGAGAGGAAAGATTTTTCTTTAACTCACTCTATGATATCTCTTGGTTCTTGTACTATGAAACTTAATGCTGCAAATGAAATGTTGGCATTATCATGGCCAGAGTTTGGAGCTATGCACCCATTTGTGCCAAAAGACCAGGCTGAAGGTTATTATCAGATGTTTGATGAGTTAAGTGCAGACTTATGCGAAATAACTGGTTTTGCTGCAATGAGTCTTCAACCAAATTCGGGTGCTGCTGGAGAGTATACAGGACTTATGGTGATTAGAAAATATCATATTGAAAATGGTGATTCACATAGAAATATTGTTTTGATTCCTTCATCTGCTCATGGTACAAATCCAGCAAGTGCAGCAATGGCAGGAATGAAGATTGTTGTTGTAGAATGTGATGATAAAGGAAATATTGATATTGAAGATTTAAAAGCTAAGGCCGAACTTCATAAAGATAATCTTTCTGCATTTATGGTGACATATCCTTCTACTCATGGTGTATTTGAAGATAGAATAATTGAAATGATGGATATCGTTCATGGTAATGGTGGACAGGTTTATATGGATGGTGCTAATATGAACGCACAGGTTGGATTCACAAATCCTGCTATTATTGGTGCAGATGTTTGCCATTTAAATTTACATAAGACTTTTGCTATACCTCATGGTGGAGGTGGCCCGGGTGTAGGACCAATTGGTGTTGCTCCTCATTTAGTTCAATTTTTACCTTCTCATCCTCTTGTTGAGACTGGTGGGAAGAATGCTATAACTGCAGTTGCTGGTGCTCCTTTTGGTAGCGCAAGTGTTATGACAATTACACATGCATATATTAAAATGACTGGAGGAAATGGCTTAAAGAAAGTAACAGAATATGCTATTCTAAATGCAAACTATATTGCCGCTTCATTAAAAAATCATTTTAATGTGCTATATACTGGTGCAAATGGTTTTTGTGCTCATGAAATGATACTTGACTGTCGTGCTTTTAAAAGTATTGGTCATATAACAGAATCGGATATTGCAAAGAGGTTGATGGATTATGGTTTCCATGCTCCAACATTATCATTTCCAGTTCATGGAACATTAATGGTAGAGCCAACAGAAAGCGAATCAAAAGCAGAGCTTGACAGATTTATAGAGTCTATGATATCAATTCATAATGAGATTATGGAAATTAGAGATGGCAAGGCTGATGAGAATGATAACGTACTCAAAAATTCTCCTCATACTGCTGCAGTTCTATTATCTGACGACTGGAAGCATGAATATGCTAGAGAAAAAGCAGCTTATCCTTTAAAATGGATAAGAGAGAATAAATTCTTTCCAGCAATTGGTCGAGTTGATGATGCATATGGCGACAGAAACCTTGTTTGCACCTGTGCTCCTGTTGATGATTACAGAAATGAAATGGAGAAACCAGTATAAATTATTAGCCCCTCCTAACATTAAGGTGTAAAACATTAGAATATCTAGTTAGCACCACAATTTATTGTGGTGTTTAAATGCAAATATCATGTTCTAAAAGTCGGCTTAAAGCCGACTTCCAAAAACAAATTTATTATTTTATACAACACCATGCTGAAGCATGGTGCTAATCTGATGCAAACATAATCAATATATTATACTCAACTAAACAACACTACCCCAAAGAAAAAAACTATGAGGCAAAAGAATTTGTGAAAAATCAGAGTTGGTATAATATTTGCTTTTTATTGCGTTTCTTATTTTTCGTAAAAATTAAAATGAAATTACTTTATATAACAATTATACTAAGCTTTATTACAGTTTTTGGAATTGCTCAAACTGTAAGAGTTTTAGATAAAACGAATTTACAGCCAATTGAAAATGTTTATATTTTCAGTAAAGACAAATCAGCATTAACAAATATTAAAGGAGAAGCTGACATAAGCAATTTCAGTAAAAATGATATACTGACCTTTCAACACTCGTCTTTTAAAAATTACGCTATAAGTTATAAGGATCTGGAAAGTAAGAATTTTAATATAAAAATGGATGAAAGCGTTATTGGTTTGAACGAAATTGTAGTTTCAGCAAATCGTTGGGAGCAGAACAAGAGAGAGGTTCCAAATAAAATAACAAGTATTTCTGCAAAAAAAATAGCATTTGCCAATCCTCAAACTTCAGCAGATCTGCTTGGGATATCTAATGAAATATTTATACAAAAAAGTCAGCTGGGAGGTGGCAGCCCGATGTTAAGGGGATTTTCAACCAACAGAATTCTAATTGTTGTTGACGGAGTAAGAATGAATAATGCTATATACAGAAGCGGGAATTTGCAAAATATAATTTCTTTAGATGCAAACAGTATTGAAAATACAGAAATCATTTTTGGTCCCGGTTCGGTTATTTATGGTAGTGATGCAATTGGTGGTGTTTTGGATTTTCATACTTTAAAACCCAAATTATCTACTACCGATAAATTATATTTTTCAGCAAATACCTTAACAAGATATTCAACTGCAAACAATGAAAAAACAGGAAATATTAATTTTAATATCGGTAATAAAAAATGGAGCTTTTTATCAAGCATTACTTATAGCGATTTTGATGATCTAAAAATGGGCAGTAAAGGAAACAACAATTATGTACGTCCCGAATATGTTGACAGGATTAATGGGCAAGACAGTATTGTGAAAAACGATAATGAAAACACACAAAAGTTTTCGGGCTACAATCAGATTAATTTAATGCAGAAAATAAGGTTTAGACCAAACGAAAAATGGGATATTAATTACGGATTTCATTATTCCGAATTATCGTATATACCAAGATATGACAGACTGATAGAATATAAAGACAATAAACTTAAATATGCCGACTGGTATTATGGACCACAAAAATGGATGATGAATATTGTTAATATTAAATATTCTAATCCTAAAAAGCTATTTGATGAAATAAAAATAACTATCGCTTATCAGAATTCTGAGGAAAGCAGGCACGACCGTAAATTTGGGAAAAGTGAAATTAGGGAAAGAACCGAAAAAGTGGGAGCACTTTCAATAAATTATGATTTTGACAAAAAACTTAGTGAGAAAAACTCTTTGTTTTATGGTTTTGAAATTGTTAATAATAAAGTAAATTCAACAGGACAAGAAAGAAATATTAACACAGAAGAAATTACTCCTTATGCAAGCAGATATCCCAATGGTTCAACTTATTTGTCTCATGCATATTATTTGAATTACAAAAGTAATTTGAGCAAAAAAATAACTTTTATTTCAGGAATAAGATATAGCCAAATATTTTTAAATGCCGATTTTGACAGCACATTTTACAAATTTCCTTTCAATAATATAAATATCAATACAAGTGCACTAAACGGCAGTATTGGTATTGTTTACCGACCCGGAAAAAACTGGCAGTTTAATACAAATGCTTCCACTGGTTTTAGAGCTCCAAACATTGATGATATAGGAAAAGTTTTTGATTCTGAGCCGGGAAATGTTGTTGTTCCCAATAAAAACCTAAATTCCGAATATGCCTATAACGTAGATTTAGGAATAATTAAAACCATTAAAGAGAATATACAAATTGAGGCAACAGGATTTTACACCTTATTAAAAGATGCTATGGTAAGGCGTGATTTTACTTTTGACGGACAAGATTCAATTATGTACGATGGGGAATTAAGCAAAGTACAGGCTCTTGTTAATGCCGATAAAGCAAGAGTTTACGGAATACAATTTGGTTTGTATGCCGATATTATTAAACATTTATCGTTTAAAACAAATTTAACATATATAAAAGGAGAAGACCAGGATGGAATTCCTTTAAGACACGTTGCACCATTGTTTAGTAATACACATTTGATATTTAAAGCAGAAAAAATAAAAGCAGACCTGTATGTAAGCTATAACGGCGAAATATCTAATAAAGACCTGGCCTCTACCGAACAGGAAAAAACATATATGTATGCAAGCGACAGTAACGGAAATCCTTATGCTCCCGCCTGGTTTACTTTAAATTTTAAAGCAAGTTACCAAATAAATAAGTTTTTTCAGATAAATGCAGGTGTTGAAAATATTTTAAATGAACGCTACCGCCCATACTCTTCTGGCATTGTTGCTCCTTGCAGAAATTTTATTTTTGGATTAAGAGGTAGTTTTTAGATTTCTATAAATCACACAATACAGCAATTAGAAAAACAAACCAAAATAATGTTATTCGCATAGTTTCGCTTATTGCATAGCTGGGAATAAACACAATCTTTTTTTTATACATATAAGCACCCAGAAACGAAATTGTTAAAAAAACTTAAAAACATAAAAATATTCACAAAACACATAAATTAATTTTGTTATTACTAAGTTTTTGCATAGTTTCGCTTATTACAGAGTTATTGGCAAGTTAAAAAAAATAGTGTTCAGATTGAGAATCACAAACAGTTTTTGGCTACTTGAAAAATCTGTAATATTTAAATTAATAGTGGAAACAGATACCACCTAAAAAAACGGACTAAATAGTAAAAAAACATGAATATGAAAACTAAAATATTAATTGGACTACTTGCCATATGTATTTCGGCAATTTTGATTTCCTGCAATAAAAGAGATAACAAAACAGAATTGCCTAAGAAAATTGAAGTTACAGGCAGCGCCGAGATGGAATTTGTTCCCAATGAAATTTACATGACCTTCACACTAAAAGAATATCTGAACACCTCAAGGAAAAAAGTAAAATTAGAAAGTATTAAAACTGAATTTCTTGCACTCTGCAAAGAAGCGGGTATTGCTGACAGTAACATTAGCATATCAAGTTATACAGGAAATGAGAGATGGGATTATTATTGGTACAAAAGACGCAAGTCTGAACCTGATTTCATGGCTTCTATTTCATATATGATAAAAGTGAGTTCGCCCGATAAATTGGATAATATAGTGGAAAACTTAAATGAGAAATCAATAGAAAACTTCAATATAAATAAAACCTCACATAGCGACATTGAGCAATTACGCAAAGAAGTTAAAACCAAAGCACTGATTGCCAGCAAAGCCAAAGCCGATTATTTAGCAAAGAGTATAGGCGAAGAATTAGGCGAAGCATTGCTTATTAAAGAAGTTGAAAATAATTATAATAATTATTATGGCTATTATTCAAACGAATATAGCAACAGCAATATGGTGAGTCAAACAGCAATGAATATTGAAGGTAATAATTCTTCAGCACCTAATTTTAAAAAAATGAAACTGCGGTACGAAATGAAAGTTGAGTTCAAACTGAAATAGAATACAAAATTATTGACATAAAATACTTAATGTTATATGCAAGCAAAAGTAACGCATGATTGTAACTTTAATAAATAAAAGAATAACTAAAAGTGCGGAGTCAGCAAGATAATCACTAACAAAACTAAAATGAAAAATACAATTGTTTTATTGACTTTGATCATATCTATTTCTTGTAACGGGCAAAAGTCAAAATTGAAAGAAACAGATACTATAAATGCTGATAAAATTGATTTAACCGATACTACCTATTTCAAAGTAGTTAAAAATTATATTAATACAGTTGGAACAATAAGTAAAGTGAATGCTTCAAGCATGGCAAATCAAGAACTGACTGTTACCTATCGCACTGTATATGTCGACAGTATGGGGATTTCAATTGATCATACTGATAGGATATACATGAATTTCAATAATAGGCATTTCGGAAATATATTAAAGGAAAATTCTATTGTTAAACCTGAAATCAATTATGGTATACCTGATAAAAATCCACGATTAACAAAGAAAAAAGAATTTAGGGTTTTGGAAATATATAAGAAATTAATAATTCTAGCTTTAAACAAATAAAACAACCCTAAACCTTTGGAGAAAACACACATAACGCTATGTGCGGAAAAACAAAACAATATGAAAAAACAATATTTTCTAATATTTATTTGCATTATAATTAATTGTAATACTTTGTTCTCTCAGTTTACCTCATCTGGAACAGATTTTTATTTTACATATATTCAAAATAGAATAGATAGATATGGTGCCCCTACAAACTGTTTATTTAATGGAGTAGAGCTGTTTTTCTATATAAACAACAATACTAGTAATAATACACAAATTCAGCTTAACTTTAATGGCAATAATATAAGTTATGAAATTGACGGAACCATTCATACTACTGCTGCAATGGATAATATTTATACATTTACTTTATTGAGCGACGAATCGAAAAGCATTAAAATTTTACCAGTTGCAACAGTTACCTATGATGATGTTTGTCCGGGTATTGGGTTAGTTACAGTTCCCGATTATAGACAAGTTCAGTTAATGAACAATTGTCAAATTCAATCTAAAACATATATTATAAGAAGTCTGGATTCTATACCTATAACAGTTTTTGCAGAATCGACACAAGGAGCAAGCAGAGATGCAAGTGTTATACTTCCTATTTCATCATTAGGCAATGAATACTATGCTTTTTCGGAAGAACCACAGCCCTTAGAATTCCCAACATCGAATTATGGAGCAAATTCAGGAGGTCCATCAGAAATTGCAATTGTAGCTGGTCACAATAATACTCAGGTAAATTTTCAATTCCCAAATTATATTACATCAACAATGTTAGCTTGGTCTAATATTGATGAATTCAATTGTAATACTCTGGTTGGTGGTTCTGTACAAACTATTACTCTAAATAAAGGAGAAGCATATCAAATTCAATCAGATAATTTTGATTTAACAGGAACTCGTTTATGGTCTACAAATGGTGAAAATTTTGCTGTGTTTGCTGGTAATATGGCAGTACCTATAGAATGTCAGGGTATTTCGCCTTGTGGTTGTGATCATCTTTATGAGCAAATGTTTCAAAGAAAAGGTTGGAATACAACATATGTAATTCCAAAGTTAGAGAACGGAGTAGAAGATGTGATTAAAATAATAGCTATTGAAGATAATACAGAAATATTTAAAGATGGTGTTTTAACTTGGACATTAAATACAGGAGAATGGATTGAATATATTAATAATTCCAATTATCCAATATATATAGAGTCAATAAATAGTCATCCAATTTCCGTAGCTTTATATGGCGTATCTTCTCGATGGGATGGTAGTTCACATCAAAGAAGAGATCCTTCTATGATTGCAGTAGCTCCATTAGATCAGGGTGTTGAAGAGATATCATTTCCTGTTTTACCGGAATCTTCATGGACAGGGTACTGTAATAATCAGGTTAAAGAAGATTATCTTAATATTATCGCAAAAACAAGTGAAACATCACTTGTCTATTTAAATGACTTTATTAATACTCCTACAGCAGTTGAGAATTTAGCAAACTTATCAGTTCCATGGACTTTGGTATCATCAAATCCATTATATTCTTATTGTGTTGTAGATTTATCAAACAATTCACAAACAAATCCTGTTCCATATAAACTATACATGAATCAATTGAACACAGATGGTTTTAATGCCTATGTCTCAGGTTTCGATTGTACCGAATCTTATGGCTATTGTTTAGGTTTAAGCATTGAAGCAGATACACTGTTAAATTCAGAAATTGTAAATTATAAAAACTTAATACAAATCTACCCTAACCCAACAACAGGAACCATTACAATTCAAGCAAAGGATATTAACAGGATAGAAGTAATGGATATTACAGGTAATCACCTAACAGGTTTTGAAAACCTGTCAGGTTTAAAAGAGATAGACCTAAGCCAACAACCACAAGGCATATACTTTATAAAAGTAACAACCAACAAACAAACAATAACCAAAAAGATAATAAAACAGTAATGACCTCCTAAATCCTCCTAAAAGGAGGACTTTCTCCCCTGTTAGGGGAGATTAAGAGGGGTCAATCTCAAAAAAATGAACAAAAGCAATTACAAATCAGGATTTGATATGCATTTAAATGCTACTGAAAACATTCAAGATAAAGCAAGAGAATTGCGCAAAAATACGACAAAAGCAGAGCAATTGCTTTGGGATGAGTTAAAAAAGAAACAGGTTTTAGGATATAAGTTTCGCCAACAACATCCAATTGATATTTTTATTGCAGATTTTTATTGTCATAAAGCAAAACTTGTTATTGAGGTAGACGGAGAAATATACAAAAAAACAGAAAACAAAGAATATGACTGCAATAGAACAGCCGAACTTGAAAATATGGATATAAGAGTAATTAGATTTACAAACAGCGAAATTGAAAATAATATAAATGAAGTAATTAGTAAGATAAAACAATGCTTACAGTAATGACCTCCTAAATCCTCCTAAGAGGAGGACCTTCTCCCCTGTTAGGGGAGATTAAGAGGGGTCAACCACAATCACTATTACAAAACAACTTTCTCCCCTCTTAAAGCATGTAATTAAAAAGAGCTTACATAACAATTTGCAATACATACCAAAATACTTTATATTTGATAAATATTTAAAAAAACTATGAAAAACCTTATTCTATTATCAGCAACACTATTATTAGTATTACATAGCTATGCACAAATAGTAAATATACCAGATACTAATTTTAAAGCAGCATTAATAAACCATAGTCCGGTTATTGACACTAATGGAGATGGAGAAATACAAGTTAGCGAGGCTGGTTCTTATAATGGGGCAATGAGCGTTTCTAATAAAAACATTTCTGATTTTACAGGAATTGAGGCTTTTGTAACTATTCCTCTGTTATATTGCGACAATAATCAATTAAGCACATTAGATGTAAGTAATAATACTGCTCTTATGCAATTACGATGTTATACTAATCAAATAAGCACATTAAATGTAAGCAATAATACGAATCTTGAACTTTTGGCTTGTAGTAACAATCAATTAACAACATTAGATGTAAGCAATAATCCTGTTCTTTCTGATTTAAATTTAAATCTTAATCAATTAAGTATATTAGATGTAAGTAATAATCCAGCTCTTTATGAATTAAGTTGCCCAAATAATCAATTGAGTACATTAGATGTAAGTAACAATACTGCTCTTTTATACTTATGTTGCTATAGTAATTCATTAACCACATTAGATGTTAGTAATAATACTGCTCTTACATCTTTAAGTTGCAATAGTAACCAATTAAGCACATTAGATGTTAGTATTAATACTACTCTAACTTATTTAGATTGTTCCATTAATCAGTTAACCAGTTTAAATGTGAAAAATGGGAACAACATAAATTTTACAAATCCTTTTCCTCCTGGTCCTCCTTTTAATGCAACTTTCAATCCAAATTTATATTGTATAGAGGTAGATGACTCCACTTGGTCAACTGCTAACTGGACAAATATTGATTCTATAGCTTATTTTAGTAATGATTGTACTACTGGTTTGCCAAACGAATTACAAATAACAGAACTAAAAGTTTTCCCAAACCCAACAACAGGCTTAATAACAATACAAGCAGAGAATATAAACAAAATAGAACTAAGCGATATACAAGGCAAACAAATATATACAGGCAAAGAAACCGAAATAGACCTAAGCCAACAACCACAAGGCATATACATTATAAAAGTAACAACCAACAAACAAACAATAACCAAGAAGATAATAAAACAGTAATGACCTCCTAAATCCTCCTAAAAGGAGGACCTTCTCCCCTGTTAGGGGAGATTAAGAGGGGTCAACCACAACCACTATTACAAAACAACTTTCTCCCCTCTTACAGCATGTAATTAAAAAGAGCTTACATAACAATTTGCAATACATACCAAAATACTTTATATTTGAGGAACTATTACTCTTGAATAAATTGTATGGATATAACGATTATTGAAATAAGTGAAGAATTACAAAATACTGAAAATATAATTTCTGATTTTTTTTACAATAATTGGCCAGGAATTATAACTGGGATTATAACAGGACTATTAGTTTCTATTCTTATTTATACTATCCAATGGATTAGAAAATCATCTTCTAATTGGAAATTTAAAAAGTATAAAGGCTCTTATGACTGTTATAAAAAAGAAGATAGAAGCCCAGAAAAAGTAGTTATGAAGATGGTTGTTACTGTTAAAAGGAATAATCTTTTTGTAGAAGGAACTAGACTAAAGGACAATTCAAAAACTTATGGTATAATTGAAATGAGTTTGTCAATTCCTGAATATGGGAAAGGATATTACAGGCACACTGACCTTGATGGATGGGGATTTTATGAAATTCAAATAAAATCTATGAATGAAATTCTAGTCCATGCACCTTACAATATAAATTATAAGCAAGTTAATCAAGCATACATATGGGTAAAACAAGAATTATAATAAAGGAATTCTAACAATTAAAACTATTATGAAAAAAAATAAAATAACATCACGAAATACTTATTTCTTTATTGGTATTATTTTAATAATTTTTGGCTCAGTTTATATTTTTACACGCCCAGCTATTTGGAGTAATTGGGACTTTACAAATACAGGTCAAATAGGTGACACCATTGGAGGAATAAGTGCTCCATTAATGAGTTTACTGGGCTCTGTTCTTGTCTATATTTCATTTAAAGAACAAATTAAAGCAAACAAAATGCAATCAAATGCATTAAAGGAAGAAAAGGAACGTATTGCCTTAAACAATAATTATGAAAAACATCTATCATTATTAGACGATATAAAAAATAATTTGCGTGAATTAGAGTTCTCTGTTGAATTTGAAGGACGATTTAGCACTTATGGAGGTCATACTCAAGATGTTCATGTTGTTTATAAAGGAACAAATGCTTTGACTGAATTTATTACCAGATTTCAAAATCCAGGCGAAAGAAATAGAAGTAGTGGAAATTACAAAGGCAAATATAATATTTCAGGCATATTACTGAACATTAATTTTATATTGACAGCAATTTCTGATCTTGTTGAAAGAATTAATAAAAATATTACAAATGGTGATGATGGGGAATTCTTGTTGAGAAATATAAGTCTATTTTATAAAGGATATTTGATAAAATTTTTAGATACTATCTTTTCAGTAGGTTATGCTTCAGGATTTCCCGAAATTATTGAATTAAAGTCTCTTAAGAATAATACTGATAATCTTCTCAATGAATATCTTTAATATTCTGGTTATTGAATAAGCATATTAATAATATAACTACTATTCTCTTAACCCTATTTTAACATTTCATAACCCGTTATTGGGTTTTAATAAATTTATAGCTTTTAAACGTTGGATAATAAAGAGTCAATGAAAGATTTAAATGAAGAATGTAACTTACATACCCCACATTATTAAAAATATGCCTTTAACAAGTAACTTGAGAACCCCACAAAACTAAAATTATGCCCAATGTTGGCAACTTACATACCCCAAAAAACTAAAAATATGTACTATGTAAGCAGCTAACATACCCCACAAAACTAAAAATGCACCCTATGTGAGCAGCTAACATACCCCACAAAACTAAAATTATGCCTTATGGAGCAGCTAACATACCCCACAAAACTAAAAATATACCCTATGTGAGCAGCTAACATACCCCACAATATTAAAAATATGCCCTATGTAAGTTGCTCGCTTACCCCACAATATTAAAATTATGCCCTCTGCGAGCAGCTCGACGAGGCAAGATTATTAAAAATGTGCCCTATGTTTGCAGCTTGACATATAGCTATTTATGCAATATATGCCATATTTATTAAAAATCGTTTAACATTTGTTAACAAATTTAATAATATTTATACACAATAAGCATAATTATTGTACGTTTATATAATTAGGCAATAATGCCGCATAATTTAAATTTTAATGTTATGGTAAGAATTTTTAGAATTTTTCCACGTGCATATATTTCGTTTAAACGGGCGTTAAACAAATTGCACAGAAGAATAGAAATTACATCGCCCGACGAAAATCCTCTTTCAAAATCGGTTTTAGACCGTGAAAAGGAAAATTACCCTTTGTTTAATGCTGCATATACCGATTATGCTAAAGCTTTGGCACTGCAAACTGAGGCAAGTGCTGCCGAGGACATTGCACAGCGTAAAACCCGTAAGTTAAATTCACAATTTATACAAGTGTTTAATTTTGGGGTTACACGTGGTATTTTTAAAGCTACCGACAGACGTTATTATCAGCTACCGGTTGATAATCCTGCTGTACCTCTTATGAGTAAAGAGGAAGATGTAATACGTTGGGCAAATAATCTGATAGCAGGCGAAAAACTGCGAGTAGAAGCCGGTGGAACAGCAATGATAAATCCTGCAATTGAAAAAATAAGCGATGCTATGGCAGAATTTCTTGAAACCAGCAATGTGCAGATGATGGCAAAGCAAGAGTTTATTACTAAACAATTGATATTGGCAAAAATGATTCCTACACTCGACCAACTTATTCGAGATGCATGGGACGAACTTAATTTCTTTTATAGAAAAGAAGAGCCTGCAGCTAAAAGACGCATACTGCGTACATGGGGAGTGGTTTATTCAATTGACCGTACACCAAATGCCGAGGTACCACCGGTAGTAGTTAAAGTTAAAATTCCTGTGGGTGAAAACCTTTGTGTAGAAGAATTTACTGCCGATTTTAAGAAAAACGACAGTTTTACAATTCACAACACAGGCAACACCACACTTGAATTTTACACAAGCTATTTGCCCGATGATGTTGTGCCGGGTTCAACAGTTAAAATTGAAGCAGAAGAAAAAACAATAGTAGCTGTTGATGAGCTTGGTTCGGTGCATAATTTGTATTTTAAAGTATATAACGCAAACAAAAGCCTTGCCGGCAAATGCGATATTACTGTAAATCATTATGGTATTAATGAGGAGGAGATTAAATAAAGAAAAAGAAGCCCCTCCTAGCCTCCCCAAAGGGGAGGAACTTATTCTATAAACATCCGATGTATTGAAGACATCGGATGTTTTTTCTTGTTTAAAATAAAATTTTTGATATATTTGTAGTTGAGATAGTATGTATGGTTGTACAGATATTAGCAGGCATTGTGAAAATAAAATTAGGTATATATTTTATATTCATCTCATTTTGTAGTTTCGCTCAAACACAAATTGAGTTAAATGATAGTTTAGAGAATGTTATTTTTTCACTCTATCCCAATGTTAATTTTAATTATCATAGTTTTCACCATACAAACTTAAAAATTCAATTAGAAGGCTGGACATATAGTTATTATGACACTTCACTAAAAGATATTGCTTATTGCAAAATCGGCATATGGAAAAAATATAATTTTAAAGGTCAACTCATCGAAAATAATGAATATGCCCCTATTGACACATCTATCTCTAAACGAACTGTATTTCGCAATTCAGGAATTATAAGAAAAGAAATTTACTATAGAGAAGAAAACAATAAAGTTAAGTTTGTTAAAAGCTTTAACAAGAAAGGATTTCTGCACACATATATTTATATAAAATATTTTAACAGTGGCATTGCAAAATATAAATATTCGCATAGAAATCATAAGTTACATGGCGAATTTTGGCATAATTATAAAAATGGGAATACAATGTGTCGTGGTTATTATTATAATAACAAATTTGATGGTGAACTTTTATGTTTCTATCCTAATGGCAAGCCAAAATTTACAGGCTTGTTTTTAAAAGGTAAAAGAATTGGAGAATTTAAATATTATGACGAAAAAGGAAAACTAAAAAAAACAAAAACATACGTTCGCTAACAACAAATAAAAGTCGCCCGCTTACATATCATCTCCTCACCCATCAAAATCAGTTTCTTCAAGTTTCAAACTTTTATTCTATCTTTGAAGCGTAAATTTTATCTATGGATTTCAAATTATTAAATACCGATACCGGTTCAAAAGCAAGAGCAGGCAAAATAACTACAGCACACGGCAATATTGAAACACCTATTTTTATGCCCGTAGGTACTATTGGCTCTGTAAAATCGATACATCAACGCGAGTTAGAACACGATATTAAAGCACAAATAATTCTTGGCAATACTTATCATCTGTATTTAAGACCGGGAACAGATACTTTAAAAAATGCAGGTGGTTTACATAAATTCATTAACTGGAACAAACCAATTTTAACAGATAGTGGCGGATATCAGGTTTTTTCTCTTGCCAATAGCAGAAAAATTACCGAAAACGGTGTAGTATTTCAATCTCATATCGATGGTTCAAAACATAATTTCACACCCGAAAGTGTAATAGATACTCAAAAAATAATTGGTGCAGATATTATTATGGCTTTCGATGAGTGCCCACCCTACCCTGCCGAACATGAATATGTAAAAAACTCAATGCACATTACTCACAACTGGCTTGATAGATGTATAACACAATTTAACTCAACAAAGCCAATTTATGATCATGAGCAAAGCCTGTTCCCAATTATACAAGGTGGCATATATAAGGATTTGCGAAAACAATCGGCAGAATATATAGCATCAAAAAACTGCGATGGCAATGCAATTGGTGGTCTTTCCGTTGGCGAGCCAACCGACGAGATGTATAAAATGATAGAACTTACAAACAGCATACTACCAAAAGAAAAACCACGTTATCTTATGGGCGTTGGAACACCTGTAAATATTTTAGAGGCAATTGCACTTGGCATTGATATGTTTGATTGTGTTATGCCAACAAGAAACGGTAGAAACGGTATGTTGTTTACAAAACAGGGAATTATAAATATTACAAACGAGAAATGGAAAAATGACTTCTCTCCTATCGACGCAGATAATTATACTTACGTTGACACACAATATTCAAAAGCATATTTGCGTCATTTATTTGTTGCCAAAGAAAGATTAAGTGCACAAATTGCAAGTATACATAATTTAGGTTTTTATCTTTGGCTGGTTAAAGAAGCCCGAAAACATATTATTGATAATAATTTTACTACTTGGAAAAACAGTATAATTAAAAATTTAGCAAACAGGCTTTAAATAATGCTTAAAAAATTAGACATATATATTATTAAAAAGTTTTTAGGAACTTTTTTCTTTTCTATTATACTAATAATAAGTATTGCTATTGTTTTTGATATATCAGAACACATAGAAGATTTTATAGAAAAAGACGCCCCATTAAAAGCAATTATTTTTGAACACTACTTAACATTCATTCCATACTTTACAAATCTGTTTAGTTCGTTATTTATTTTTATAGCGGTTATTTTTTTCACTTCAAAAATGGCTTACAATACAGAAATAATTGCAATATTAAGTAGTGGAATTAGTTTTAGACGATTTCTTTGGCCCTATTTTCTATCAGCATTATTTTTAGCAATCTTCTCATTCTTTTTAAGCAGCTACATTATTCCCCCTGCAAACAAAATAAGACTAGAATTTGAAAATAAATATATTAGAAACAAGTTTCACAATTTCGATAAAGATATTCATAAACAAATTGAACCAGGTTTATTTGTGTATATGGATAATTATAATGTGAGTTTTCTGATGGGTTATAAATTTTGTCTTGAAAAATTTGAAGACGGCAAACTAAAATCTAAATTAACTTGCGATTATGTAAAATGGGATACCATTACAAACAAATGGAGTATTTATAACTATAGGATAAGAAATATTGACGGAATTGAAGAAACTATAATTAAAGGAAGCCAAATAGATACAGTAATAAATTTACATCCATCAGAATTTTCCAGAAGAGAAACTATTATTGAAACAATGAATTATAATGAACTCAACGAGTTTATAGATAAACAAATGATGCAAGGTTCAGAAAATATTAAAACATATTTGGTATACAAATACCAACGACTTGCATACCCATTTTCAACATTTATCCTTACCCTTATTGGTGTTACATTAGCTACCAGAAAAGTTAAAGGAGGAATTGGAATACATATAGGAATTGGCATTGCATTAAGTTTTGCATATATTTTATTTATGCAATTTTCAACAAATTTTGCAATTGGCGGAACTATAAATCCATTGTTAGCCGTATGGATACCAAATATTGTTTTTTCATTTATAGGTTTATTACTCTACAGAATAGCTCCAAAGTAATTCCAAACTTAAGGCACTTATTTATTATATTATTCAACTTTTCAATGTTGATAACTTAAGACTCTCAATATAAATGCATTTATACAACATACTATTACTTAACATTAAATTTTTTGCAAGTTTCAAATTTAATTTGAGTTATCTTTGCCATTCAAGTTTTTAATTAAAATTGAACAACAAACAATAAGCCTATATGTCATTAAAAAGAAAAACTGTCGACCTTATTAAACGACGTGAAAAGATTGCACTTGGTGGTGGTGAAAAAGCCATACAAAAACAAGTATCTTTGGGTAAAATGACCGCAAGAGAAAGAATAATTGCTATTCTCGACAAAGATACATTTCACGAATATGATATGTTTATTGAACATGAAGCTCGTGATTTTAATATGGATAAAAAAGTTTTGCATGGCGATGGTGTAATTATTGGAACCGGTAAAGTTTTTGATGCTCCAATATGTATTTATGCTCAGGATTTTACTGTAGCAGGTGGTTCTCTTGGATTAATGCATGCTCGCAAAATTACAAAGATCATGGATCATGCAATGAAAATGAGAGTTCCTCTTATTGGAATTAACGATTCAGGTGGAGCAAGAGTGCAAGAAGGTGTTAATTCATTAGCCGGTTATGGCGAAATATTTTACAGAAATACTTTGGCTTCAGGTGTTATTCCTCAACTATCGGTAATTCTAGGACCTTGTGCCGGAGGCGCTGTTTATTCTCCTGCTTTAACAGATTTTGTTTTTGTGGTAGATAAAATATCTAAGATGTTTATTACAGGACCTGAGGTTATTAAAACTGTTTTGGGTGAAGAAATTTCGATGGAAGAACTGGGTGGTGCAAAAACTCATAGCGAGATTACAGGAAATGCTCATTTTTATGCAGATAGCGAAAAAGAATGTTTTGAACAAATAAAGGAATTAATAAATTATATTCCGTGGAACAATACACAAAAAGCAGTTACAATAAAAGCAAAAGAACCTAAGAAAAGTTATAAAATAGATGAAATTGTTCCAAGCGATCCTAAACAACCATACGATATAAAAAATGTAATTAAAGCAGTTACAGATAGCTCTGATTTTTTTGAGGTACATGAAAACTGGGCAAAAAACATTGTAATAGGATTTGGAAGATTAAAAGGAGAAACTGTTGGTTTTGTTGCAAATCAACCTATTGTTTTAGCTGGTGTTTTAGATGTCGATTCTTCAGATAAAGCTGCAAGATTTATCAGATATTGCGATGCCTTTAACATTCCTATTGTAACATTTGTTGATCTTCCAGGATACTTACCCGGTGTTGATCAAGAACATGCAGGAGTTATCAGACATGGAGCAAAAGTATTGTATGCTTATAGCGAAGCAACTGTACCTAAGATCTCGGTTATTTTAAGAAAAGCTTATGGTGGTGGTTATATTGCAATGAATTCAAGGCATCTTAGAGCCGACTTTGTTTTTGCATGGCCTGGTGCCGAAATTGCAGTAATGGGTCCCGAAGGTGCTGCTAACATTATTTTTAGGAAAGAAATTGCAGAGGCAGATAATCCTGATGAAATGAGAAAGAAAAAAATTAAAGAATACAAACATAAGTTTGCAAATCCATATGTTGCTGCAGCAAAGGGGTATGTTGATTCTGTTATTGAGCCAAAAGAAACAAGGCAATTCATTGTTCATTCTATTGAAGTCTCAATTAATAAAACATCTAGTATGCCAAAGAAAAAGCATGGCATTCCTCCTTTTTAATTTTTATATCTTAAAATTTTTACAATGTCTGAAGAAAAAAAAAGATTCAAGTCCTTATGTATTGAAGGAAGTAAATATTACACTTACTTGACAAGCAAATTTGAAAATAGGGAAAAGTGGGAAAAACCTAATGATAAAATCATAAAATCATATATTCCCGGTAAAATAGTTAAGATAGATATAAAAGAAGGTCAAAAAATTAAAAACGGTGACACACTATTTATCATTGAAGCAATGAAAATGAAAAACAAAGTTGTAGCTCCTTTTAGCGGAACCATCTTAAAAGTGTATGTTAAGAAAAATGAGAATGTTCCTAAAAACAAATTAATTGTTGAATTTGAATAAATAACTTCTATTTCACAATAGCAATTACATCACCTTTTTTTACTACATCTCCGTGCTTAACAAGCATTGTAATTTCTCCTTCAAATTCTGATAAAATCTCATCATAAGAAACATGATGTTCTAAATAACATAATCGCTGCCCCTTTATCACATAATCTCCTGTTTCTAATCGCTTAATATCCATATAGAAATTAACATTCAATAAAATTCTTCCACGATGTGGAGCTATTATTTTACCTGCATTAGGTGTAAATTTCACACCCTTGGAAGCGGCATCACTTTTACGTAATTTAATTTTTTCCAACTCCTCATGAAATCGTTCTTTTGCTACTCCTGACTTATACTCCATATATTGTCTGTCGTGTATAGCTAACTCAAAAAGTTCTTCATCATCGTCTCCGTAATCCCAATTATTTTCATCCATTATTTTACGCCACTTATCTAACTCATCAGGATAATTGTCTTGAGGAATTCCTGTATAAAATTCATAATTGTTTTTCTCTGCCAATTCAATTATTTCAGGAGCAAGTTCTCCCGGCAACTTACCTGCTTTACCAAGTATCATATTCCAGGCATTTTTATCAATCATTTCATACCTTTGTTTACCTTGGATTAAGTGCATAACATTTATTAGTGCTATATTTTTAACATACTGACTAAAAGGAGTAACCAATGGTGGATAACCTAATTTTGGCCATACATAAGCAACTTCTTCAAACAATTTAACAAGAAGGTCGTCTATTGAAAATTCATTATTTCCTGAAGATTTAAGAGATGAATTAATACCTTCATGTACACCTTGTAAATCTGCCATCATACTTCCCATCATACCTCCCGGCAAACCCGACTGAACAAGAAGCGAAGACATATATCTGTTTTTCGGATTAATAAAATACCCAAGAAAATCATCCATGAACTCCTGACTCAAAGCCCTTGCCTCCATATATGCTTTCATGTTAATTTCAGGAACTTTAAAACCTGCATCAAACAACATTTCTCTAATAGTAATTACATCTGGATGTACCATACCCCACGAAAGTGGTTCAATTGCAACGTCAATGTAATCTGCACCTGCAAAAGCTACTTCAAGAGTAGAAGCAACTGAAAATCCCGGACCGGAATGTCCATGATATTGAACTAATATATTTGGGTATTTATCTTTAATAGACTTCACTAATTTTCCAAGCGTAACCGGACGACCAATACCGGCCATATCTTTCAGGCAAATCTCATCTGTTCCATATTCAACAAGTTTATCAACAATACTCATGTAATATTCAACAGTATGAACTTTTGAATGAGTAATACTCAAAGTGCCTTGAGATATCATTCCTGCTTCTTTGGCATATTTTACAGAAAGTTCAAGATTACGATGGTCATTCAATCCACAAAAAGATCTTGCAATATCAACGCCTTGTGCTTTCTTAACTTTAAACATCAATTTGCGAACATCAGCAGGTACAGGATACATTCTAATACCATTCAATGCACGTTCAAGCATATGAGTTTGAATACCTGCATCATTAAATGGTTTTGTCCATTCACGAACTGCTTTATTTGGATTCTCTCCATAAAGTAAATTTACTTGCTCAAATGCTCCTCCATTTGTTTCAATACGATCAAAACATCCCATATCAACAATTACAGGAGCAATTTTTTTAAGTTGATCAACACGTGGCACATATTTGCCCGAAGATTGCCACATATCTCTGTAAACCAAACTAAATTTTATTTCTCTGCCCATAATAATCAATTAATCAGTTGTAAATATAATCTACTTTTTTGAAAGCGTATGGTTTTTTACGTAATTTATTTAGAAATGGTTTTATTTAAATCGTTTTTCAAGTGTTAATATTTTGATAATTTAATATACATTTGCAAAAAAAAGTTTGGGAAGAATTATTGGAATAGATTATGGAACTAAAAGAATTGGGGTTGCTGTTACTGACCCTTTGAAAATTATAGCAACCGGTTTAACAACTGTACATTCAAAAGATATTTTTAGTTTTTTAAATGATTATTTTAATAAAGAAGAAGTTGAATGTTTGGTTGTTGGTTATCCAAAAGATCTTAAAAACAGAGAAACAGATGCAACAAAACATGTTGATGTATTTATAAAAAAATTGAAAACTTCTTTTAGTAATATCCCAATTAAATTAATAGATGAAAGATTTACATCAAAAATAGCAATGAGATCGTTAATTGAAAGTGGAGTGAAAAAGAAAAAAAGACAAAACAAAGAATTACTTGATACAATAAGTGCTACATTGATATTACAAACATATTTAAACAATAATAATTTATGATGCTGCCTATTTATACATATGGACAACCAGTTTTAAAAAAAATAGCAAAAGATATTGATAAAGACTATAAAGGGCTATTTGAGATAATTGAAAACATGTTTGAGACAATGAATAACTCAGAAGGGGTTGGTCTTGCTGCCCCACAAATAGGACTTTCAATCAGATTATTTGTAATTGAAGCTACACCAATGGCTGAAGAAGAAAAATCACTTGAAGGTTTTAAAAAAGTTTTAATTAATGCTAAAATTATTGAAGAAAATGGTAGTGAATGGTATTATCAAGAAGGCTGTTTAAGTGTTCCCGGCATTAGAGAAGATATTAAAAGAAAACCAAATATAAGAATTCAGTATTATGATGAAAACTTCAAGTTTTATGATGAAAAATATGATGGAATAAAAGCCAGAATAATTCAACATGAACACGATCACTTAGAAGGTAAATTATTAATTGACAGACTAAATCCTTTAAAGAAAAGATTATTAAAATCTAAATTAAATAATATTATAAAAGGTAATGTAGAAGTTAAATATAAAATTAAATTTGCAAAAAAATAAAAACAATTATGAAACGTTCAATTTACATTTTGTTTGCTTTAATGATTTTTGGTTTAGTATTTTGCAGCACAGAAAATACAAAAGAAGAAAAACTTAAAAATATTGAGGTATTAGAATCTACTTCCTATATCGACACTACGACTTATGAGATTAATGAAAAACATGCCAATGAACTTGTAAGTGCTTATTCAGATTTTGCAGAAAATTTTAGCGATGATGAAAATTCTCCGGAATATTTATTCAGATCAGCAGAAATTTGCAGATCTATATATGAGTCACAGAAAGCAATTGATTTTTATGATAAAATAATTTTAAAATATGAAAATTTTGAAAAGGCTCCATATTGCTTATTTCTAAAAGCATTTACTTACGATAACCAATTGCAGGATATGATCAGAGCAAAAGAAAATTATAGTCTTTTCATAGAATTGTATCCTGAACATGATTTTGCTGATGATGCAAAAATATTAATAGATAATTTGGGGAAAACTCCGGAAGAATTAATAAAATCATTTGAAGATAAATCAGGTATTTCTAAGGACAGTATATAGTTCAACTGTTAGATTGTTCTAAACATTAAATAAGAAGAACCATTAAAATTATTTAATTGTAGCGTGTCATTACTGTAAATAATAAAAGTTGTTTTCCCTTCCATTCTCTCACCCCAATATTCCATTGTAAGTTCATCAAGAATATCAAAATCATAATTACCGGTATATTTTACATAACTATCTTGATATTTATTTAACAATAACTTACCATAACAGGAATATTCATGTATTATACTATCTGTTGGTGTTTTTGTCCACCAAGTACCTACAATTTGACTTGTAATATATCGTTGTTTTTCCTGCTCTTCATCTCTACACGATGAAAAAACAAATAATACTATTGCAAATATTATTAAGAAATATTTCATGATAATACATTTAAAAATTTATTCAAAAATACAATTTTCAATTTAAAACACAATTATAAATAAAATAAAATAAATAAATAAATACAACGCGCTGATTACTATCACCAATACGTAGATCCACAATAATGAGGTTATTCACTATTAAATGTTGATATTTATAGAAGAGCAATATTGTTTTAAATTTTAAATCATTCTATTTTTGTATAAATCAAATGATTTGGTATGGATGACAAAGAAATTCAAGCACTAATATCCTTATTAGACGATTCTGATGTGAAAATATTTAAGCTTGTTGAACAAAGCCTAATGGAAAAAGGAATAGAAATAATTAACAAGCTTGAAAGTGCTTGGGATAATGCACCAAATGAACTTTCACAAGAACGTCTTGAAAATATTATTCAGCAAATACAATTTAAGGATACTCTTACATATTTAAAAAAATGGAAAAAGGAAGATAACGATAATTTATTAAAAGGAGCTTTTTTAATTGCAAAATATCAATACCCTGACTTAAAGTTTGAGGATATTGATTCGCAAATTGAAATTTTTAGAAAAAATGCATGGATGGAGTTAAATGATAATTTAACTGCTCTTGAAAAAGTTAAAATACTTAATCACATTATTTTTGAAATACATAAATTTACAAAAAACTCGTCAAATTTCTATTCTCCGGCTAATTCATACATCAATCAGGTTTTAGAAACTAAAAAAGGAAACCCGATTTCTCTTGCAATTCTATACCTTTCTGTTGCCCAAAAGCTGCATTTGCCAATATATGGTGTTAATTTGCCAAAGAACTTTATTTTAGCATACAAAGACGAAACTATTGCATCTGATGCATTTATGGATGATTTTTCAGACAATGTACTTTTTTATATTAATCCTTTTAATCGTGGAGGAGTTTTTGGCAAAAGAGAAATTGATTATTTTTTAAAAAATCAAAAACTTGATTCTAAACCCTCTTATTATTCTCCGTGCTCTAATATAGAAATTATAAGAAAGCTTATTCTCACACTAATACACTCTTATGATAAACTAGGGTATCTTGATAAAATAGCAGATCTAAAACAATTATTGTCAAATATAAAATATAATGATTGAATGTGAGTTTATAATCACATAACACTTTTACAAGATGCTATACCAATTGAAATTATAAAATAGTAAAATACACAATGCTAAAAATTGAGATACCCAATAACAATGTAAATGAAGTCAAATATATTATTGGTGTTATTTTTAAAGAATTTCTAGGTATTAATTTTAATATTTCCGTATCAAATGATTTGAATTACAAAATTGTATTACCTAACAACAATATATTAATACTGAATAATGCTTTTTTCTCAAAATTTGATAAAGAATTAAGTTATTTAAGCATAGAAAATATTCCGGACAAAATCATTTTTAAAAAGCTAACTTTCAAATCAATTCAAGAAATTGCAATAATATATGGTGATTCTGAGTTAGAAATATCTGACAATAAAATATATTGTGGATTAGATATTTTTGCATCTTCCTTTTTTATGCTTACACGTTGGGAAGAATATGTTATTAAAGAAAGAGATAATTATGGACGATTTCCTTCAAAAATCTCTTTACTCCAAAAACATAACATTCATTACAGAGCAATTGTTAATGAATATGTTGAAACACTATGGGAAATGCTAATACATCTTGGATATAAAGAGAAAAGAAAAAAACAGTCATATAATATAAAAATTACTCATGATATTGATTTTTTTATAAAATACAATTCTTTTAAAAAATATATTAAATCTTTGGGGGGTGATATAATAAAACGAAAAAACCCACTATTAACTTTCAAAACTACTTATGAATACATAAATTCATTATTTAATATTGAGAATGACCCTTACTATACTTATGACTTTTTAATGAATGAATCTGAAAAACTTAATTATTGTTCAACTTTTTTCTTTATGGCCGGAGATACTAAAAATTCAGATATTCATTATAGCATAAACAATTCAAAAGTACGTGAGTTAATAATAAAAATTAAAAAAAAAGGACATAATATTGGTTTACATGGAACTATTGATAGTAACAATAATGAAAAAATATTTCAGTGTGAATTTGAAAGACTAAGTAATGTATCAACAGATATTATTGAGTGTAGGCAACATTTCTTAAAATTTGAAAACCCCACAACATGGCAAATATATAATAATATTGGAATTGAAATAGATAATAACATGGCTTATGAAAATGATTTTGGATTTAGAACAGGCGTTTGTTATTCTTATCCTGCATTCAATATAATTAGTCGTAACCAATTAAATCTTATAATTAATCCATTAATTGCAATGGATAGCACTTATGTTTATGATAAAAATTTTAATGAAGATGATTTTTTGAATAAAGTAAATAATATTGCATCTGTAATAAAAAAATATAATGGCACAATGCAATTGCTTTGGCATAATAACAATAAACATTTGAAATTTATATATAAATTGGTATTAGATGTTATTAAATAAAAATGTTGCAAAAAGGGCAAGCAGGAATATTTTATTCAATAAAAAAAGAGGAAGGGGCAATAGAATTTTGAAAATAACTTTTATATTTTAGAAGCAATCATTAATTACTAAAATATATACATTTGCAAAAAAAATAATCTTAAGTATATCATAAAATCATTTATAATTGTTTT
>Ga0208648_1000151_pt1 | contig 76322 bp, 73 predicted proteins | sample AntAceMetag02UKL_FD_184772 | JGI IMG/M metagenome (GOLD analysis project Ga0208648, IMG submission 184772) | Saline lake microbial communities from Ace Lake, Antarctica - Antarctic Ace Lake Metagenome 02UKL (SPAdes) (version 2) | ecosystem: Environmental > Aquatic > Non-marine Saline and... | reverse complement strand
CTGAAAGGTCGGTAACGTCGCATTCTGAAAAAAAACCCGGTAGGGCGGAACCTGTTTTATCCGTGCCTGCTCTGATCAGCCGAATCGCCGTATACGGACCCGTATGTACGGTGGTGTGGGAGGGGGGAGCTGCGAGGCTCCTCCCTATCCCCATGTACTCGCTTCCTTCAGTTCACGCAAGGCGCAGCCTGGAACAACCACCACGCTGCAAATATGGCAGTCGCCACGAATCTGATGGTCCTGTCGCGCCTGGGTTGCATGACAAGATAGATCCCAGGCGCGAAGAAGGGAGCGTATCCAGCAAACATCGCCAGCGGTGTCCACAGCTTCCACCGTGCGGCGATGGCAACCGCGAGCAGCACCATCCAGACGACCACAAACCCGTCAGCCACAACCTTCGCGACATAAGTCCTTCCGCCGTGTCGGTATCGCAGGAAGGCACACTCCTCGTTCATCCCGAATGGCGGCGCGGGCAAGACAGCCTTGAGCAAGACAATCAGGCAGAACACGGGAATCGTCCCGTATCCGATCAGGTCAATGAGCAGATAAGCTGCACCTACCATCGCTCATTCTCCCTGTACAACGCCGCCCTCAGCTGCGCTGTGCCGACGGGGGCGACGTAGGCGCGCCCGGCGGTGCAGCGTTAGCTGCAGGAGCAGGTTCGACCATCCGTCTCAGTCGTTCAGGTAGACAGCGGAGGTGTCGAAAGCTTCTTCTGGCCTTCCATGCCAGCTACCGTTGTCAAAGATGCACGGCTCGTACGTCTCGTGGCTGTACGTGTAGAACGCCATTGACCATCGATCCTCGTCGCCGAAGTACCGCAGTCGGCACAGGTGCGTCGGCGTATTGCGCATCCGCTCGATACGCTCTTCGCGGGATTCCCCGAGAAGGTCGGCGTTGTGGTCCTCGGGGACGTACGGCTCCGTGTAGGCGTCAATGTAGCAGAACTGTGCCCGGAACCTGACGTCGATCCGGTTGTACTTCCCTGCATAGTGCTGAGCTGCGTGTTCGAGAATGCGCAGGCGGATTCTGGGCTGCACCTTCTGTGGGATCTTGACGCCGCCCGCCTGAGGATCGTACATCCATACCTTCCTCGACATTCGCGGATTCCTTTCTTGGGTGTCGAACGCTGCTAATCAGCCGCGCGGCTTTTTGTGTCGGCTGAATTAGCTTGGTTATACGCCGTGCTAAATTGATTGATATATTTCAAAAATCTCGGCATTATTCAAACCGCCGTTCACGCCAAGAGTTCTCTTTCCCCTCCTGCTCCCGATTTTTTCGGATCGATTTTTGAATAAGAGTGAGCTTGAGTCTGGCAAACTCACGTACCTCATGTGAGGGGTGCTCTAAGAGCTCCGCGAAGGCCCTTGATCGAGCTTCAAGAATGCCCGCGAGTGATCCTGACCAACCTCCGCTGGGCCAAGTCCCCCTAAATATCGTTTCAACAATGTCGATCGGTTTCTCTGCTGCTTCTAATAGCGCCTTGATATGACCGCTAAGTTTGACCTGCTTCGGATTGTCCAAAGGATTCACTTTTTTGTCGGTGGAGGAGTAGGACGAAACCGCGCCAGCGACTTTCATTATCCGATCTTGATTTCCGTTACACCATTTCACCAAGCGATCCACTGGAACATGATTCAACGAGGGCTCTTGACGTGAAACCCGACTCTTTAAGAGATTGTGCACAAGCAGCGCTTCTTTTTCGTCGCCTGTGAAAACACTGTTCAGAATCAACTCCGGGAAATTAGCGATTAGAACTCCAATAATCTCTGTTAACTCGAAGCTATAGAGTCGGAAGCTCTCAACGCCCTCGCAAAGCAATCTGACGATTTCGCGAACCTCATTTTCCGGTTCAGAGGCTGATAAACACACAGAGGCCACACGACCAAGTCCGTGCCGTCGATGCCTGTTAATATTTTCTCTGTGCATCGAAAGCAGCTTGTGAATTGCCTCTCGTCCAACGGATCGCAAAACCTCGCTGGGCACATAGTCGCTTTCTTTGTCGATAAAGAAGCGCATGCCAAGTATCTCAATCGTGGAGAAAACACCCCCCTCCAGTTCATTGAGCGCTGAAAGAATCTTGGCCAAGTCTGTGTCTAAGATCGTCTCATGTATCCGACCATGGCTAATCTGCTCAAATCGCCACGCATCGAGTTCTCCATTACGTGCCATTTCAAGCAGCTTTTTTGTGCCCCAAGCCACAATTGGTGTGGCCCCCAACAGGTACACGGAGTGTGGCTTAAGCTCTGGTATCCCTATCACACGTTCTTGGAGCTGGCGAGCCATATTCGGATCTTCGGCGTGAACGGCATGGATGAAGCCACTGAACAAAACAGGCTGAACTTGTTCCAGGTTTTGTGCCTGCATTAAGCCAACGAGGAGATCAAATGTTGCGCTTGGATCAGGACTGCCTTTGGCAAGCCCCTCACCGAATGACCAAAGCGCATCAATGTGCTTTGCCCAAAGCCTTGGTGCCAACTTTTCAAGATATTCAGGCACTGAAGCAGCAAGCTCGCCCAATCTTATTATTTTCTCGCGGATGTCTTTTGACTTCTCTGTGTAGTTTCCGCCCTCAACTTCTGTGTGTTCCCAAGTGCTCGTGAGGGCATAAGCCTCAATTTCTGAATAAGGGTCTGAGGGAGCAGCCAAGCGCTCAAGTACTTCAAGTCTGGCGCGAAGTTCAGGGGCTGTGTTTTTCCCGTCAAAATAGATCGTTTGTTTGATAGATATCCACATTTCTGGCCAGCTTCCCCCGCTGGCGTGTTCACGGACGATTTCTTCCAGGATGTCAAAGCAGCCAGCAAAGGACCACAACCCCTGGAAGTGATCCGCCAGCAGACCTTTAGCCCACTTTGTGGACACTTCGTTGTTCGACATCAATTTAGGCTTCAGAAGCTCAATGAAACCTGTGTACCAATCTAGTTTCTCTTCGTGTGTTTTGGGCCTCCAACCAAAGTCTCTTCTACGCGCACCGAAGCCAAAGGTGCCGACCGAAGACCAATGCTGTGCCTCAAACGCTGACTGAAACAACTCACCTGTGATCTCTTGATGTTTCGGGTTACTAGAACCAAGCAAACGGTTAAGAAACGCCTGTCTTCGTTTTGGAATAGCTTGCGTGCCTGACAGGTACAACGAAAAAAGGGAACTTAGTTGGGCAACTACACTGTTGTTGTTCTCACCCGCCTTTTCCGTCTCAGCAAATTTCAGGATTATTTCAGCGGCGCGATCAAAACATTCATCCTCATAAGCGAGTTGACGCAGAAGCCTTACAAACACGGAAAAATGCCTATTGCTCCTTGAAGCAAATATGGGATCATTAGATGCAGTTTCTATTGATGTCAACACAGTGTCGGGAAATACTGGGGCGATATAGCTAAGAGCCGCTAAGAGCTCTTCATCACAAGACGCAATATCATGCAGTGGACCTCCTGACTGCACCCATGTGTTGGCCAATTGGCGTGCAGGCCTAAAATCATGTAAATATCCTAGCCTGTGCGCGCAGGACTTAAACAATCGCAAGTTCTCTCGCTTGAAAAGCTGGCTGTTGATTTCGTAAGGGGTGATGTTCTGGAGTGCTCTTCTGGCTAAGCGGTTGGCCAAGGCGTGTGGCAACACGGCCCGCCAATTCCCGCGTTGTTGTGATAGTTGTCGCCGCAGAAGCTCCGCATGGCTTCGAATGAGAGTGCGGCGCTCTAATCCGCCGATGGTCGCCAGAACGCCCAGTTCGTCATTGTATTCTGACTGGGAGACGTTGAACGAATACACAAGAGACAAAATTTCCGCGCTTTCTAGCAAGCTGTCAGTGATCCCCTTCCTTTGGCTAAATAGTCGCTGGAACAGATCTTCATCAGAGAAGTTTGTTAGAGTTTCATCTGCATCAACCCTGCTTGCCAAGGCGATTGCAACTCGAGCATTGCCACCAGCAAATTCCGCGACTTTGTCCGCATTAACACGCCCTAAAGCCAGAAACCTTTTTTGGACGAGCTTGGAAACGGTTTCCTCGCTCGAAGGCTCTAAATGAATGACTTCTGTCTCTTCTGGTCGGTCGTCGGATATATCATATTCAATTGTCAGAAGGCTCAACCTTGCGCTGCTCAATGAAACTTTCTTCCGCAAATTGCTGTGAACGTCCGGTGGGCAATTGTCCAAAACGACGTAAGTTGTAAAATCATTGGCAATTAGATATGAAACAAGTTCTGAAGCGGTGGGGGAAATATCATCACCAAGATCGGCATAGACTACATTTGCTGATGGCAATGCATCTTCGCCGACATCGGTTTCAAAAAGTGCCTGAGCAAAACGTGTCTTACCAACACCTGATAAACCGGTTATTCGAACTGTGCTGCCAGCTCCCCGCAGCCTTTCGCGCGTCAGTCTGATGCCAGCAGCGATTGCCATAGGCTCTTTTTCCTGTGAGTTTGCATCTATTACACAGGGGTGATCATCAAGCAAAAATTCATCATCTTGATCAAGTGGCGTTGCCGCCCATCGACCAAATGGCGTCCAGCCTGACAGGGACTTCCCTAACCGCGAACGCACCCATAACGCGACTCCGGGGTGCTGCCTCAACCATGTGGCCAGTCTATCCCTTCCATAGAAATCGAGTAGGAGATCATTCTTGTTGGTCAAACCTTCAACGGCCTTGCCCATGCCAAGGAGGCGTTCCGAGAGCATTTTGGCTGAACAATCGTCTTTGCCGTTGACAATGATGTAAGCTCCTTTTTTGGAAGCTAAATTGGCAATAACTTGCTTTACGCTGCCTTTTTCCAACATCTCCTTTGTGCATGCGGCTTTGCCCATGCTGTTTTTCTTTACTTGAAAACCAGTATTTTCACGAGGAACAAAACCAGGTCTACTAAGTTTGGTGGATTCATTGACAAGTACATCAAGGCCGCTGTCTGCTGCCTCTTGTGCTCCACCCCATAACACACAAGATGGCTGGATTCTCTGCTGAATTAATTCCGCTTCGCACAATCGAGCTACCATTTCTCTTAAATCAGCATCATTTAGAGCCGAGAGATCAGCGGGTTCAAGTTCAAAAAACCTCATTGTATTCCTATTGCTTATGCGTAGATGTTAGTTTGGGCATCTGAGACGCCGCCTTATAACGATTTAATCAGCGGAGCGGCTTTTTGCTTCCGCTGAATTTATGGGTTGGGCGTCTTTTCTACTGCCCTCACCTCTGGAATCCTCCGAGTCCGGACCGGAGGGATTGAAGTTTGAAATATTCTCGGCAATTCGCGCCATCTCCTTCAACCAATTTGCCAAGTCTACAAACATCAGCTCCAGATCTCCAATTTTCAACCGATCAATGGTCTTGATGGTCTGTTTCTCTTCAGTTGGATGAGGCACTTCGGGGCCATCTGGCCGCGAAGCTATGGATTGGCCTTGTTGAATTCGTCCGTCCATCAAATGTGCCTCAGAGTGATGTATCTTATTGCGAAAATTCCTGATCTGATCTGAGACAAAGTCTGCTGCAAACCGCGGCCTGTTTTCACGAAAAAGGTTCCGCAATTCATCCATCAGATTCCTATGGTTTCGCAGGCGGCTAAAGCACCTGATTGCCCGGTGCATATCGGAAAGGCAACTTTCGAAATGCGAAACCGATCTGTTCATCGCGCCAAGGTTGAAGGAGTCATGACTGTTCCAAAATGCAAGCAAGTTCTCCCTTCCCATGAGATATTCGGCCAAGGCAGCTTCAATTAATCGAACATACGATGTTATTAGAGAGCTAATTTGGTAGTTATCAGAAAGAGTCTTGATAAAGATGATTTGCATCCAGTATCCGTGAAAGCCTCGTGGACAATCATTCAGATCTGGCACTTTGAACTCTACATACATAGCCACTCCTCATGCCTTGGGATCGTACACATTCATAGTGGGTCACTTGCGTTGTATAGCGCCCAATGTTAAATTCACCGGCGAGCTTCAGCGAGCCCGATGAAATGCCTGGTTATAGATATTTTTCAATAAAAAAATTGCCTGGTTGATGTCGATAATTAAGTAAAGTGTCCCCGGAATTCCGCTAAAGGTTATCTGGCGTTGCTTTGCCATTCGTATCTGGCCTACGAAAAGACGGTTGTAGTCAACGGTTTCCATTGGCCAAAATCCTCGCGGACTTCGATTATCGAAAACTGCCGTGCGTCCTTGTCAAAGTTAATTGGCGCGAAGAATAGCTTCTTGAGCATCGCGCCTTGGTATTCAAACTGGAACTTACCGTCGATGTAGTTTCGCAGGTACGGTGGTTCGTCTGTGCCGGCAAACGGCCCTCGATCAAACGAAAGGTCGTGTTCTTCGTGAATCTTGGTTGAAGTAGTGAATCCGATCTCGATACTTTGGGCTGGCGGCAGTCGATCGATTTGCAGGCGATAAACGTTGATCGGCAGCGGCGGACGATTACGTGTGACGGTGCCGCCGCCCTTGATGGTAGCAACCATTCGTGGCCGAATTGGTTGCCACTCCACGTTGATTCCGGGGGGTTTGTCGCGATCGAAGCTTTCTATGATCGGTTCAGGCACTTGAACCCGTGCGTCGATCATCAGAAGTTGGGCGTCTGCAGAATTCGTGATCTTGAGTATGTGTTCGCGGAATTCGTCGCAATCCTGAACGGTTACTTGTGATGGGACTTCAGGTAGTGTCCGACCCTTGAGGGTGGTCAGAGATACTTGTGGTAGTGACGGAACAATACCGCCGTTTCTTATCCACGTCTCGTGATTACGTTTCCAATCAGCCAGCGTGTCAACTGGGTAGGGCGATTCGTCTTTGTCGATTCGAGTGCTGCATTCGGTGCAAAGCCAAATGGCGTTTTCAATGCCGCTACGTTGTTCCGGTATTTGGTTGGCGTCGAAGCGAGGCCCTCCAGCTGCGGCGGCACAGATATGACACGCTTCGCCAGTTTTCAGCGATTTGTCGGGCTCGGAATGGGGACCGACCGTTGGTTTTCGACAGCCCGGATTGGCACAGATGTAGGCAGCCCGTTCCGCGACGGTACGTTTGATGCGTTCAGAGAATTCATCTCGTGATTTTTCAGACATCAGTTTTCATTTCAGCCAGATAACAAGTGATTGAGTAGAACTACGTATCATCGATTTTTGAATGATACGCAGAAGAATGAACTCGAATTTATTGTCAAAATAGGAAAAAAACACCTTATACAAAAAATATAGGTTTTTAAGGCGTTTCTTCTTAGTCCTCCAAGCTCTGAAATTTTTTCTTTACTTCAGAGCAAGGAAACGACTTATTAGTGGTTTAAAGTTGACGATTGGATATGGAAAAATTACTTTTAGTAAATGACCATAAATACATGAATATCCATCCAAAAAATTCAAAAATCTAAAAGATGAAGGATAGATTTTTGAATTTAAAGACATGCCCATATTTCAAGAAAATTAACTATAAACTCCTGAGAATTCTAATGCAACCATATATTTTTCAATGCATAGCATGATAATCTGAATGATATGCAGAAAAAGAGATTACAATATGGCGGCAATTTCTCTCCGTTTACAAACTCGTTTTAAAGATCCTTTAAGAAACAGACAGGTTCAAAACAACCTGCGTGGCGCCCATAAAGAATGGCTCAGGTATTATCTGGACTATTTCAAGAAATATGATTTTCCAGGCATCAGCAACGAAAGTTTCCCCAACGCCATAACCCGGGACGCCATTACATGTTTTGCTGGTGGCCAAAAGCCTTTGTGCAAAAGTCCATCCGCAGGACGGTGAACAGGTCAAGGATTTGTAGCGCGCCACTGCCCACATTTTCCGTTACAGCTCAGCCGGCCATCTGTTTCGGGCCAATTACGACATTGTCCAACGTCAATCTGATCGTGGCTGCCCGCAGTCCATTAACCCGGCAGACAGCCCTTAACCATCCCCCTGAACAACGCTTCCCCGGTCATGCCTGAAAGGGCAAAGGTTTCCCCCCTCTTTTTCCATCATTAAAGAAAAAAAATCATCTCCGTATGAAAAAATGCTTGACGCTAATGTGAAACTGCAATATATTGAACATGAAATGCAGCCGTATAATCGATAGCAAAACTTTATTAAGGGGTCTCGGATGAAAATCAGTGAAGAGCAAAAGCGGGAAAACCGAAAAAAAATCATCCGTTCGGCGGTGGACGCGATCACGGAAAAGGGGATGAAAGGGGCGACCATGCGGATGATCGCCCGGAATGCGGGGGTTGCCGACGCCACCATCTATAATTATTTCTCCACCAAAGAAGCGATCGTGTACGCCTATTATGAAGAGCAACTGGATGCGAGCGTGGAGCGTTTGAGATCCATCGCCGATTTCAATGAATTCAGCTTGCAGGAACAGCTTCAAGCCTTCTTTGAAACCCAATTTGAGCTCTTTTTGCAGGATCGCGAATTCGTGGACGTGAGCTTTCGGGCCATCACCTTTTCCTTGACCCACGATTATCAGTATCTAAAACCCATTCGAAAAAGGTTCTTCCGCATTATTTCCGACCTCTTCGAATCGGCCATCGAGGTGGGTGAAATCCCGGATCTGGTTTTTCTGGAGTTGACCTACCATTTCTTCTGGGACTACTACGTGGGCCTTATTTTTTACTGGTTGAGGGACGGTTCGAACCAATTTCAGGACACCTCCATCCTCCTGGACAAAAGCTTGGATCTTGCCGTGACTTTCATCAAGGCGGGCGTTGTCAACAAGGCCCTTGATATGGCATCGTTTCTCTTCAGACATCACATTATCGATCGGTTGGATATGATCAAGGACCGCGTGGAAATCGTGCACAAGGTGAAACGGCAGTTCATGGGGGGGCGTGATGGCGGAAGAGATTCCTAAGGGTAAATGGAAGAGGGGATTGAGCGGAAGTAAAACAGCGGCCAGGATGAGCCGGAAGGCACTCAAATATCTGGCCCGGAAGCCCTTTCTGACGGAGGCCAGGCGGCAGTCGGAGAAAAAGGCCATGAACCGGGAAAATGCGGTCTTGCTCTTTGAGGGACTGAGCCTTTTAAGGGGAACGGCTCTTAAAATGGCCCAACTCCTGAGCATGGAAATGGATATTTTCCCTCCTGAAATCACCAAAGAACTTCAAAAATCCTACCACAAGGTCCCCCCCATCAATCGGGCGTTGGTGCGAAAGACCATCCAAAACGCGCTGGGGAAACCGCCGGAGCTGATCTTTGCGGCTTTTGAGTCCACCGCCTTTGCCGCCGCGAGCCTGGGCCAGGTCCATCGGGCCGCCACGGGAGATGGGGCTGCACTGGCCGTGAAAATTCAGTACCCCGGCATCCGGGAGAGCATTAAAAACGACGTTCAACTGATCAAGACGGTCTTGCGCCCTTTACCCGAGTACCGGATGATCGTACCGGCCATTTTGGAGATCGAAACGCGGCTGTTGGAAGAGACCGATTATGGTCGGGAGCTGGATAACCTGACCTTTTTTAAGGAGCGTTTGCGCATGGACCGGGTCATTGTGCCCGCTCCCTATGGCGAATACAGCGCCGATACGGTTCTTACGGCGGGACGCGTAGACGGCCCGACCCTTGACGAGTGGTTGAAGACGGGGCCCGACCGTGAAAAACGGGACCTTGTCGCACAGACGTTGCAGGATCTCTTCATCTTTGGCCTTTACCGACTGCACCGCATTCATGCGGACCCGAATCCGGGAAATTTCATTGTAAAGGGCGATGCAAGGATCGGTTTGGTTGATTTCGGGTGCGTCAAACGGTTTGATCCGAAATTTGTGGCGCTCTATGGCGAACTGCCCCAGGCGGCCCTTCATGGAGGACGAGAAGACTATATGCGTCTGTTGAAGGCACTTCGCATCGCCGGGTCGGATATCACGCCGGAGGCGGCAGATGAGATGTTTGAGGTGTTCCATGAAATCGGCCAGTGGCTCGGAAGGTTGTACCAGGAGGAATATTTTGATTTCAGGGCCAATCCGGATTTCATTGCGTCGGGGAAAAAAATGATGGCCCGGGCCTTTGACCTGAGAAAACATGCGGACCTCAACACCAACTTTATATTCCTTCACAGGACCCGTTACGGTTTACTGCGTCTGTTTGAACGAATGGGGGCTCGGGTCTGCTTCCGGAACGCTCATGAATATTCATGAAATTGGGCCGTTTGTTTACTTGCAGGACCATTTAGGGAGGGGAACAATGGATGTGGAACAACACTGGAAGATTATTCGTAAAACCGTCAATCAGGCCAACAGAAGCAACCGTTTCTGCGCCGTGGCCACGGTAAACCCGGACGGGAGCCCCCGCATTTCGCCCATCGGTTCCCTTATCCTCGGCGAAGCGGGAAAAGCCTTTTATTTCGAAGAGTTTCCCAAGAATATGCGGGAAAATCTAGACCGGGACCCACGCATATGTGTTCTGGCCGTTTGCGGCGGGTTTTGGTTCTGGCTTAAGTCCCTGTACCGAGGACGCTTTGACGCCCATCCCGGGTTGAGGCTCATGGGCCGGGCCGGCGGCAGGAGAACGGCGACCCAAGAGGAAGTGACGAAATGGCAAAAACGGGTCAGGCCTTTTCGGAGATTAAAGGGTTATGAACTGCTTTGGAAGGATATGCGTCATGTGCGCGACATTGCGTTCGAGGCGGCTGAACCCCTGCGCCTGGGGCCCATGGCGAGGGGGCTGTGGGAAGGCGATGAAAAATGAACAAACCTCTATTATTTGGCGGCGTAATGAGCATTTTGGCTGCGTTTCTCCATATCGCCATCATAATCGGCGGTCCTGAATGGTATCGTTTTTTCGGCGCCGGCGAAAGAATGGCAACATTGGCCGGACAAGGTTCTCTGATTCCGACGGTCTCCACATTGGGCATATTCACCGTATTGTTCATCTGGGCGATTTATGCATTTTCCGGGGCCGGATTGATCAAGAAACTGCCGTTCATGAAACCAGCCCTTCTTATCATATCCGCCATATACCTCATAAGAGGATTGGCGCTGTTCCCGGTTTGGATTGTGAAACCGGAGTTTATCAGCAGTCTTCATATTTGGAGTTCATTGGTGTGTTTGGTCATTGGTTTTTCTTATGCGATGGGAACAAGGCGGATTTGGCCGGACAGCTCAGCAAAATAATTCATGGCAGACCGCTGCACTGAACTTCCTTGTCCCCGCGCTATACAAACGTTCGGGCTTGCATATCATTCGGTTTGAAGCCATAACCCCATAATATTGAGGTGAATAAATGGAAATAAGCCAACAGCGCTGGAATAAAATTAGAAAATTATTTGGCGACGGGACACATGCAACAGCCTCCCCGGCCCTACCATACTGTGCTTTTGCCACAGTCGATGAAGATGGATCGCCTCGTGCGGCGCCTTACACCTCCTTGATTTTGAATGATAAAATGAGAGGTTTTTATTTCGATGAATTTTCGCACAATACATCGGGAAATCTCGATCGCGATCAGAAAGTTTGTGTTTTAATCGTTAAGAATAACCGATTGTTCTGGTTTAAGACCCTTGTTTTGGGCAGGTTTGACCACCCGCCCGGCATTCGACTTATGGGCAGGGTTGGTGAAAAAAGAGAAGCGACTGAAAAAGAAATGAATGCTTTTAAAAAACCATTGAGCGCACTGAGGTTTTTTAAAGGATATAAGCCCATATGGGGATTTATGAAATATGGTCGAGAAATTGATTTCCATTCTTTTGAGCTGGTAAAATGCGGTTCAATAAAAGAGCTTAAATCTATTTAGTTGTCCGCTTAATCTGACAAACATAGAATCTGATCCGACGACCTGAACGTATGATCCATGTGGTCAAACGGAAGAGACTCGTTTAAAATAACCGTGTGGAAAAATAATCCGTCACAATCCAAGGGGTCAATCGGTCTGATTAATATAGGCCCACTTGAGTGAATGCAAAGGCGGTGCGCCTCAATGGATTGAACGGAACGCAGGCATGGAGGATGTTATGGAAGAGCGGATCTATCAAGGATTAAGAGAACGATTGGACGAATACGCCGTGGGTTTTCCGGTTTCTAAATCCGGTAAGGAATTGGAAATTCTGAAGAAACTGTTCACACCGGAGGAGGCGGAATTGTTCCGATTTTTGAGCCTTAAGCCGGAAATGCCCGACGCCTTGGCAACACGCCTTGGCCGAGATGTAGGGCCGGTGACGGACCTCCTGGAACGGATGTTTAAAAAGGGCCTTGTATTTCGCCGCGAAAAAAACGGGACGGTTAAATTCGGCGCCTTACCCTTTGTTCCGGGGATTTTCGAACAACAGTCCGAAACCATGGACGAACCTCTGGCCGCCCTTTACGAGGTCTACTTTCAGGAGGTCTTCCATAAAAACCTGGCGGAAACGGAACCGTTCCTGATACACAGGCCCATTCCCGTGAACAGGAGCATTGATGTATCATACCCCATGGCCGTTTATGATAATTCGAGGGAGATCATAAGAAATCAGGACCTGATCGCCGTGGCAAAATGCATTTGCAGGGTGCAAAAAGGCGCAATCGATGAAGGTTGCGATAAGCCTTTGGAAACATGCTTCATGTTTGGAAGTCAGGCCCGGTACTACATGGACCGGGGAACCGGACGGCGGGTTGACATGGATGAGGCCCTTGAAATTCTTGACCGGTGCGAGGATGCGGGACTGGTGACCATGCCTTTTAACACTCAGACGCCGGCCAATATCTGCAACTGCTGTTCCGATTGCTGCGTTGTCCTCGGGGTACTGAAAAAACACCCGCGCCCGGTGGAGATGATTAAACCCGGTTTCCACGCCTTGGTGGACCGGGACCGGTGCGAGGCTTGTGAAACCTGCCTGGAGCGTTGTCCCATGGATGCCATTGCCATAGGCGCAATGGACATGGCGGAAATCAACCCGGATCGATGCATCGGCTGCGGCCTGTGCGTGAACGTCTGTCCGGAAGAAGCGATTCATTTAGAACCAAAATCCGAAAATGAGCGGCTTGTGCCGCCTGAAACCGGTGCTCACACCTTTATGGAAATCGCCAAAAGACGGCAAGCGTTGTCCGCATCCAACGCATGAAACAGGAGAGATGGAAATGAACGATAAGGAAGCTCTGAACCTTTTGGCCCCCTGCGGACTAAGCTGTTCTAAGTGCTTTGCCTTCAGAAAGGGAGACATCGGGAAAAACAGCCGTGCGCTCAAGGACCTGCTTGGAAATTTTGACGTCTATGCCGAACGCTTCTCCGCTTTTCTGCCGCCCTTCGAAGACTACCCTGCTTTCAAGAGGTTGTTGACTTATCTTTCATTGCCCGATTGCGAGGGTTGCCGAAAGGATACCTGCAAATGGCCGGATTGCGGGGTTCAGGCCTGTTACAAGGAAAAGGGCGTGGATTTCTGTTTCGAGTGCGATGAATTTCCCTGTGATCATACGAATTTCGATGAACATCTTCAGAAGAGATGGATTCGGATGCAAGAGCGATTGCGGGAGATAGGGCCGGCGGCCTATCAAGAAGAAACCAAGGATCAATCGCGTTATCGATAGGCGGTTTTTTGATGATGGGTTGATTTTAAAACCCGGCCGGCTCCTTGTTCAGCCCCGATTCTTTTGAGCCATTGCCTGTAATTCCGAATTAATGAATTTTCGAGGCACCAGCGTCACCCGCTGAAAGTTGCCCAACGGGCTTTCATCCACCAGGAGCGGACATTCGTAAGCTTCCTCCAGGGTTTTAAAGGTGAGCACTTCCGAAGGGAGGCCCATCTTGATAATACGCCCATTTTTCAGCAACATAAGGCAGGTTGCGTACATGGCGGCCAGGTTGATGTCGTGGGATACCATCACGATGGTGAGGCCCTTTTCCGTTCTCAACTTTTCCATCAAATCCATGACCCGCACCTGATGGGCCAGATCCAGGGCCGCCGTCGGTTCATCGAGGAGGATGATTTGCGGTTCCTGGCAGATGGCTCTGGCAATGAATGCCCTTTGACGCTCCCCACCGCTCAACTGATCCATTTTTCGGTCGGCCAACGGTTCCACCCCCGTGAAGGCCATGGCTTCTTCAGCCAGTCGAATGTCGTGATCACCTTCCAGTCCCAACAGGCCCATGCGGGGGCTTCGGGCCATGAGGATCAATTCTCTGACTGTAAAGGGAAGATCTTCGGGAACGGTTTGAGGCACCAGGGCCATGATCCTTGCCAGGGACTTGCGAGAATATTTTTTCATTGGGATGCCCGCGATTTCGAGTTTTCCCGTCTGAAAGGGCGTAATGGCGGAGAGGATCTTCAGCAGGGTGGTTTTTCCCGAACCATTGGGGCCTATGACAATGAAAAATTCCCCCTTGGGTACGGAAAAGGACACATCCTGAAGCACCGAAAGGGTCCCATAGGCGGCATGAAGGGAAGTGGCAAGAATAGATGGTTTCATGATCCTGATTTTTTCAGCAATATGATAAACAGCGGTGCGCCGATCATGGCGGTGATGACGCCCGCCGGCATTTCTCCCTGTTCCGGCAGCGTTCTGGCCAGAATATCACAAAGCACAACGTAGGCTCCTCCCCCCAGCATGCATGCGGGAACCAGCACCCGGTGGTCCGGGCCGATAATGAGCCTCAGCAGGTGGGGAATCACCAGCCCCACAAAGCCGATGGGCCCGCAGGCAGCTACCGTGGCGCTGACCATGATGGAGGTCGCAATCAGAAGGATGGCGGTGACGACCTTGGTGTTGACCCCCATGGTTTGAGCCAGTTCTTTGCCCATGAGAAAAAGGTTCATGGTATTGGAAAGACAGAAAATCAAAATGGTACAGGGCACCACCACCGCAGCCAGCAGCCAGACCTGTGGAAGGTCCGCCATGGACAGATCCCCCATGAGCCAGAAGATGATGTTGTGAAGGCGGTCGTCCTGGGTAATGGATATGAGAAACATGATAAACGCCGCGCAGAACGCATTGACCATGACCCCCGATAGAAGAAGAACGTTTTTTTTCAGCATGGTTTTGCCCGACGTCATAAACAGGAGAAGCAACAGGGTGGCCATGCTTCCTGCAAAAGCGGCGAGGCTTACACCGGGAAAGGGGGACATGCCCGTCAGGATGCCGATAATGGCCCCGATGCCCGACCCGCTTGAAATGCCCAGGATATAGGGCTCGGCAAGGGGATTCCGAAGCAGGGCCTGAAAAACCAGTCCCCCCAGTGAAAGGGCGGCTCCCACCAGTGTCGCCAGAAATACCCGGGGCAGGCGGATGCGCCAGATAATGGTTTCAAGCATGGCGTCGGCTTTCTCCAGCCCCAGAAGAGAGAATAATGCCTCTTTGATGTTGCTGCCCGTAGACCCCACGGAGATGCCCAGAGCCATGGTTACGATGAGAACAGAAAGGAGCAGGATGGATATGATCCATATGCGTTTTAAAACGCGCGGCCTTTGGGCCTTCACGGTTTTTTCCTGTAGAGATCCGGGTGAATCGCTTCAGCAACCTGTTCCAGGCCATCAATGAGCCTGGGTGTGGGACGGTCGCAGAGATTGGAATCCAGAAGCAGGATGCGGTTGTCCCGAACAGCGGGCATGGACGGCCATTGGGACCATTGTTTTTTGACACGCTCAAAACTGGCGCCCCTGGCCATGGAGGTGATAATCATTACGTCGGGGGAAAGGCCCAGGATCTGTTCACGGCTGTACCTTGGGTAGGGCACAGGGCCTTCCGCAAGATTTCTGCCCCCGGCCATGACGATCAATTCGTGAATATAGGTCTGGGTGCCCGCGGAAACAATGGGTGAGACACCGATTTGAAAAAACACACGGGGTTTGTTAGGTGATGTGGCCACCAGGGATTTCACCCGCTCTATGCGGGTGCGCATATCGGAAACGATGGTTTGCGCCTTTTGGTTGGCGTTCAGGAGATGGCCCAGTTGGATGATGGTTTCAAGGACGGCGTTCAGGTCTCTGGGGTCTACCGCATATACGGGTATGCCTAAGTGTTCCAGTTTCCTGACCACCGCTATGGGATTTCCGTCCTTTATGCCGATACAGAGATCCGGTTTCAGGGCTACGATTTTTTCAAGATCCAGGTGAACATAGGAGCCCACGCTAGGCAGCTTTTCGGCCGCAGCCGGAAAATCACTGAATCGCGAGACGCCCTTTAAAAGATCCTCCTTGCCCAGGGCAAAAATGATTTCAGTAATGCTTGGCGCCAGGGAAACAACCCGTTTGAGATCGTCCGGCACGGTCATTTTCCGGCCCAGTTCGTCCGTCACCATCCGGGCGGTCGGCTGTTGTCCATGAAGCGCAAAAAGGCCCGCAAGGAAAAAGAAAACACTCAGAAAGACTGTCTTTTTTGCGGTAGCCACAAACTGTGAAGCGCATCGAAGCATTTTACCCTCTCGTTATTCTCATCTTAGGAAACCAGAATATAGCGGCAGCCTGGCTTTTTTGAAAGAACTTTTTTATGAACAAGAAAAATGATTTTTCTGGAGCCATTTTCTTCCGGTCCTGGTTTATGCACCTTCCAGATCCGAACGGGAATTCACATGGGGACATTTTTAACTTGCATTTCATCATGTTATTGTTTATAAGGCTTGGATATTTTTTGGCTTGGATTTTCGGGAAGCGTTCTTAGGTTGTTTTGTGAAGGTCATTTAAACGTCGATGTTGACATGTATGAGGCATCTTGGGAAGTGATCGTTTCACTTCAGATGCCTTATTTTCTTTGATGGTTGTCCTCATGGAAGTATTTTCTGTCGGTATAAAAGGCAAGGATGTTCACCAGATGGAGGCGGAAACCCTTTCGGCTGCCGAGGCGCTGGAACATCTGAAAGTGGGGGGACTGGACCGTGTGGTGGCGGTGAAGGTGAACGGGACCCTTCAGGATCTTTCGACTGAGTTGGGTACAAACACGGAATTGGAACCCATTTACCTCCATTCTGATGAGGGTTTGGAAATCCTTCGACACAGCACTTCACATGTGATGGCCATGGCTGTTAGAGAACTCTTTCCCGGCGTGAAAGTGACCATCGGGCCCGCCGTGAAAGATGGATTCTACTACGATTTTGATTACGAACGGCCTTTCAGGGAAGATGATCTTCCGCATGTGGAAGAAAAGATGAATGAGATCATTGAAGCTGATCTTCCCTTTACCAGAAAAGAGATGGCCATTTCGGAAGCAGTGGCATTCTTCAAAGCGCAGGGTGAGGATTACAAGGTTGAACTCATCGAAGACCTTGAGGCGGAAATGGTGTCTTTTTACACCCAGGGGAGCTTTACGGATCTGTGTCTCGGGCCGCATATTCCTTCCACCGGCATGATTAAGGCATTTCATTTGATCAAGGTGGCCGGTGCATACTGGCGGGGCGATGAACATCGGCCCATGTTGAGCCGCATATACGGTGTGGGTTTCTCCGACCGGAAGCAGCTGAAAAAGCATCTTCATATGTTGGAGGAGGCCCGAAAACGGAACCATGTGAAGCTCGGGACCCAGCTGGAGCTTTTCAGTACCTATGAAGAAGTGGGTGCGGGAATGGTTGTCTGGCACCCCAACGGCGCCATGTTGCGTTACCTTCTGGAGGATTTTGAGATTTCGGAGCATCTCAAAAGAGGCTACGAACTGGCGAGAGGTCCGGAGATCCTGAAGACGGACTTGTGGAAAAAATCCGGGCATTTTGACAACTACCGCGAAAACATGTATTTCACCGAAATTGATGGGCAGTCTTATGGCATAAAACCCATGAATTGCCTTTCCCACATGCTGATTTTCGGCTCCAAAATCAGAAGTTATCGTGACCTGCCCAAACGGTATTTTGAATTGGGAACGGTCCACAGACACGAGCGATCAGGGGTTTTGCACGGTCTTTTCCGGGTCCGGGAATTTACCCAGGATGACGCTCACATCCTCTGTACGCCTGAGCAGCTCAATGGTGAGATCAAAGGTGTCCTTGATTTTGTAAAAGAAGTGATGGGGATTTTTCAGTTCGATTATGAATTGGAGATCAGTACACGCCCCGAAAAATCCATCGGTTCCGATGAGGACTGGGAACTGGCCACCGAGGCGCTTATCAAAGCCATGGATGAGCTTCAACTGAACTATGAGATTAATGAAGGCGACGGTGCTTTTTATGGTCCCAAGATCGATGTCAAGCTTGAAGATGCGCTCGGTCGAAAATGGCAGTGCGCAACAATCCAATGTGACTTTACACTTCCTGAAAAATTTGATCTGACCTTTGTTGGAAAAGATGGGGAAAAACACCGGCCCGTTATGATTCACCGGGTGATACTCGGGGCTATCGAGCGATTTATCGGTATTCTGATAGAACATTATGCCGGCGCGTTTCCCACCTGGCTGGCCCCGGTACAGGTTGCCATCCTTACGGTGACAGACCGAAATATTCCGTTTGGTGAAAAGGTGGCCGAAGCGCTTCTGGCAGCGGGCATTCGGGTTGTGTCCGATTTCAGAAATGAAAAGTTGGGTCTCAAAGTGAGAGAAGCTCAGTTAAAAAAGATTCCTTATATGTTGATTATTGGGGATAAAGAATGCGATAATGATGGTGTAACCCCAAGGAAAAGAAATGGTCAAAACCTCCCTTTGATGGGAGTAAGTGAGTTTATTGACCTGATTACCACGGAGTGCAAACAGAGGAGGGAATGGCAATAAGAAAAAAAACAGACGAAGTAAGGATCAATGAAAAGATCCGCTCCAGGCAAGTGAGACTGATCTCCTCCGAAGGAGAGCAGTTGGGAATTTTGTCTCTTGAGGACGCTCTGAACGAGGCCAAGGACGTGGGATTGGATCTGGTTGAAGTGGCGCCCAATTCGGATCCGCCGGTCTGTCGGGTGATGGATTACGGCAAGTTTCGGTACGAGGCCAGCAAGAAAGTTCAGGAGGCGCGCAAGAAAACCCGGGGCGGCCAGATGAAGGAAATTAAACTTCGTCCTCACACTGAAGATCATGATCTTGGGTTCAAGGTCCAGAACGTGAAGAAATTTCTGGATAAAAAACACCGGGTGAAAGTGAGCGTCTTTTTCCGTGGGCGGGAGATGGCGTTTATGAAAGCCGGCGATGATCTTTTAAAACGCGTGGCTGAAGAAGTATCGGAAATCGGAACCGTGGATCAGCCTCCTTCCAGGGAGGCTCGGAATCGGATGACCATGGTCATTGTTCCAAAATAATGAAAACAATATAAGCTCTTTTGGGTTCAGCACCGTAGACGCAAGGCATGCCTTGTCTTTACGATCTTTCGCCTCCGGCGCAGATTAGGAAGATGGCTGTTCTTTCCTTAAGGGTTGAATGGTGTAGTGGAGGAAAATAATGCCTAAAATGAAGACCAACCGCGGGGCGGCCAAGCGCTTCAAAACCAGCGGCTCAGGGAAAATTGTGAGGAATAAAGCTTTTTCGAGCCATATTCTCACCAAGAAAAGCACAAAGAGGAAACGGAATCTTCGAAAGTCTACTGTGTTGGACTCGGCAAATCTGAAAGGTGTCAGGCGGATGATTCCATACGGCTAGATTTCTGCTTCCTTTACAAAATTTTGAACAAATAACTGCAATAAATGAGGTTTTGTCATGTCAAGGGTTAAAAGAGGTTTTAAAGCCAGAAGAAGACGAAAAAAAGTATTAAAGGCCGCAAAAGGGTTTCGGGGCGGTCACAGTAAACAGTACAGAACGGCTGAAAGTGCCGTGCTCCGGGCCGGAGTGTATGAATACCGCGATCGCAGAGTTCGGAAACGTGATTTTCGAAAGCTGTGGATTATCAGGATCAATGCGGCTGCCAGAGCCCACGGGCTTTCCTACAGCCGGTTGATAGGGGCGCTCAGCAAGGCGGGCGTTGTTCTGGATCGTAAGGTGCTTGCAGATATGGCGGTTAATGATCCAACGGGGTTTGCCCGGTTGGCCGCAATGGCCTCGTAAAGGTACGTTTGGTGGGTAACACCGTGAAAGACCAGCTTCTGAAACTGGAAAAACGCGCCAATGATGAAATTGCCGCCATCAGGGATCCGTCTGATCTTGAGCCGTTCCGGATCAAATACCTGGGTAAGAAAGGCGCGTTGACATCCCTGATGAAAAGTCTGGGAAAGCTTAGTCGCGAAGAACGTCCGGAAGCGGGTAAACTGGCCAATCAGATCAAAGTAAAGCTCTCCCGCTATTTCCAGGATGTCAAATTATCCCTCGAAGCCGGCGGGAGTGGGGACATCGCTTCCGTGGATGTGACCCTGCCGGGTAGAGAACCCCTTTACGGGCACCTGCATCCCATTACCTCGATAATTAAAGAGGTGTGCCTCATTTTTTCACGGATGGGGTTTCGAGTGGTCAAAGGTCCCAATGTGGAGTTGGATTATTACAATTTCGAGGCGCTGAACCTGCCCAAAGATCATCCTGCCAGGGATATGCAGGATACATTTTATATATCCGAAAATGTGGTTTTGAGAACCCATACCTCTCCCATTCAAGTGCGTGTCATGGAAACCCGGCAGCCTCCTGTCAGTGTCATTGCACCGGGGAAAGTATATCGGCGTGATTCGGATGTTTCCCATACCCCCATGTTCCATCAGGTGGAGGGGCTTCTGGTGGACCGGGATGTTTCCTTTGGTGAATTGAAAGGTACGCTGACCCGATTCATTCATCAGATGTTCGGCAGCGATACCCGTCTGCGTTTCAGACCCAGTTTTTTCCCTTTTACCGAGCCCAGTGCCGAGGTGGATATCAGGTGTGTTATGTGTGGGGGAAAAGGATGCAGGACATGTTCCCATACGGGATGGCTGGAAATACTGGGTTCCGGTATGGTGGACCCTGAAGTATACGGTTTCGTCGACTATGATCCTGATGTATACAGTGGTTTTGCCTTTGGTATGGGGGTTGAGAGAATTGCCATGCTGAAATATGGGATCGATGACATTCAACTCTTCTTCAAGAATGATATGCGGTTCTTGAACCAATTCTAAGTCGGCAAGCCGCGGTTTTAAAAGCGAACAGCTAATGGCCAACCGCTAACCGCTAACAGCTTCTAACAGAGTATAATCCATGAAGGTAAGCTTAAACTGGTTGAAAGAACACGTTGATATCGCGCTTTCTCCCGAGGAACTCGGTCATGTTCTGACCATGGCGGGTCTGGAGGTGGAAGGGATTGAGGTGGTGGGTCAGAATCTGGACCATATCCTGGCGGCTAGGATTCTGGAGGTGACGCCCCATCCCAACGCCGATCGCCTGTCCCTTTGTCGGGTCGATACGGGAACCGATATGGTCCAGGTGGTTTGCGGCGCACCCAATGCTTCCGAAGGGGTTCTGGCGCCCTTGATTTTGCCGGGCGGAAAACTTCCGGATGGGACGAAAATGAAGGAAGGTCGTATTCGGGGGGAGATTTCAAAAGGGATGCTGCTGGCAGAAGATGAAATGGGTCTGACGGATGATCACAGTGGGATTATGATTCTGCCTGAGGATGTAGCCCCCGGAACGTCCCTGCCCTCGCTGTTACCCTTTCCCGACTGGGTTTTTGATGTGAGTATTACCCCCAACAGGCCGGATTGTGCCAGTGTTCTGGGGATTGCCAGAGAGATTGCCGCTAATACGGGAAAACAGCTGAAAAGTTTTGAAAAAGGGGTGGATGAAAAAGGGCCGGCCGTGGACGGGCTGACGGATGTTTCCGTCCAGGACCCCGATGGGTGTCCCCGTTACGCGGCAGCGGTTGTGCAGGATGTTTGCCTTAAGCCGACACCATTCTGGATGCGCTACCGGCTTTTTCAGTCCGGTGTTCGAAGTATCAGCAATCTGGTGGATGTGAGTAACTATGTGATGCTTGAAATGGGGCAACCCCTTCATGCGTTTGATTATGACAGGCTGAGTGAGAATCGAATCGAGGTTCGCAGAGCTGAAAAAGGAGAGGCTTTCACAACACTGGACGGGGTGAAGCGGGATCTGGACCCGGAAACACTCCTCATTTGTGATGGTGAAAACCCCGTTGCGCTGGCCGGTATTATGGGTGGTTTAAACTCTGAAATTCATGAAAATACGAAAAATATTCTGGTGGAAAGTGCCTTTTTCGATCCCATTACCATTCGTCGGGCGTCAAAACGGCTGGGGTTGTCCACGGAAGCTTCTTATCGGTTCGAAAGAGGCGCCGATATCGGGGGTGTGATCTCCGCCCTTAACCGGGCACTTTATTTTATTGACCTGCTGGCCGATGGTGTGACGGCCAAAGGCATAATGGACAACTATTCCAAACCCTATACGGCCCCCCGTATTTCTTTCCGATCTGAAAAAGCCAACGCCATACTGGGAACTTCCATTTCAAAAAGTGCCATGAAAGATTACTTTGATGCGCTTGACATGAAGGTTGGGGAGGATGGGAATCAAGACTCTCTATATGTTATACCGCCCACATTCAGGGTGGATATCAAACGGGAAGTGGATCTGGTGGAAGAGGTGGCAAGACTCCATGGATTCGACAATATTCCTGTGATTTCACCCCGGATCACGCCTTCCGAGGGATCGGAATCGCCTGACCTGTTACTGCGGGATAAGGTCAGGACAATGATGAAGGCTTTCGGTTTCTCTGAAATCATCACCTACAGTTTTGTTTCTCCCGATTCTGTAAATGCCCTTGTGGGGGAAACAGTCAGTCCGTTGAAAGATTTTACCAGGATCATGAACCCCCTCACAGTGGATCAGTCTGTTCTGCGAACCTCTTTGATTCCCGGGCTCATGGAGACGGTCAGGTACAATGTCCTTCATGAAATGGGAGATCTTAAGCTTTTTGAGTGGGGAAAGGTTTTCTTTGACAAGGAAAATCATGTGCAGCCGCTTGAGAAAATCTGCTTGGCCGGTGTCATGGTGGGTGCGCATGCTGAAAAAACCTGTTACAATGAAAAACGGCCCGTTGATTTTTATGACGTCAAAGGAATATTGGCGGTGCTGTTAAAAGAACTGGGACTTGAGGGTTTCCGGTTCAAACCGGAGAAGGACCTCCCAGGGTATGATGCGAGCATTTCATCCGGGATTTATGGTGGTGATACACGCATTGGTCAGGTTGGTTTTGCTTCTCCTGAGGTGATTGAGGCCTATGAGCTGAAGATGGACCATGTCTGCCTTTTTGAGCTTGATGTGGCAGCCCTGTTGGCGGCGCTACCTGAAAAAAAGGCGTTTGTCCCTTTTGGCAAGTTTCCGGCTGTTCATAGAGATCTTTCACTGCTCTTGGATCGTCGGATTGAGTGCGGCGCCGTCATGGATATTATCAAGGAAGAGGGGCGCGATCTACTGGAATCCGTACATGTTTTTGATTTCTATGAGGGAGAAAGGATCGATCAATCTAAAAAGGCCATTTCTTTTAAGATCTCTTTTCGATCGGATCGGGGTACCCTTGATGGGGAAGCGGTAAATAGTTTGTACGAAGCAATGGTTGAAAAAATCGGGCAGAAGATGGGAGGTAAATTGAGGGAGGGCTAATAAAAGATGGTCCAGATTACTGAGAACAGAAAATATTTTCGTATTGGAGAAGCGAGTCGTATCGTAGGGGTTGAGCCCTACGTTCTGAGATACTGGGAGAGTGAGTTTTCCCAGATCAGACCCCAAAGGGCCGATTCCAACCAGAGGACCTATCAGAAACAAGACCTGGAAACTTTGCTGGAAATAAAGCGGCTGCTTTATGAGGAAAAGATGACCATTGAAGGCGCCAGGCTTCGATTTAAAGGGGAAAAGCCTGAAAAAACGGCCTTTTCAAGTCCAATTATTGAAGAGGTAAAAACAGAACTGCGTAAAATATTGAAAATTTTAGGTTGAACCATAACGTCCAGCTTCCCGGCATCCAGACCGCAGGGTTGCGATCCTGCTCTCGTGCCCAATTCACAATAAGGCTCGGCCGACTCACAATAAGGGTCGGAAACACAGGACGGAACCAGCGTTAAATACATCCCTTTCCAACAGATCCGCTGACAGCGGTTAAACGCTAATTTGCATTAATTTTATCTCGAAGAACTCCTGACGTTTTGAATACCACAACCCTTCTTGCCCTCAGTTGCAGGTCTTCCGTGGTCTGTGGGTTTCTGCCGCGCCTTGATGCTTTTTCTTTCACCAGAAACTTTCCAAAACCGCTGATTAAAAGGTCTTCCCCGCTTTCGAGGGTTTCCTTGATGATTTCAAGGAGTCCTTCCGCTGACGCTCGCGATTGGCTTTTGCTGAGTCCGACCTGATGATAAATATTATCAATAATTTTTTCTTTGGTGAGGGCCACCATTAAACCTCCTGCAATGGTCTCGTAAAAGAGACTTCAGAAATTGTTATTATATTTTGTATTCCCGTACCAAAATATAATACTTGCAATGACCAATTTTATGAGCAATGAATATGGCTTATGTCGAAAAGAGTGTCAAGCATTATTTGTGTTTTTAAATTTTTCTTTCAGGTTTTGGTTAACAATCTCAGGAACCAGGCCGCTTACATCCCCGCCAAAGCTTGCGGCTTCCTTGATAATCGTTGAACTTATATAAAACCATTTGTAATCCGTCATTAGAAATATGGATTGGACATCGCGATTGAGCTTTCGGTTCATGAGGGCCATCTGGAATTCATATTCGAAATCCGAAAGTGCGCGTAATCCCCTCAGAACCACATTTGAATTTTTGTGGATCGCGTAATCCACCAGAAGCCCATCAAAGGTATCCACTTCTATTCTTGAATTCTGGTGGACCGCTTTTTCAATCATTTCGATTCTTTCATCGATGGAAAACAAGGGGACCTTCTTGGGGTTGTTCAAAATGGCAATAATCAATTTATCGAATATCTCCAGTCCCCTTGAAACAATGCTGAGGTGTCCATTGGTTATGGGATCAAAAAATCCGGGATAAACGGCGATAGCTTTTTTCATGAAGGGTCCTTTTTTTTATAAATACTGAGTTTGGTATCTCCATAGATTCGGGTTTCAAGCAAATGTAGCGGCAAAACATGCTTTGTCTCTGCGGTTTTGCCGGTTTCCAAAACGATGAGGGCCCCAGGCGCCAGCCGTGCCGAAGCGGATAGTTCTTCGATTAAGCCCGCCGCCAGATGACTTCGATAGGGTGGATCGAGAAACACCAGATCGTAAGTTACATCAAGATAGGGGCCTTTCTCCGGAAGCCCTTTCGAGAGGTCCCATTTACATATTTGCCCTGAATTTTCGTATCTACACCGCGCAAGGTTCTTTTTAATGAGGGAAAGGGATTGCTTTGCATCGTCCACAAAGACAGCGAGGGTAGCGCCTCGGCTCAGGGCTTCTATACCCAGAAGTCCGGTGCCGGAGAACATGTCCAGTACCCTTGAACCGGAGAGATCCTGTCCGATGATGTTGAAGATTGCTTCCCGGACCTTGTTGCTGCTGGGGCGAATTTCAAGATTTTTGGGTGCTGCTAAAACCCTCCCCCTTATCTGACCACCGGTGATTTTCATCTCATGTTAGGCATTTAGATACCCGATAACCGTTTCCCCGGCTTTGACCTTTTGTCGAACCTGGGCAACAATTCTGCTGTCCGCAGGGAGAAAAACTTCGAGTCTGGAGCCAAAGCGGATAAGACCGAATCTTTGACCGGTTTTAACGGTGTCCCCCTTATCAACCCAGCAGACGATGCGTCTTGCGATCAAACCGGCGATCTGGATCACCAGAATTTCCTTTGAATCAACTGTTTCCAGTGTAATTCGGTTGTTTTCATTCTGCTCGGATGCTTTATCCAGGTCCGCTGAAAAAAATTTCCCCGGATGGTAGGAAATTTTCTTAATGGCCCCCTCAATCGGTATTCGGTTCACATGAACATTGAAAATGTTCATGAAAATAGACACCTTGATGGACGATTGGCCCAAGGGATTGTCTTTTTCGTCCATATGCTTGATTTCAATAATACGCCCGTCCGCCGGCGTCAGCACGGCATTTTTTTCTTCTTTATGGTGTCGTTCGGGGTCTCTGAAAAAGCGGATAACAAAAATCGTAATGACGCTTGTTATAATGGTGAACGTCGCCCAACCCAAGAATGCAAAAATGAGGGTGATTCCGATTCCGATGAATATAAACGGGAATCCTTCTCTTGCCAAAGGCAACTTGTTGTTGATGCGTGTTTCCTTGTTCATATGTGATAAACCTATGGGGTTGATGGCGTAGAAGTTGTTGCTGTTATATTTATTTTGGATGGGGTTGTCAACGCGGATTATTCACGGGTTTGGTAAACCCGGTTTTGGTCGTATATCCGGTGGTCTGAAATATCTGGGGACCAAGGTCCCCGGATCGTCAATATCACCGTCATCGAAACGGTTAAGGGCCAGGGCGCCTATGGAAGAGGCGTTGAGTTGCCAGCATTGGGGGGGGGCGATCCTGGCATGGCTTCCGACTAATTTTTTCAGCAGGTTACCCTGGTTCGAAAAGTCGTTTCCAATGAAAACAGTCGTTTCGGTGAAAAGAGAGGGTAAGGTGTCCAGTTTGAAACAGCTGTCTTTTTCTTTTCGCTGAAGTTCCTTTTCCCGGTTCCAGAGGAAAAGGGCTGTGAAGACTTCCCCCTTTCTCGAGGAGAGAATCGGCGCGATGGGGTGAGCTGAAAAGGGAAGCTGAAAGGCCAGGGCCCTCAGGCTGGATATGCCGATGACAGGGATTTGAAGGGCCTGGCAGAACCCTTTTGCCAGGGAAAGGCCCACCCGAAGGCCGGTAAAACTGCCGGGCCCGGTGGCTACGGCAATGCATTTGATGTCTTTTTGTTTTAACCCGGAACCGGTGAGCAGCATGTCAACGGCCGGCATGAGGCCGCCAAAGTGCCCTTTTCCTTCGGACATCAGATTTTCAGCAATAACCGTGCGGTCCATACGCAACAGCGCGATACTGCATTGCCGGGTAGAGGTATTGAGTGCAAGGATCATGGGTTAATCGTAATCATCTATTGCAGAATTCTCGCGATGTCGTTGTAGATGACAACCATCATGAGCATTACGAGAAGACCGATGCCCAGTTTCTGGGCAAATTCCCGTTTTCTGACATTCAGGGGGCGGCCGATGATCAGTTCAATCAGTAGAAAAATAATAAAACCACCGTCCAGAACCGGTATGGGTAAAAGGTTCAAAATGCCCAGATTGATGCTGATAACCGCCGTAAAAGGAATGAGATAGGTCCAGCTCTGCTCGGCCAGCTGGCCGGTCATCTGGCCAATCAGAATAGGGCCCCCAAGGGTTTTGATGGAAACGATCCCCTGAAAAAGTTTGACAACCGTCAGACAGGTCAGTTTGATGATTTCCCAGGTTTTAAGGGATCCCTCTTTCAGTGCCCCCAAAAGGCCCACTTTAATTTCCCTGAAGGACCCGGCTGAGACAACCCCCAAAAGCGGAGTTTTGATTTCTTCACCAAAAATATTCTTGACCACGCTCATTTCAGGAATGACGGTAACAGTTGACAATTGCCCATTTCTTAAAAGGGTTAATTTGATGGGTTCCCCCTGGTTGTCCCCAACGATTTCCTTTAGCTGCGGCCAGGTATCCGTCTCCGTGCCGTCAACTGAAATAATCAGGTCACCTTTTTTGAGGCCTCCTTTGTCGGCTGGAGATCCCTCACGCACCTGACCAATTTCAGTGGTCAGGACCTGCATACCGGTGAAACCAAAAGAAGCACAGAAAATGATTAGGGCCAGAAGAAGATTGAACATGGGGCCTGCGGCCACAACGGCAATTCTTTGAATGGTGGGTTTATGGCTGAAAGACTTTGCTTCATCTTCAGGAAGAATGGGGTCTTCTTCCTTGTCATCGCTTTCGCCGAGCATTTTCACATAGCCGCCCAGAGGGATGGCGGAAATGAGGTATTCAGTTTCCCCGATCTTTTTCCCCAGGACCTTCGGGCCGAAACCCAGTGAAAACTTAAGGACTTTTATGCCGAAGTGCTTGGCAACTAGGAAATGCCCCAGTTCATGGAAAAAAATCAGAACGCCCAAAACAACCAGAAAAGGGAGAACGTAGTAAATAAAATAATGCATGGGTTTACCTGGATTCAGTAGGCCATAAGATTGGCAAAGGTTTTTTCACGTGCCCACCTGTCGGCATCCATGACCGAATCGATTCGATCGATGGGATGCGTTTCGTGAGCTTCCATGGTTTGTTCGATCAGTTTGGGGATATCCAAAAATCCGATCTTTTCTTTTAGAAATGCATCCACGGCGATTTCGTTGGCACCGTTTAATACTGCGGGCATGCTCCCACCGGCTGAGGCTGCCGTCAAAGCCAACGCGAGGCATTTGAACCGTTTAAGATCCGGCTTTTCGAAATTGAGGGGCCCCACTTCTTCCAGCTTCAGGGGGGGGAGTCCGGTTTTGATGTGCCTGGGATAGCTAAGGGCATAGGCAATGGGAATCATCATGTCAGGGATGCCCATCTGGCTGATGATGGAACCGTCCTTGTATTCCACCATGGAGTGAACAATACTCTGGGGGTGTATGAGGACGTCAATTTTTTCTATCTCCACATCGAACAACCATTTTGCTTCAATGACCTCAAGCCCCTTGTTCATCATGGTGGCTGAATCGATGGTGATTTTCGGACCCATTTCCCAATTGGGGTGCTTCAGGGCCTGGGCGGCGCTGACCTGGGCCATTTGCTTGAGCGTCAGGTTCCTGAAGGGGCCGCCCGAAGCCGTTAGAATAATGCGTTTCAGGTCCTCTTTTTGATGTCCCTGGAGGGATTGGAGGATTGCGCTGTGTTCACTGTCAATGGGCAGAATGGAAACCCCCTGTTTTTCCGCTTCGGCTAGGACAAGAGGCCCTGCCATGACCATGGTTTCTTTGTTGGCCAGGGCAATCTCTTTACCCGCTTTAATCCCTTCAAAGGTGGGCATAAGGCCTGCGGCGCCGGTGATGGCGGAAACAATGGTATCGACCTCGTCCATGGTTGCCAGATGTTTGAACCCGTCTGGACCGAAAAGGATGTCGGGAAGATCGCTCCCGGTTAGGGTTTTCTTGAGATCCATGGCGAGGGATTCATCTAAAACAGCAACGGCTTTCGGTTTGAACATCTCTATCTGGTTTCGCAGGATGCCAATGTTTTTTCCCGCTGAAAGTGCGCGTACCCGGTATCTCTGCGGATTGGCGCGAGCCAGCTTCAGCGCATTTACACCGATTGAACCCGTGGATCCCAATACACTTAAATTTTTCACCTTATGATCCGTGGTCGTCGTTTTCATGCATTCGCCTTTGCCCTGTGTTTTTGATAAGGGTTATATGCTGAGATAGAAAAAAAGGATCGGTATGGCAAATAGAAGCCCGTCAATGCGGTCCAGTATGCCGCCATGACCCGGAAGAATATTCCCCGAATCTTTGACCCCCTGGTTTCGTTTTAATACGGATTCAGCCAGATCCCCGATCTGGCTGGCGATGGCGAGAGTGATGACCAGCAGGACCAGAGACACATTAAACAGATGGATGTCTATGAACTTAACAAATAACATGGCGGCAAGCAGGCTGCAAAATACCCCTCCGGCTGCACCTTCCCAGGTTTTTCCGGGACTTACGCGTTCGTGGAGTTTGTGCTTTCCGAAAGACCTGCCAAAATAGAACGCACCGGTGTCACAGGAAAAAACCACGGCCAGTAGAAAAAAGATCCAGAGGTGTCCCTGAGGGCGCATATCAATAAATACGAGCAGGGCCAGGGGGAGCGCGGTGTAGACCGGTCCCATTAGGGCCGCCATGCTGGACATTGCCGGTTCTTTTTCCTTCTCGGCAGAAAAGGTAAATACTTCAACGGCCAACGGGAAAAAAGCCCAAAGCACCATAATGCCGGGTAAAAGCAATGCCTGCCGCATGTAAACGGCAACAAAGAGCACCAGGACCAGAGCACTGTTGATCCATTTGATATAAGGGGAAAGTCCGGGGGCAGTGATCCTGAAATATTCCCAAAGGCCGACCAGGGCGGCAGCACAGAGCAGGATGTAAAAGAGGTATCTGGGGCCGAAACCGATCAGGAAAATCAGGATCGGGACAGCGATGATGCCCGTAAGCCATCGTTTCAGATGCATTTTGTCCGTGGTTGCCATTATGGGCAACTCCGAAAATTCTCGTTATGTTGTCGCGACAGCGCCAAATCTCCTGTCCCTTTTCCGGTATTCCGAAAGTGCTTTCAAAAATTCCGCTTCACCAAAGTCGGGCCACAGGGTTGGGGTGATGTAGATTTCACTGTAGGAAATCTGCCAGAGCAGAAAATTACTGATACGGTATTCGCCACTGGTCCGGATGAGTAGATCCGGATCAGGCATCCCGCTGGTATAAAGGCTGCCTGAAAATTGATCCTCCGAGATGTTCTCAGGATCCATAACGCCGTTTTTGACCTTGACTGCTAAGGCGCGAACCGCGTCCAGTATCTCCTGTCTGCCGCCATAACTGAGGGCAAGGGTCAAAACCATTTTGCTTCCATGGGATGTTTGTCGGATGGTATCCAGCAGTACCTCTCTGGTGTTGGTGGGAAGCTTCTCGGTTCGGCCGATCACATTCAAGCGAATGCCATTTTCTTTCATCTCTTTCAACTCGCGTTTCAGGAAACTTCCAAGGAGTTTCATGAGTGCGTTGACTTCGTGGGGGGGCCTTTTCCAGTTTTCTTCCGAAAAAGCATAAAGGGTGAGGTAGCCAATACCCAGTTCACGACAGAGCGTGACAATTGTTCTGACGGATTCCGCTCCCTTTCGATGCCCTCTGACACGTGGAAAAGCGTGCTTTTCCGCCCATCGGCCGTTTCCATCCATGATAATGGCGACATGTTTCGGCAGGCTTTCTTTGCTTATGATTGACGTCATGTATCAGAATTCAATAATCTCCTGTTCTTTTTGAGCGGTTGTTTCATCCACTTTCTTGATGAATTCATCGGTTATTTTCTGAACATCATCCTGGGATCGGTAAAGCTCATCCTCGCTGATTTCTTTTTCAGTCTTCAACTCCTTGAACATCTCGTTGGCTTCCCGCCTGAGATTCCGGATTGAAATCTTGTTCTCTTCCGCCATTTTTCTAGCCAGTTTGGCCAGCTCTTTTCGCCTTTCTTCGGTCAAAGGCGGGATGGATATGCGAATGATTTTGCCGTCGTTCATGGGTGTGAGCCCCAATTCCGATTTCAGGATGCTTTTTTCCACACTCCCCATGATCGTTTGATCCCAGGGCTGGATGGTAATCAGGCGGCTTTCGGGTGCAGAGATGGTGGCAACCTGGTCAATGGGCATTTGTGTGTCGTAGCAATCAACTTTGATGCCATCCAGCAAGGCCGTGGAGGCCCTGCCGGTCCTGATTCTAAGGAAGTCCTTTTTAAGGGCATCGACGGCCTTGTTCATTTTCTGACGCAACTCGGAAAGGATTTCTTCTTTCATGACGCTTCTCCTAACGGTGACGATCAGCTATTCTCTGAATCCCCCAACTGAAACCTTGAAAACCGTTTGATAACAATGTTTTCACCGGTTTTGGCGATGATCTCATTCACGAGGTCCTGGACGGTAATGTCCGAATTTTTCACAAAGGTTTGCTCCAAGAGGCAAGCTTCTGAAAAAAATTTCTTCATCTTCCCCTCGACTATCTTTTCAATGACCTTCTCAGGTTTCCCCGAAGCTTTGGCCTGGGTGGAATAGATTTCCTTTTCTTTTTCCAGGATATCCCGGGGTACGTTTTCCCGATCGATGGTAATGGGATTTGTCGCTGCAATCTGCATTGCTATATCTTTCACAAACGATGAGAAATCATCTGTCTTCCCGGTGAAATCCGTTTCACAGTTTGCTTCAACGAGGACGCCTATTTTGCCCCCGGCATGGATATAGGCTTGAACCTGGCCCTGCGATGTCTCGCGCCCCCCTCGCTTTTTTGCGGTTGCGATCCCTTTCTTTCTCAAGTGGTCCACTGCTTTATCAAGGTCGCCGTCGCATTCGGTCAGCGCGGCTTTGCAGTCCATGATCCCCACGCCCGTTTTTTCCCTTAACTCTTTAATTAATGTCGCGGATATGGCCAATTTCTATCTCCCTTACTGATGACTGATATTTAACTGTCTTTTGGGTTGTTTTCGGAGGCAGCCGGCGCATCGGAATCTGCGGCTGGAACTTCTGTTTTTGGCAGGATAATGACCTCGGGACCACCGTCATCACCCGCGGAAGGTTCAGCCTTCTCCTCCACAGCGGCTGCCTCCTGCTCTTTTTTCAACGCATCCTCAGCTCTAAGGCGTTGTTCGGCAATGGCGTGCCCCTCGATGCAGGCATCGGCAATTTTTGATGTGATGAGCCTGATGGCGCGAATCGCATCGTCATTTCCGGGGATGATCAGGTCGATGTCATCCGGATCACAATTCGAATCGGCAACGGCAACCACGGGTATGCCGAGCTTTCGGGCTTCCTGGACAGCAATCTTTTCTCTTTTGGGATCAACCACAAAGACGGCCCCCGGAATTTCATCCATGTTTTTGATGCCACCGAGGTTTTTTTCGAGTTTGGTAAGTTCCTTTTCCATTTTAAGGACTTCTTTTTTGGTATACCGATTGATGGAACCGTCCTCTTTCATTTTTTCAAGGTCTTTCAACCGGTTGATGCTCTTTTTAATGGTTTGAAAATTGGTCAGCGTGCCGCCCAACCAGCGGTTAACCATGAAGAACATCCCGCATCGTTCGCTTTCTTCAATAACAGCGTCATGCCCCTGTTTCTTGGTTCCCACGAAAAGGACCGGGTAGCCGTCGGCAACAGTTTTCACCACAAAATCATAGGCGGTTTTAAAAAGTCTGACGGTTTTTTGCAGATCGATGATGTGAATTCCGTTTCGAGCGCCAAAGATGTAGGGTTTCATTTTGGGGTTCCAACGCCTTGTTTGATGTCCGAAATGGACCCCTGCTTCCAGAAGCTGTTTCATGTTGATGTCTGACATTTTTTTCTCCTTTTTCGAGATCCTATTCTGATCTCTATGCCGGTTTTTCCTCGGCCCGGAATATTTTGCACCCGTTCTCGTGCGTTCACCTTTATCAAAGTTAAACGCAATTCAATCGGCACCTGGCAATAATCCGGGACTGTGTTTTTAGGGCAAATATGCCCTTGAGCTAATTTGGCTATCTTGGTATGATCCCAAATCAGCCTTTGGCGAATTTTTCGGATGCACCTGACGAACACAGACCCATATGCGTATTTTGCAGTTTGTCACGGGTGAATCCTTGAATTTGATCAACTTGAATTTATACTGTGGCCTCTTTTTTTTTGCAACAAAAAAATTTCGTTAAAGGAATTTGAAGGTTCAAAAGTGAAAGATCATGGATGAAGATATGAAGAACAAGCTCAAGCGGTTTGCCGAGAAGGCGGAAATTGGTGCTGTCCGTTCCATATTGAAATGGAAATACAAAAAGGAAGGAAAAAGCATTCCTTCGGATGTGCAGTTGGACCAACAGTCCCGGGATGCGGCATCTTTGGCCAATGACGTCATTACAAAAACCGGTAAAACGGTATGGCATGATCTGAAAGAAGTTTATGGGGAGCATCGCTCCGAAAATGTCGGCGTCAAAAGAGACGGTAGTAAGAAAGAGGGCGCCGGAAAAGGGGGGGTGGAGGAGTGAATAACCAAAAACGGCTATTGGACATCCGGCGGGAACTGGATGAAAAGGAGCAGGAAATCCTTTCTCCATGGGCCTGTTTAAGCCGCAACGCCGTGAGGCGAAGGGAAGAAGAGCGGATTCTGCTGGGGCACAGACAGAACTTCTCTCTTGATACGGACAGAATCCTTCATTCCATGGCCTATTCCAGATACATCGACAAGACTCAGGTATTTTATCTCATCAAAAATGATCATATCACCCATCGGGTATTGCATGTGCAACTGGTCAGCAAGATTGCCAGAACCATTTCCCGTCTTCTCAGGCTCAATGAAGATCTGACGGAGGCCATTGCTTTAGGCCATGACATCGGCCATACGCCCTTTGGCCATGACGGGGAACGGTTTCTTTCCGAACTTTGCGAGTCCTATGGCGTGGGGCGTTTTCTCCACAACATCCAGAGTGTGCGATTTCTGGAGAATATTGAAAAGAAAGGCAGCGGTTGCAATCTTTCCCTGCAGGTACTCGATGGTATTTTCTGCCACGACGGAGAACTTCACTCCCAGTTTTTGAAGCCCATGAAGGATAAAGATTTTGGGGCCCTGGTTCGAGAAATGGAAATTAAAGCAAAAGATCCATTGGTCGATGTTGTTCCCATGACATTGGAAGGCTGCGTGGTCAGGATGGCTGACACCATTAGTTATATCGGTCGCGACATTGAAGATGCCATTCGTCTGGGCCTGATTCAAAGGGAGGACATCCCTGATGGTTGTCAATCTGTTCTGGGTAACAGCAACGGCACCATCGTTTACAATCTGGTGGAGGATCTTGTGGCCAATAGCCTCGATCAGCCAAGTTTAAATTTCAGCGCTCGTGTTGGAGACGCGTTGCAGCAACTGAAACGGTTCAACCAGGAACACATTTACAAGAATGTACGGGTAAAAAAGCAGACATATAAGGTAAGGCTCATGTTTTCGCTTCTTTTTGAAAAACTTTATGAGGATCTTGACAAGCATGGCGAGGCGTCAGTGATTTATAAAGAATTTCTGAAAGAAATGTCTAGGGACTATCAGGCAAAAACGCCGGCGGCGGGAATGGTCAGGGACTTTATCGCCGGCATGACCGATGAATTTTTTATGGATCAATGCCATAAGCACCTGATCCCTAAAACAACGCACTCACTGTTTTAGCCCGTATTTTCTTTTTCGGAATTTAAGTGTGACTGATAAATCAAAAATCCCCGTATTTTTCTCTTAAAACGGGTTGACAAAAAAAATGCAAGCGAGTAATGCTGTACGCACATTCAGGCCTATGTGGCCTATGTCTAGTTTTCATTCCTTTGTTTTATTTTCATTAAGGGGGGTGGTTATGCCTTTTTCACGGTCCAATCCGTTTAGAGTCGAGGCTGGCAGATTTCCGGGGACCACCAACCCGATATTCATCATTCAAGAAAAAATAGCTAAGACGTAAATACCCTATCATCTTACGAAATGGAGGCCTGTTATTATGGTTCAGGGGGGGCAGATCAAAGAAGGCGACACCATTTTGAAGCTTGAAGACGTTCATATGTCTTTCGGTAAAGTGGCTGCGCTGGCCGGTGTGAATCTGGAAGTGAAAAAAGGGGAGATTCATTCCATTATTGGTCCAAACGGTGCCGGCAAGACGGTCATGATGAACTGTATCAATGGCCTTTACAAACCCCAGAAAGGCAACATCTATCTGAAAGGGGAACGCGTCAATGATCTGAGGCCTTACAAGCGGGCGGAACTGGGGCTCTCCCGGACCTTCCAGAAACTGGAGTTGTTCGGTGGGATGACGGTCCTCGACAATATCCGTCTGGGAAGGCATATCCACCTCAAGAGCGGCATCGTGAGCGGGTCCATATATGTGGGCAAAACCAAACGGGAAGAGGTGTCGTCCAGGAAGTTCATCGAAGAGGAGATTATTGACCTTCTTGAGATTCAAAGCATTCGGGACCAGTCTGCGCATATGCTTCCCTATGGACTTCAAAAGCGCGTTGAATTGGGAAGGGCACTGGCCCTGAACCCCGAGTTGTTATTGCTGGATGAGCCTCTGGCGGGATTGAATCTGGAAGAAGTGGAAGATATGGCCCGCTTCATTCTGGATATCAACGAGGAAAAACGATGGCGGGTGACCTGTATCCTGGTGGAGCATGACATGGGGGTTGTGATGGATATTTCCAACCGCGTCAATGTGTTGAATTTCGGGGTTCAGATTACGGATGGAACGCCCGAAGAGGTCCAGCAGGATCCCGCGGTCGTCAAGGCGTACCTGGGTGAAGATGATCTGTATTCCACAAGGAGGTAGATGAAGAGATGACTGAAGCTGGAATAGAAATCACCAAGGACCTCACGATCCCCAAGCTTTTTGTCAGGCAATGCAGGAAGTATGGGAAAAATAAGGTGGCCATGAGGGAAAAGGAATTCGGCATTTGGATCCCTTTTACATGGCAGGACTATTATGACAATGTCAAATATCTTTCCCTGGGTATGGTCAGTCTCGGTTTGAAGCCGGGGGACAAGGTGGCCATGATCGGGGACAATCGCCCGGAAGGTCTCTGGGCTGAGATGGCGGCCCTTTGCGCCGGCGGTGTTGCCGTGTGGTTGTTCCAGGACTGCATGATGGATGAAGTAAAATACATCATCGACCATTCGGATACCAAAGTGTTTGTGGGGGAAGGCCAGGAAGAGGTGGATAAAGCCCTTTCCATCAAGGAAGAGTGTCCAAAACTGGAGAAAATACTGTGGGATGATCCGAAAGGTATGCGAAACTATCACCAGGATTTTCTCTTGAGCATGGAGAAAGTTCAAGCGCTGGGTCGGGAACTGGATCAAAAAGATCCGGCGCTTTTCGAAAAGCTTGTGGAACAGGGTTCGGGTGATGACGTGTGTCTGCTGTTCTATACCTCGGGAACGACATCCTTGCCGAAGGGGGTGCTTTTAAGCCATTGGAATATGCTGACCATGGGGCAAAACTTAATGGCGGTTGATCCGTGTTATGATACGGATGATTTTGTTTCCTACCTCCCTTTTGCATGGATCGGAGAGCAGATGATGTCCATTTCCTGCGGCCTTCAGGTGGGATACACGGTGAATTTTCCGGAAGAACCGGATACGGCCCAGGGTAATATTCGCGAAATCGGCCCCCATGTGATGTTTGCGCCGCCCAGGCTCTACGAAGGAATGACACGTAAGGTCCAGGTCAAATACATTGATGCGACCTGGATTAAACGGAAAATATATGAATTTGGTACGAAAATGGGCTACAAGGCGGCTGATCTCCGGTTTGACAAAAAACCGGTCCCCTGGCACGTGAAGCTGTTGAACCTGGTGGCTTACATGATCATGCAGAAAAAGCTTAAGGATCATCTGGGGCTTTCCAGGCTGAGACATTGCTATACCGGTGGCGCCGCCATGGGGCCTGACCATTTCCGTTTTTTTCACGCGTTGGGGGTTAATCTCAAGCAGATTTACGGCCAGACCGAGATTGCCGGTATTTCCGTCGTCCACCGGGATGGAGATGTCAAGTTTGATACGGTGGGGACACCCATTCCGGAAACCGAGGTGAAAATCAACGAAGAAGGAGAAATCCTTTCCAAAAGCCCTTCCGTTTTTCTGGGATACTACAAGAATGAAAAGGCGACCCAGGAAACCCTGCTGGATGGCTGGCTCTATTCCGGGGACAGGGGCTTTATTGATGAAGATGGCCATCTGGTGGTTTTTGACCGTTCCAAGGATGTGATGACCCTGAATGACGGAAGGCCGTTCTCTCCACAATACCTGGAGACCCGGCTGAAGTTCAGTCCCTTTATCGAAGAGGCCTGGGCCATCGGTGACAAAAGGGAATTTATTACCGCTGTCATGTGCATCGACTATGCGGTAGTAGGAAAATGGGCCGATGATCTCAAGCTCAACTATACCAGCTATCCTGAACTTTCACAAAAGCCGGAAGTCTATGACCTGATCCAGAAACAGATCGAGGAGGCCAACAGAGATCTGCCGGGCCCGGCAAAAATCAATAAATTTGTAAACCTCTACAAAGTGTTCGATGCGGATGACGAAGAGCTGACACGAACTTCAAAGCTTCGCCGTGCTTTTGTGACCGATCGGTATAAGGACATCGTGGATGCCCTCTATTCCGATGTGGATGTGGTGCACATGGATACCACCATTACCTATGAGGATGGGCGGGAGCAACACATTAAAACCGATTTGCGGGTTCAGAAACTATAACATTTAGTCCAATAGTCCAAGATCAGCAGGCCAAAAGATAAGTGAGGAGGAAGCGAATGGAGCTGTTTTTTATGAGCTTGACCACGGGGATTATGGTAGGCGGAATTTATGCCCTGGTGGCCCTGGGATGGGTTCTCATCTATAAGTGTTCGGGTGTCCTGAATCTGGCTATGGGGGAGTTGACCCTGATCGGAGCCTATGTGACCTATAGTTTTTACGAGGCGGGCGTTCCCTTTATTCTGGCCGTCATTTTGACGCTTCTGGTGGGTATTGTCTTAGGCTTTTTGACGGAGCGGATTTTTTTGGATAAGCTCATTGGCGAACCGATTCTGGCCGTCATCATGGTGACCGTGGGCCTTTCCTTTTTCTTAAAAGGCCTCATCGGGTATCTCTGGGGATCCGACACCCGGGTTTTTGAGCCGGCTGTTTTTAATATCAAACCGATTTCACTGGGGATTCTCAGGATTTCTCCCGTTTATCTCTGGTCTTTTATTCTGGCCATTGTGTTGCTCATCGTTTTCATGTGCTTTTTCAAATACACCCGTTGGGGCCTTGCCATGCAGGCCACGGCCGATGATGAAACCGCCGCCCTTTCCCTTGGGGTCAGTGCGCGTTTCGTCTACTCCGCGGCCTGGGCCATTGCGTTTATGAGTGCAGGGGTTGGCGGCGCGCTTCTGGGAAACATCAACGGCATTAATATCTCAGTGGGCTATCTCGGGCTGCTGGTACTGCCGGCAGTTGTTTTGGGCGGGCTTAATTCAGTGCCCGGTGCCATTGTAGGCGGAATTCTCATCGGCTTGTTGCAGAATTTTTCAGGCGCTTATCTCGATCAGTATTTTCCAGGGGGCGTAAAAGAGATCGTCCCCTTTGTTTTCATGGCTGTTTTTCTTCTGTTCAAGCCCTATGGCTTATGGGGTTGGGAGCGAATCGAAAGAGTGTAAAGGGATGTGGATTTTTTTGTATGGATCGTGACATTAAAAAATCAAGAATTTTGTAGGGGGGTTCTATGAGCAGCGTATGGTTGCCTTGCGGTGATTACCATCAAAATTACCATGAAGACCAGGGATGGTGGCAGAGCAAGTTCATCAAAGGGAAGATGATCTTGCTGTTGCTGGTTGTTTTTGTGGGGATTCCCCTCCTTTTTGATGAGTACTGGATGAGTGTGGCCACCATGGTGGGGTACACGGCCATGGGTGCACTGGGCGTTCAATTGCTGATCGGCTATGCGGGACTTTTGACATTGGGACACGCCGCCTTTATTGCGGTGGGCGCCTATACCAGCACCATGCTGATACTGCAGTTCCCCTGGCCCCAGTTCATGTTGGATTCGGGCCTGGCTTATCCCGTGAGTATTGTTGCGGCGGGTATTGTCGCCGGTCTCTGGAGTGTGCTGTTTGGACTCCCCTCCGTCAAGGTCAAAGGGTTTTATCTGATTCTGACCACTATGGCGGCCCAGTTTATCACCGTGGATTTTATTCTGACCCAGTATGTCAGCCAGATCGGTGGACGGGGGCAGGCTTTTTCACTGCCGCCGGGCACCATCAAGATCGGCCCCTGGGTTATAGACACCGAGTTGAGCGTCTACCTGGTGATGGTGGTTCTGTTGTCGCTGATGGTTATTGTTCTGGCCAACCTGCTCCGTTCCAAACCGGGCCGGGCCTGGGTGGCCATTCGGGACAACGATATCGCAGCGGAAGCGCTGGGGATCAACATTGTATGGTATAAATTGCTGGCATTTTTCGTGGCCGGATTCATGGCCGGTGTTGCAGGTGCCTTCTGGGTGTGCAATACCGCAGCGCTCAGCCCTGAGCATTTCCAGTGGTTTCTGTCCCTGTGGCTGGTGGGTGTGATTCTCATCGGAGGGGTGGGTTCCATTCAGGGGGCTATTTTCGGCTCCATTTTCATGGTAGTGGTGATGGAAGTCCTTCAAATGGCCGTCATTCCGCTGGCGGATTATTATCCGAGTCTCCTGATGGATTTTGCTTACGTCAAGGACATGGCTTTCGGATTGGCCATCTGTGGCTTTTTAATTTATGAACCCAACGGTCTTGCCTACCGATGGTGGCAGGCAAAGAACTATTTCAACCTCTGGCCGTTTTCTTATTAGCGTTGCCGGGTTTCGTTGAGTACGGCGTTTATGATACGGGTACATAATTTTGCATGTGGCGGAATTCTGCCGGCGTGTAATGTTACGCGGTTGTTGCGAAAGGGGGTGAGCGTTGTCGTTTACATGATGTTTCGTATCGTCGGTGGTACAGGTTGCCATGAAAGTTCCATAATTAGCGTATAAGGGGGAGAATCTATGAAAAAGGTTACGTTCACAAAACTGGGAATTTTGTTGCTGGCAGTAGTGCTTTTAATGGCTTTTGGTACGGTTGCCGCGGCAAAGAAAGTCAGGGTCGGTGGGCTTATGGATTGCACCGGCGCCACTTCTGATGTGGGGAAGGATTATGCCATCGGCATGATGGACGCCTTTAAATACATCAACAGCCAGGGGGGCGTCAATGGTAAGAAGATAAAATATACCTGGTTCGACTACGGCTATCGGATCCCTGAGGCCATTACCAAGTATAAGATGTTGAAACGTTTGGGATCTACGGCTATTATGGGCTGGGGGACCGGTGATACGGAAGCCCTTTCACCCACCGTCAACAAGGACAAGATCCCCTATGTGTCGGCATCCTATTCGGCGCACCTGACCAATCCTGCAAAAACGCCCTACAACCTCTTTTTCTCGTCGGATTATTCAACCAACGCCAGGAGTTGCATTACCGCCTGGTTTGATAAAAAATGGTCCAAGAATCCGGATTTCGGGAAGCGCAAACCCCGTTTTGCCTGCTGTTACATGTTTGCGTCACCCTACTGCTCAGCGCCCATTAAGGCCGTCAAAAACCAGGCCAAATTGCTGGGCTTTGAGGTAGGCGCTGATCAGGATGTTTCTCTTTTTGCCCTGGACACCAAAAGCCAGGTGATGGCGCTTAAAAAATTCAAGCCCGATCTGGTGTGGCATGGCAATACCACCATGAGTGTTGCGGCAACCGTTCGGGACGCTTATGCTCTTGGGTTGGGAGCTGCTTGGATCGTTAACAACTGGGGTTTTGATGAGAACCTGCCGCGCCTGGCCGGCGAGGCGGCTGAAGGGGTCATGGGGGCCACCCCATGTGCATTTTTCGGCCAGAACGTGAAGAATATGGACCTGGTGGTTTCCTCGGCTGAAAAATACAGCCCCGGTGTGCCTTTGGGTAAAAGGCTGATTCGTACGGTGCAGGCGTGGGGCGACGCATTGGTTCTGTGGGAAGCCCTGAAACGGGCGGATGCGGCCGGTGTCGACATCACCAAGAAAGGTTCGGGTCCTGCGATCATGCTGAAGGGCTTTGAGACCATGCGTAATTTCGATATCGGTCTGGGTGCAGCCCCCATCAGCTTTACGTCAAAAGATCATCGTGCAGCCACCGGATGTATTGTTCAGGAATGGAAAGGTGGAAAATTTCAGGTGGTGGAGGATGTGAACCTGAAGAAGAGATGGCCTGATCTTTGGGAAAAAACCGAAAAGCAAGGCGGTTTCTTCGGCTATTAATCGAAACATGTTCTTTTGTTAAAATGCCCTTTTAAACCATCACGTTTGGAGGTAATGTCTTGGAGACACCAGAGGCAATCCTTAAAATCAAGAACATTGAGGTCAAGTACCACGAAGTTATTCTGGTGCTAAAAGGCGTTTCAATCGAGGTTCCCCTCGGTGGTATCGTGGCGCTTCTGGGTGCCAACGGCGCGGGGAAAAGCACGACCCTGAAAGCCATTTCGGGTTTGTTGAAAACCGAAGATGGGGAAGTGACCGATGGCAGCATTGAGTATGAGGGAAAACCCATTCATCATGCCAAGGCTGCCAAGATCGCCAAGGCCGGCATCGTTCAGGTGATTGAAGGGCGTAAGGTATTTGAACACTTAACCGTTGAAGAAAATCTCAAAGTGGGGGCGCACCTCAGGAAGACCGGATCCGTAAAAGATGGCCTTCAAATGGTGTATCATTATTTTCCAAGGCTCCTTGAGAAAAGATCTGAAACCGCCGGCTTTGTCAGCGGCGGTGAACAGCAAATGGCGGTTGTGGGGCGGGCCATGATGACCGAGCCCAAACTGATATTGCTGGATGAACCCTCCATGGGACTTGCGCCCATGCTGATTCATGAAATTTTTAATATCATTACCAAACTAAACCGGGAGGAGAGAATTTCCATCCTTCTGGTTGAACAGAATGTTAAGTTGGCCCTGACTACTGCGCCCTATGCCTATGTGATGGAAACCGGCAGAATCGTTATGGATGATCCCTCTGAAAAGCTCAGCCAGAATGAGGATATCAAGGATTTCTATCTGGGCATGGGGGGCGGAGAGAAAAAGAACTTTCGAGATGTAAAACATTACAAGCGAAGAAAAAGGTGGTTGAGTTGATTGAAAATTGAAAAAGGAGGTCCACTGATGAAAAAAAGTTTGATACTTTTTGTAGCGTTGTTGTTTGGATTTGGTTTGGTGTTTTCATCCTGCGTGACGACTAGCGAGCAGGTTAAACCCAATAATAGTAATTTTGTGGCGCCAAAAGTTACAATGGAGTCTTTCATGGTTCCCCAATATGATGGATATTGGTACTATGCCAAATCTGTTAAACCTACGAAAGGCAAGGGAGACAATAGGGGCGCTTTGTTACCATTGACCTTTCTCTTTAATGTCGAGAACAAGAATCCCTACCCTATTCTTTTAAACGGGATGACCTTTACCGTTGTTGTTGATAAAGAGTTTGAGCTAGTAACCTACAACAACGATGATGAATACTGGATTCCTGCTGGGAAGATTGACCAGATAAGGGCAACGACGTTGATTACTGTGCGTTCTGCCCTTTTAAGCCTTTTGGTTACAGGCGGTTTTAAATTGAAGGCAAAAGGCGTGAGTCCATGGAAGGCCCTGGAGGGTTGGTGGAAGGGCGTTCCGGAAGGTACGACCCCGGTTCATCTGACTGATTGTTCCTTTACCTTCTCAGCTGGTGATGTGACGATGGTATATCCATATGAGATGGTAGCACAATAACGAAAGATGGGGTGTGATACCCTTTAGTGAAAATTGAATAGCACAAATGGCCTCCATCCGCCCTCTTGCGAACCGTAAAAGGCAGGGTGGGGGCCTTTTTTATAAGGAGGACTATGGGACTTTACGATTTTACTTTCTATGATCTGGTAAATCGCAATGCCGCCATTTATGGCGCGGGCCGGGCCTGGACGGACGATGGGGTGGCCAGGGTTTTTTCGTTTTCCGAGATTAAGGAAGCGGTGGATCAGGTGGCCTGCGGCTTGCAGAAAATAGGAATTGAAAAAGGCGATCGGATTGGGATTTTGGGGAAAAACAGCTATTCCTATTTTCTCCTTTATGGGGCTGCAGCCGCTTTGGGGGCCATTGTGCTGCCCATCAACTGGCGATTGAGTGCCGATGAGATGGCCTATAATCTTAATGATTGCAGTCCTAAGGTTGTTTTTGCCGATCCGGAATTTGAGGAAGTGCTTAAGAACATCGGAGATAAATTGACGACGGTGGGGGACTATTTTAATCTTGGATCCGGCGGTTTTAAGCCATTTGATACGCTTCTGGATCAGGGAACGGCCTTTGAACCGGTGAACGTATCGACAGATGATGGGTTTGTGATTATCCATACGGCGGCCGTTGCCGGCAGGCCCAGGGGTGCCCTTTTGAGTCATGGAAATGTATTGTGCGCCAATATGCAGTTTAATTGTCTTTTGAATTTGACCCCCGAAGATGTTCACTACAATGTACTGCCCTTGTTTCATGTGGGCGGTCTTTTTATGGCAACCGCCGCCTTTCACGCGGGGGCCTTTAACTTGAATGTGAGCAAATTTGACGCGGAAAGAGCGGGTGAATTAATCCAGGAAAAGAAAATTTCGGCAATGCTGGAATTCCCTCCCATTCTGGCCTCTATTCTGGAACAGCATGAGAAAACCGGGGTGGACATCAGTTCTCTTCGGGCTGTGACAGGGCTTGAAGTGCCCGAGACCATTGAAAAATATCAGGAAATGACGGGCGGTACGTTTTATGCCATGTACGGTCAGACGGAAACGTCCTGTCTGGCTACCTATGGATCATATAATGACCGGCCCGGCTCTGCGGGTAAAGCACTCCCCATGGCTGAGGTAAGGCTTCTGGATGACTATGACAGCCCGGTTTCCGTGGGACAGGTGGGCGAAATTGTTGTGAAAGGTCCCATGGTCTTTAAGGGATATTGGAACCTGCCGGAGGATAACGAATACGCCTTCAGGGGCGGATGGCATCACACGGGTGACCAGGGACGGTTCGATGAAGATGGATTTCTCTGGTATGCGGGGCGCAAGGCGGAAAAGGAGCTGATCAAACCGGGTGGTGAAAATGTCTATCCGGCGGAGGTCGAAAAGACCATCCTGGAACATCCGGCTATTGTGGCAACGGTTGTCATCGGTGTTCCGGATCCCAAATGGAAAGAAGGGATCAAGGCTGTTTGCGTGCTGAAAGAAGGGGAATCCATTGAAGCCCGGGCATTGATCGACTTTGTAGGGGAACGGATTGCACGGTATAAAAAACCGCAGTATATTGAGTTCGTCGCCGAATTGCCATTGATGGAAGATGGTTCTCCGGACAGAGCAAAGATGAAAGATCTCTACGGTGGCCCTCAATAACAGGCGAAGACGATTTTTTGGGAGCACATTTGCACTTGAAAAGAGGATGCTTTTTCTCCTATACTGAAACTTATTATTCCTTCGGGATGGATACCGCCATGAAATTTCTGAAAACGATCCTTCCGGTTTTGGCCTTCCTTTCCCTGTATGCCTGTGCAATGGTTGATTCCGCCGGCAGGGAGCTGATGCCGCAGGAAGAATCCGATGCGCCCAGGGTGTATTATGCGGGTGTTGCAGGCCTCAAGATGTTTTCCCAAAGCAGGGTTTCCGGTTTGCCTATAGCCGAATTACCGCTTCACGCGAAAGTGCTGCGCTACAAGACGGAACGGGGGTTTGCCTATGTGAAGGTGACCGGAACAGGTCAGATGGGCTGGGTCAGAAATCGTGACCTCATCTGGCGAAAGCGAACATCTTCAAAGGTGACCGCTAAGAAAGATCCACCGGCTCGGGAAAAAACGGAGGTTAAGGCTGAGAATACGCCTGACGCCAATCATGAGCCCAATTCGGAAACACAACGACGTGATGCTTCCATGTTTGATGCTTTTTAACGGTGTGTTTTAGAGGTTTTTTGACCCGCCATGGACAATTGTCGGCCGTCAGATGCCCAAAGTGATAAAGAAGGCAGCGGGAGTGGTTCCGCTCCCGGAATTGTCGCTCGTTGCAGGGAATTTGTTACCCGTACATTCATAGACCTTCTGTCTGTGGATGAGTGCCGAAAGACGGAAGTCCGTGACGATATCGCGGTTGGTTCCACGCCTAAAGCCACATATTATCTGCTCCTGTCCATATCTGTGTTAATCGCCGGTTTCGGTGTTTTGACCAACAGTCCGGCGGTGGTCATCGGTGCAATGCTGGTCTCTCCGCTCATGACACCGATCTTCGGTATCTCCCTGGGCCTTGTCCGTGGGGATATTGTTCTTCTAAGGAAAGCGTTTGTCGCCGAGTTTGGCGGTGTGCTGATCGCCATCGGGGTTGCGGCAATACTGGGCATGTTCCCTTTTGCTCAGGAAGTGACGCCGGAAATGTTGTCCCGGACCAGTCCGACGCTGCTTGATCTGCTGGTGGCGGCTCTTGCGGGTGTTGCCGGTTGTCTGGCCATGATCGATGCGCGAATCAGTCCGGTATTGCCGGGGATTGCCATGGCCACGGCATTGACGCCGCCCCTGGCTGTCAGTGGCCTTTGCCTTGCGTTCGGGGCTTTTCAGGGGGCATGGGGGGCTTTTCTTTTATTTTTCGCCAATTTCCTGGCTATTTTGGCGGTTTCAGCAACACTCTTTATCGTGGCGGGGTTTGTCAGCCGTCAAGAAATGGGTTCCGGGCTGTCTGTTCTGAAACGTTTCCTGGCGCCGGTCGTCGGGCTGATCCTCGTAACCATCCTGTTGACAAACGCCCTGGTGGGTATTATTGCGAAAAACGAGACCACAAAAGCCATAAAGGGAATACTTGAAAAAGAATTGAGCACGGAGCGGGGTGCCTGTGTGGAAAATGTAATTTACGACAATAAGGCTAAAGGCGTTGATATCCTCGCGTATGTCACGACCCCTCGTGTGTTGTCTCCCCGGAAAATAAAAGAGATGCAGAGCATTCTCGATAAAAAGCTCGATGCCCATGCAAACCTCATTATGCGCTGCTTTATTACCAAGGATATTTCATCAACCGGGTCCACCAGTGGTGTCGTGGCGCGGAATCTGGATGGTGAATTCATATCCAGCAAACTTCATCCCAATGTGAAACGGATTCAGATTGCCGAACAGGTCCTTCGAGAAATGCTGGAGAGCTATAAGGGACTTTATCTGGACCTTGATCATCTGAATCTGGTACAACTTCCCAACGGTGCGGTGGTTGTGGCCAGCATCCAGAGTAATCGAACCCTTACCCCCCTTGAGGTATCCAGGTTTGAAAAAGCCATTCAGAAAAGGCTTAAGGACGAAAAAGTGCGCCTGCTGATTCGTTCCGATGACCTGACGGATGTTAGCAGCAAGGGGCGCGTGTTGTATGGCAAAGCGCATTTTGGAGGACTCTCGAAAGAAGATAAAGCAACAGGCGAAATTCTGGAGAGCCGGATGAAAGAGGAGATCATGCGCATCAAAAACATGTTTGCCCCCAATGTTGATGCGGTGCCAAAGGGTGACATCTGGCTGGTTCGTGCAGAGGTCGTGGGGGCAAGGGTCCTTCGCCCCGATGAAGTGTGTCGTGTGGAAAACCGGCTTTCCAAAAAAACCGGCAAAAAAGTAGATGTGCATGTGTGGAGCCGTGTGGAACTGGTGGTGACGGCAGCAGATTATATTCCGGTGGAGGATTTTATTAAAGAGCAAGTGAGCAAGAATTAAAAGTTTCGGCCCATGGCGTGAGGGGTGATATTTTTTGAGCGGGAGACAGTTCTTCTTGGGACCAAAAATAAAAAAAGTGCTGAAAATTCCTTTAATCCTGTTGTGTTTCGCTGTTCCGATTGCGGGTTGGATCTGGTATGGTGAAGGAGGGATGGTTCATCTTTGCCGGACTGAAGTGGAGCGGCAGGAGAGCCTTGATCGCATCCGAAAGCTTGTGGCCGAGAACCAGACGCTTATCGAAGAGGTCCACCGCTTCCGTACAGATATGACATATGTGGAATCCGTTGCCAGAAACGAGCTTAACCTGATTCGAGAAAACGAGGTTATTTACCGTTTTGGGAAAGGTGGGGGCCTCGGCAATAAAACGGGAAAATAGACAATGGAAGACAACACGGTTTTATATGATGAGATTCTAAAGAATGGGCCGTCTCAAAGCACCTTGCACATTATTCTGGCCCGAATCAGGGAAGAAGGCCGCGTCAGTGAAGTGATTAGATGGTGCATGACGTTTTTGAGGGTCTATCCCAAAGATGTTCATTTGAGAATGCTGCTTGCGGAGTGTCACCTCCACGTGGGATCAATCGGCCAGGCGGAAACTGAATTTCTGAAAGTTTCATCCATGATGAATGATCTGGTGCCCGTCTATGGCAGGCTTGCCGGGATTTATGCAAAGCAGAAGCGGTTTGCAGAGGCGGCCGGTGAGGCTGAAATCTTTCTGGCACACCACCCGGAAGATCCTGAAGTGCGTGAACTGCTTCAAAAGGTTGAAGAATCCGGGTATGCGGCATCAGGAGAGACGGAAGGGCGTGATCAAAAATGGCCTGTTTTGCCGGATGATGACGCGGGATCCCTGGTAGACTTTGCCACACCGACCATTGCGGAGCTTTATTTCAGCCAGGGGCAGCTGGAGGCCGCGGTGGAAACCTACGAAAGGGTCATTGAAGAACATCCCGGCGACAGTGCTTCTGCCCAGCGGCTTTTGCAACTGAAAGAGGAGTTGGAAGCCAGCCGTCCCAGTGGTGCAAAAGAGCCCCTTAATGAGCATGGGCAAAAAGAAAAGCTGCTCACCGTGCTGGAAAAGTGGCTTCCCAGAGTGGGGGAGATAAAATATGGTTGAAAAACCACCCAATTTCGGGTTTACGGCAACCGGTATCGGAAGCGTGCCGTTTTTGGAGGTGGAAGCAACCTGCCGGGAAATATATGGGCTTTTTCCTCATATGCCTTTCTGGCCCCAGTTCGTGAAACGCAGCTATTTCGAAGATATGAGCGTTCAATACAGTGAAGGGCTTCCGCTTCTGGTAGTGAATCAGGAGGAACGAAGCCTGTCAGTCTCACGGACCGGCGAAAGGGAGTCGGAACTGGTGCGTTTTTATGAGCGATTCCTCTCTGATGATATTGAGGCTTTTGCCATCAGTGAGGCTTATGCCCCCGGGCTGTATGCCTTGATGGCGTCTTTGGATGAACCTAAATCGGGTCAAACAAATTATATAAAAGGGCAGACTGTCGGCCCGATCACTTTCACGTCGGGAATCCTGGGGTTGGATGGAAGGCCTGTTATCCATGATCCTGAGCTGTCGGAAGCCCTGGTCAGAGGGTTGGCCATTAAAGCGCTCTGGCAGGTAAGGGTTCTCGAAGAATCAGGAAGACGCCCGGTTATTTTTTTGGATGAACCGTCACTTTCGGGTTTTGGATCGGCTTTTTCCTCAATTCAGCGGCAGGATGTGATTGATAAACTTCAAATGATGATATCCTATATCAAAGGACATTCCGACTGCCTGGTGGGAATACATTGCTGTGGCAATACGGATTGGGCGATGGTTATGGCTGCCGGACCGGACATTATCAATTTTGATGCATTTGAGTTCATGGAACATTTCCTGCTTTACCCCGATGGTATTGCAAGTTTTCTGCATGGGGGCGGCACCATTGCGTGGGGTATTGTGCCCACATCCTGTTTTACGGGTGATGAGTTGGAAAAGAACCTTTTAAAAAGGGTCGGCGAGGGCATTAAAAAGATAAAGAAAACGGGTATAAGTCCACAGACAATTGCCGAAAGATCCATTTTTACACCGTCTTGCGGCATGGGTTCCATGACCCCGGTTAATGCACGTTCAGCCATGAACCTGCTGGCCCGACTGTATGCCGAATACCTTGCTTCAGGATACTGAATCATCTTTTCGATACCTTTATTCCATGAAAAATCGTGCAAGGGTGGACTTTTTATCGATTGTCAGAAAAAATGGTTCCAGGGGTCGTTTTCCTGAGAATTTTGAAATCATGGAGGTTGATCATCTTTAACTCATATAAATTCTTGACAAAAGAAAGACCATGGGATATGTTCCATACGCGTCATGGAAGGAAGGGCGGTAAGGGCTTTTAAGGCAGTGATATCGGGTATTTTTTATTTCGGCATTAAGCGTTTTTGCGGGGGGGGGGGCAGTTTAAGCCCGGCTTTCAGGGCGGGATTTTTCGTCAACATCTGTAGCGAGGAGGGAAGATAATGAACAAGGGTGATTTGATCAGTGAGGTGGCCAAAGTTGTGGGGACTAAAAAGGAAGCGCAGGCTGCAGTGGATTGCGTTTTTGCAAGTATCACCGATGCTTTGAAACGTAAGGATAAGGTTACGATTATCGGTTTCGGGACCTTTAAGGCGGAAGAGAGAAAAGCGAGGAAAGGCATTAATCCCCAAACTGGTAAAGCCATCGATATTGCAGCAAAAACGGTCCCGAAATTTGTGGCTGGAAAGGCTTTGAAGGAGTCTGTTTAGTTTAAAAAAATGGGTAGCATTCCCCATAGCTCTTATTGGATATTTTCATTTCAGTAAGGGCTTTTTTTTGCCGGGTATTCAGAAAAGAGGGCATGAAATATGAAAATTGCCGTAAGCGGAAAAGGAGGCGTTGGCAAAACCACCTTTGCGTCCTTTTTGATAAGAGCACTGGCCAATGAAGGAAAAAAGGTCCTGGCCATAGATGCGGACCCGGACGCTAACCTGGCGCAGGCTCTGGGGGTTGATAAAAGTGAGGAAATCGTTCCCATTTCAGATATGAAGACGCTCATCGAGGAAAGAACCGAGGCCAAAATCGGCTCCATGGGGTCTTTTTTTAAGTTAAATCCAAAGGTCAGCGATTTGCCTGAAAAGCTGTCCGTTGAAGTGGATGGGGTCAAGGTGATGGTCATGGGCGGCGTGAAAACAGGGGGTTCCGGGTGTATATGCCCTGAAAGCGTCTTACTGAAAAGGCTTGTTTCTCATGTGGTGTTGGCCAGGGATGAGGTGGTTGTCCTGGATATGGAGGCAGGCCTTGAACATCTGGGCAGAGGGACGGCCATGTATGTGGATCGGCTCATTGTGGTGGTTGAGCCGGGAAGACGAAGCATTGAAACGGCGCATCAAATTCGTCGTCTGGCCGATGATATCGGGTTAAAAAAGTTAAGTTTTGTGGGGAATAAACTGCGATCCGACAAGGACAAAGACTTTTTGTTGAAAGAAATGAAGGATTTTTCATTTATAGGGTTTATGCCCTACAGAGAGGAAATTAGCGATGCGGATCGCGACGGCCGCCCCCCATTTGAAAAAGATGTGGAAACCCTCGGGGAAGTCAGTGAAATGCTCGCGAAATTGAACGACTAAAGGAGAATGAAACATGGGAGAAAGAGTTTATAATTTTAATGCGGGTCCCGCTGCGTTGCCACTGCCCGTTCTGGAAGAGATTCAGGCGGAACTGCTCGATTTTAAAGGATCGGGTATGTCCATTATGGAAGTGAGCCATCGCTCTAAATGGTTTGATGACGTGATCAATGACGCGGTTCTAAGGACCAAACGTCTGCTGGGTCTCGGGAATGATTTTGATGTTCTGTTCATTCAGGGAGGTGCCAGCTTGCAGTTCTGCATGGTCCCCATGAACCTGGCGCTGGAAGGGAGTCCCGTGGATTATGTCAATACGGGAACGTGGTCCACCAAAGCCATTAAGGAGGCCGAACTTCTGGGAAAAGATGTCCAGGTCATTGCTTCATCTGAAGACAAAAAGTTTTCTTACATCCCCAGAGAATATCAGGTCAGCAAAAATGCGGCTTACCTTCATTTCACCAGCAACAATACCATCAAAGGCACCCAGTGGGCTCAATTCCCGGATGCGGGAGATATTCCGCTGGTTTGTGATATGAGTTCCGATATTATGAGCCGCCCCTTTGATGCGAAGCCCTTTGGTTTGATTTATGCCGGTGCTCAGAAAAACATCGGACCATCCGGTACGGCCATGGTGATTATCAGAAAGGACATGTTGGACAGGACGCCGGATAATCTGTCTTCCATGCTGAAATATACGACGTTTGCCGGAAAAAATTCCATGTACAATACGCCTTCCTGTATGGTCGTCTATACGGTTGACCTGGTTTTGAAATGGCTCGAGGAAACCGTGGGTGGCCTTGAAAAAATGCAGCAGGTCAATCAGGAAAAAGGATCCCTGATCTATGATTTTATAGATCAGTCCGATTTCTATAATGGGACTGCTGAAAAAGACAGCCGTTCCCTGATGAATGTGACCTTCAGGCTTCCCAGTGAGGATCTGGAAAAGAAATTTGTGGCAGAAGGTCTGAAGGAGGGTCTGGGCGGCTTGAAAGGACATCGTTCGGTGGGCGGCTGCAGGGCCTCCATCTACAATGCCAGCGGAATGGATGCGGTCAAAGCGTTGGTGGATTTCATGATCGATTTTGAAAAAAAGGAAGGATAGTTTCGAAAAAAGGGGTGACCGGTTTTGCAAAGAACAAGAATTTCCGAGATCTTAAAAAACGATGTGATCGGTGCACATGTGACGGTGGCTGGATGGGTCAGGACCCGCAGGGATTCAAAGGGCGGCTTTTCATTTATTGAAATAAACGATGGTTCCAGCTTTTCCGGCCTTCAGATTATTGCGGACCAGGATCTGCCCAACTACCAGAGCCATGTGCTGAAATTGCAGACCGGTTGTTCCATCATTGCCGACGGTACCCTGGCGGCTTCCCCTGGGAAAGGCCAGAAAGTGGAACTGAAAGCCGATAATATTCAAGTGGTGGGTTGGGCCGATCCGGAAGTTTACCCGTTACAGAAAAAACGGCATTCTTTTGAGTTCCTGAGGACCATTGCCCACTTGAGGCCCCGGACCAATACCTTCGGGGCCGTGGCCAGGGTTCGAAATGTCGTGGCTAAGGCCATCCATGGGTTTTTTCAGGAAAAGGGGTTTTTGTACGTCCATACGCCCATCCTGACCGGGAGCGACTGTGAAGGGGCGGGTGAAATGTTCCGGGTGACAACGTTGGACCCGGCATCGGTTCCCATGGAGAATGGGCACGCTGATTACAGCCGGGATTTTTTCGGCGGACCCTCCCATTTAACCGTGAGCGGGCAGTTGGAGGCAGAGGTTTATGCCTTGGCCATGGGTGACGTCTATACGTTCGGCCCCACATTCAGGGCTGAAAACTCCAATACTTCACGGCATCTGGCGGAGTTCTGGATGGTGGAGCCCGAGATGGCCTTCTGTGATCTGGAGGGGGATGTGGCGCTCGCCGTTGAATTTCTGAAATATATTTTTACTTATGTCCTTGAACATTGCTCCGAAGATATGGCGTTTTTCAACCGGTTCATTGATAAGTCGGTGATCCAAACCCTTGAAGGTCTCGTGAACCAAAATTTTACAACCCTGACCTATACGGAAGGGATCAAGCTGCTTGAAAAGGCTAAAGTGAAGTTTGAGTTCCCCGTGGCGTGGGGCAGTGATATCCAGTCCGAACATGAGCGGTATTTGTGTGAAAAGGTCTTTAAGGGTCCGGTGGTGCTCATAGACTATCCTAAGGATATCAAAGCCTTTTATATGAAGATGAACGAGGATGAAAAGACCGTACGCGCCATGGATGTACTGGTGCCCAAGATTGGTGAGATCATCGGCGGCAGCCAGCGGGAAGATGACCATGATATCCTCCACTCCCGCATTACCGACATGGGTTTTGACCCGGATGAATACTGGTGGTATCTGGAACTCCGAAAGTTCGGCTCAGTTCCCCATGCGGGGTTCGGCCTGGGTTTTGAGCGGTTGATCCAGTTTGTGACCGGTCTTTCCAATATCCGGGATGTGATTCCCTTCCCCAGAACGCCCGGCAATATTGCTTTCTAGTGTCCATCCACAAATGGCCAATTTGCCCGATTTCTGCGTCAGGCAAAAATTATAATCCTCGAAATACTTCAATGTATTCATGCGGTTATAATTTCCGCCTTCCTTGAACTCGAACAAATTTTCTCATTTGTGAACAAACACTTTCTAACGGTTAAAAGGTTCTGGGTTCAGGAAAAGACTGAAGCCGCTTTTCCAGCAAGGTGTAACGTTTCAGCGTTTTATCGTTGCCTATGCCGATGGCAAGCGCCTTGCGGGTTCCCACCAGGATCACCAGCTTTTTGCCCCGGGTGACGGCTGTATAGATCAGGTTCCGCTGCAGAAGCATGTAATGCTGGATGAGAATGGGGATGATAACGGCCGGATATTCCGACCCCTGGGATTTGTGGACGGAAACGGCGTAGGCCAGGATGACCTCATCGAGATCTGTAAAATCGTATGGCAATTCACGGCCCTCAAAAGAGATGATTACTTCCCGGGTTTCCGGTTCCAGGCGAACGATCCGTCCCATGTCGCCGTTAAACACTTCTTTGTCGTAATTGTTTTTGATCTGCATGACCTTATCGCCCATACGAAATGCGCGATTTCCTCGTTCGATCCCCTGAGTGTTCTGATTCAGCCGGCTCTGCAGTGCCAGATTGAGGTTGCCGGCACCGACCACGCCCCTGTGCATGGGTGTCAACACCTGAATGTCGTTCATGGGGTCAAGCCCGAAATAATCCGGTACCCGTTTACCCGCCAGGTCAAGAATGGTATTTAACACCTGTTCCGGATCTTCCTGTTCAATGAAAAAGAAATCACTTTTCCCCCCGGGGTTTTGACGCAGCGGCATCTTCCCCCCGTTGATTCGGTGTGCGTTGACAATGATACGGCTTTCCCTGGCCTGGCGAAAGATCTTATCCAGTACCACCACGGGAATTGCACTGCTTGCCATGATGTCTTTCAAAACATTTCCCGCGCCGACGGAAGGGAGTTGGTGAATGTCGCCCACCAGAATGAAGGTGGCTTGAAGGGGAATGGCCTTAAGGAGATGATGCATGAGGATGGTGTCAATCATGGAGGCTTCATCCACGATGAGGATGTCGCAGGGCAGGGGATGCTTATGGTCTTTTTGAAACCCCCCCTTTTTCATGCTGTACTCCAGCAGCCTGTGAAGGGTCCTGGCCTCATGGCCCGTGGCCTCCGACATGCGTTTGGCGGCACGCCCCGTTGGTGCGGCCAGTTGTATGCGGATTTTCAACGGTGAAAAAATTTTTAAAATAGCGTTAATGATGGTTGTTTTCCCGGTTCCAGGTCCTCCCGTGACCACCAGGACTTTGTTTTGGGCCGCTTCCCTGATGGCTTCAACCTGGTTCTCAGCCAGGCCGATGGAGAGTCGTTTTTGAACCCACTCCACAGCTTTTTTTGCATCAATGGCCCTGATGGCTTTGGGCGCGTTGAAAAGCTTTTTCATCCGTGCGGCGATACCCGTTTCGGACACATGGAATTTCTTAAGAAAAACCCCCTTGTTGTTTTCCAGGAATTCCTTCGAATCATCGTTTAAATCTTCAAGAACGATTCTGCCCGCAAGCACATTGGCACCAATGGCCTGGGTGATCAGCTCTCGATTGATCTCCAGCATTTCCCGGCATTTTTGAACCAGCGGTTCATAAGGAAAATAAACATGCCCCTCGTCCGCCAGCTGGTGGAGGATGTAGAGAATCCCGGCTTCCGCACGGAGTGGGCATTGCTTGTCAAACCCCAGCTTTTCAGCAATGCCGTCAGCCGTCACAAACCCGATGCCGAAGATATCCATGGCCAGCCGATAGGGGTTCTCCTGAACCACTTGGATGGATTGATCACCGTATTGTTTGAATATTTTGGTGGCATAGCCCGAACTGACGTCATGGGTTTGAAGAAACAGCATGACTTCCCGAATCTCTTTCTGTTTCTCCCAGGCTGCCTTGATCATGGCGATTCGTCTTTTTCCGATGCCCGCCACCGCCGACAGGCTCTCCGGGTCTGTTTCGATCTGGTCCAGGGTGGATTCGCCGAACTTTTTGACGATCCGCTTTGCCATGACCGGCCCGATGCCTTTGATGAGGCCCGAGCCCAGGTATTTCTGAATACCGTAAACTGTTGCCGGCACCTCTGTCTTGTAATGGGTGATCTTGAATTGCTCGCCGAACTTGGGATGGCTGGACCATTCCCCCTTGAGATCAAGGATTTCACCGGGGGAGGGCGCCATCATGTTGCCCACGGCGTTCACGAGGTCTGACCGGCCATAGACTTTGAGTTTGACAACGCTGTAGCCGTTCTCTTCGTTGGTATAGGTGATTCTTTCGATTTGACCTTTGAGGCGGGTAAGCATTTGCCAGGCCTTCTTATGAGATAGAGATCCCCCGAAGCGAGACGACCCCCTTGTTTTGTCATTCGCCAATACCATCACCGTGCGTGAGATAAGGACTATACAAATGTTGCAAAAAAGTCAACGCCCTGATAATGAACTTGAAAATCATCAGAAGTTTGGTAGTTTTACAAATCCGAACGATGCCTGCAAAGGATAATCAGTCAATGAATGTATCTCTTATGGAAAATGAAATCCGCGACCGTATTCAACGCTTCCAAAAACGGCTTTCCGCGCAAGGCGTGGATGGGGCGCTGATCGTGGAAAAAACCGATCTCTATTACCTGTCGGGAACCAAACAGGACGGGCATCTATTTGTTCCGTCCGGGGATGTTCCCCTGCTGATGGTGCGAAAGGATTTTGAAAGGGCTGTTTCCGAGTCGGCTCTTGAGGAAATCCTTCCCCTGACCGGTTATTCTGAACTCCCTCACTTAATATCGAAGGGTAATAATGCCTACCCTCGGCGGATGGGCCTGGAAATGGACGTCCTACCGACAAAGCGCTATTTTTTATACCGGAAGCTTTTTCCAAAGACCGAGTTGGTGGATATCTCTCGATTGATTCGAGAAATTCGAATGGTTAAGTCTGAATATGAAATTGATCGCATCAGGGCGGCGGCCGAAATGGCGGACGGCATGTATGAAAAAGTCCCCGAATTTCTGGCAACGGCTCGGACCGAATTGGAACTCTCCGTCATGGTGGAGGCTTACTACCGAAAACGGGGGCATCCCGGTATCGTTCCCACGCGCGGGTTTAATCTGGATGCCATTTATGGTCACATAATGTCCGGCGAAGACGCAGCCATGCCCAGCGCTTCACCGGGACCGACAGGCGGAAAGGGCCTGGGGCCTTTTTATTCCCAGGGTGCGGGAATGGGGGAAATAAAGCCCCATAGCCCGATACTGATTGATTATTGTGCGAACCTGGATGGTTATGTTGCCGATTCAACGCGTATTTTTTCTCTTGGGAAACTGAAAGCGCCGCTTGTTCATGCCCATGAGGTGATGCTGGAAGTTCAGGAGACACTTTTACGACTCGGGGTTCCCGGTACCAAGGCGGAGGACCTCTACCTTGCGGCTTTAGCCATTGTGGAAAAAGCAGGCCTCAGCAAAGGGTTTATGGGAAGTCCCAAAGGGGTCCCCTTTGTGGGTCACGGCATTGGCCTGGAGCTGGACGAGTGGCCCGTCATCGGCAAAGGCGCACAGACACGTCTTGAAGAAGGGATGGTTATTGCCATGGAACCCAAAATGGTGTTTCCGGGTGAAGGCGTCGTGGGGATTGAAAATACCGTTATGGTTACAAACAGTGGAATGAAAAGACTTATCCGGTATCCTGATGCCATAAGTGTTTGTTGAGGCGAGAGGTAATAATTCTCATGAAACCGCATCGGGATTTCTTTTGATGGTATCTTTTGTAAACAGGTAAAGCACGGAAACCAGAAAAAGTAAAAGCGCGCACAGGGTAAAGGATGCAGTGAATGCCCCCGGTCCCCTTGAGGAATGGGGATACAGGGTTTGCATGTAAATGCCAAGTCCCTGAAGAAAGATTGCGGGGCCGATCATGGTGAAGAAATTGATGGCGGTCATGGCGGTTCCGGCCATTTCAAGGGGCATGGTTTCTTTGATATGGACGTAAAGCAGGGCGCCGCTGGATCTGAAGAATCCAAAGCTGAAAAACAGCATTATCAGGATGAAAAAGGTTGTCCTTGAAGAAAGCATGGCCAGTATCAACAGGATGAGGATGAAGGTTGCCATACCGCCTGATATAACCCATTTGCGTGTATGCAGGACCCTGTCCGACAGCCATCCCCAGACGGGTCCGCCGGCAATGGCCCCAACATTCATTAACAGGATTATGTGTCCGGCATTCATGACGCTGAGACCCATGACCTCCGTAAGATAAGGCCCCGCCCAGAGCGTTTGAAATGCCGCATAGATGCCGTAGCTGGTAAAACTGGCGAGGGAAATGATCCAGTAAGCTCGTTTTTTGAAAAGCATGGTCAGCCCGGAGAGTGCATTGCTTCTTGATTTGGGTAATATTGTCACGCTTCGGGCATCCCGATCCGGTGGTGTATCCCGCACGACAACGTAAAGCGCCAGAACCAGCAACAGGTTGACACCGGCAATGGACATGAAAGCCTGTCGCCAGCCTACCATATCTACCAGAAACGCCAGGGGAACCGTTGCGGCCATATTTCCCACGGTCCCGATGGAAAATACAATCCCCGTGAGGGTGGCGAAAGTAGTGGGCTTGAACCAGGCCGTCAGCAGTTTCAGGGTTCCCATGAGATTACAGGCCATTCCGATCCCAAGAAGGATTCGGCCCAGAAGACCCATGCCAAAGGAATCTGACCCTGCAAAGATAAGGGCCCCTGCAATGCCCAGCAGGGATAATCCCGTCATCATGATGCGGGGGCCTACTCGGTCCAGGAATAGACTGATGGGGATTTGTGTGACGGCAAAAGCATAGAAAAATGCAGCGCTGAGGGCACCCAGTCCCTTTGTATCCAGGGAGAGATCCAGAAGAAGCTGGTCCGCAATTACGGCATTGGTCGCCCGGTAGAACTGCGAGAGGAAAAAATTGGATGACGTGATCAGGAAAATCGCCCAGCGACGGCTCATGGCGCCCCTTTTTCTTGAATGAGTTTCTTGGGCTCAAATTTCTCACAAACCAATTCTGAAACCAAGCTCTTTTTTTCTAATTCCCCCGTCAATTCGACGTTTTTAAATCATACGGCGCCCATCTTATCATAAATATCATTTTGTTTTAACTTGACTTTTTTCTGACGGTATTTTAGAAGGACGGTGATTCAGGTGCTCTAAATGAGCTTAACAGGGAACTCCGTTAAAACGGGACGGGCCCGCCGCTGTGATCTCCGCTCTCTTTAGGAGGGCAACTCTTTTGGCATTTTTTTGACCACTGTTCAAATCAGGCTTTTATGAATGGGAAGGTTGCCAAAAGGGGGAGGGAGTCAGAAGACCTGCCTGAATTGAGGAATTCCGCCAGTTGCGTGGACGCATTGGCTGGGTTGGATCTTGAGGATAAAAATGGGAAATCCCCAGGTCGGTTTTTCGGCTCGGGGTTTTTTTTGCCCACAGGCCCCGACAGAAAAATGCTAAGGCCTTTTTGAAAGCGTAGGCCCGGTAACCGTATGCTGTGGGTTAAAAAATGGAGGTATCCCATGTTGGATCATAAATTCAGGTTTTTGAATTTCCCTTTAGGTTTAATGATGATTTTCCTTTTTCCGGTTTTTTCAACGGCTGGGGAGGAGGAGATGAGTCCCAGGGCTGAGAATGTCCTGGATGAGGTCGTGGTAACGGCTACCAAGACCGAAGAAAAGCGTAAGGACGTATCCAGTTCTGTTATTGTTATCGATTCAATGGATATTGAAGAATCACCGGCGAAGACCCTTGGTGAGCTTCTTGCCAATGATCCGGGCATTGATTTGAGAACCCGCGGCGATTATGGCGGAGCGGCTCAGGAAATCCATATCCGGGGTATGGGCGGAAACGCTACACAGATTCGTGTCAATGGCGTAGAGATCAACTCCCCATCCCTTGGGGTGGCGGATGTGAATAAAATCCCCCTGAATAATATCGAACGTATCGAGGTGGTTAAGGGATCAGGCTCAGTGCTCTATGGTTCCGGGGCTATGGCCGGTACCATCAATATTATCACCAAAAGGCCTGATAGAGAGAAAACCGATCTCAAGGCCACCGCCGGAGCTGGATCGCAGGGTTCCTATCGGCTTGCTTTGGAACAGGGAATGTTTGCCGCCGATGACTTCGGGTACTATCTCACCGCCAATCGCTACAGGACACTGGGGTTTCGCTCCAACAGCGATTTAAGCCACAATGACGCCACCCTTAACCTGGTGTTGGACAAGGGGGATATCCTGAACGTCAGCTTATACGGTGACTATATTTACAGGGATTACGGAATCCCGGGTGTGCAGCCTCCGGCGGGAACCCAGAGCTATTCCATCAACGGCACGGAGTTTTTTAATACGGAATCGGCCAGTTTGCTTGACAGGGGAAGGGATAATGACGCCCATGGGGTTTTGAATATCGAAAGTCGACCTGCGAAATGGGTGGATCTCAAATTTCGTGGAGATTACACCTATATGCAAGAATATAATTACAGTCGATACAGCTTTTCAGGTGAAGGCGCCAGAACATGGGTGACCAACAAGGTTTTAGGCCTTGAAGGAGATGTGAACTTCAAGCCTTTTTCAGGCGCCAATCTCCTTGTGGGTACAGAATACAAACACTATGACTGGGAAAACAAAAATACGGATATGAATGCCTACGGTCAGGATGTGGCGGGTTCCACCTCCGAGACTTCCAATACATTACACACCACGGGAATTTATGCGGAAGCCCAATACAGACCCTGCCGTTATGTGAAGGGGGTGGCCGGCATACGGCATGAAGACAATTCCCAGTTTGGTACTGAATACCTTCCCCGGTTCGGGCTTATTGCGAATCCTTTGGAAAGCACTGCCGTGAAATTCAATTATGGTAAGCATTTCCTTGCGCCCACGCCCAACGATCTTTACTGGCCTGCGGGGCCTTATACCAAAGGGAATCCCAACCTCAAGCCGGAAACGGGATGGCATTTTGATGCGGGAGTCGAGCAGGAGCTGTTTGAGAACAGATGGTTTATTTCGGCAACCTATTTTAACTGGGATTTGAAAGACAAGATCCTCTGGGGGCCGGACAGCAACTGGGTATGGACCCCGCAGAATCTGGACAGGGCCAAGGCGGACGGCTTTGAGGTGGGAACCCGGATCGGACCTTTTTATGATATTACCCTTTCACTGGACTACACCTATACGAATGCTGAAGAGGAAAATCAATATGTTACGCGCCGAGCCACCTATACCCCCAAGAACCTTTTCAAGGGGGACCTGACGTACTGGGCGCCTTTTGGCTTGACCGCCACGGCGACGGTTCGTTACGTGGGAGGTCGTTATTTTTATGGGAGCGATCAAACCATAACAGAGCCTCAAGATACCTTGGATTCCTATATGACGCTGGACATGCGGCTTGATCAGCGTTTTTTTGAAAACTGGATTCTTTCTCTTGAAGGCAATAACCTATTCAACAAGTCATATGATACCTATTTTGGATCCTTCACGGATCCGACCACCTGGCAGACAAGCGCGGGCAAATACCCGGGTTCGGGGCGGTCGGTGTTTTTTCAGGTTGCTTACGAATTTTAGGGAAACTCTATTGGAAAGGGTTGACGGTGTATTTTTACTGGCGAATTATGGAAGAGCTGAAGTATCTGGGGGAAGTCCTGGTTTTTCACGATCCGAGCTTCAAAAGGGAATTCGGACAGTGGGTCCAGAAAAACCAATTGGGATTGGCGCTTAGTGCGGTTGAAAAGAAGCGGGAAATTCTAAATGATTTCGATCCGTTCAATATTTCACCGTCACTCAATTAAAGAAAGGGGCGAGCCCTTAATACCAGGGCCCCCAAGGTCCCCAGGGCCCCCACATACCGAAATTCATGCGGGCATCCATGTTGGCCTGTGCCGCCCAGCGGTAATCCTGCGCCATTTTCCTTTGGGTGGCCAGCTTTTGAAACTGCTGATAGGATTCTTGGCTTCCCACGTAAAGGCATTTGCATGAAGTGGCATCCGCATAGTAGAAATAGACCTTCCCCTCGTGCTGCTGGGGCACCAGTTTACGCTGGGGAAGTCCTTCCAGTGCTGCCAGTTTTTGAGGGGTGTCTGCAAGCTTCATTTTGAACCCCGAGGCGGCGAGCATCCGCTCCATATCCATGGCATTCTGATTCTGAATGGCGGCGCATGACGTCAGGAGGGTTATGGAGGTAAGCAGGGCGACCATGAAAACTGCATTTTTTATTTTCGGCATGTCTATCTCTCCTTATTTAGACAGATTTTATGAAGTTACATCAGGCGCCTGTTGGTTTTTGAAGCCTTGAGAGAACAATGTATTTGTCCTTGAAGTCCAACCTGAACCGGTCGCCCACCGTAAATCCCGTTTCAACCAAGTGGCTATTCGATATGCTAATTCCTTCATCCGTGAATTTTACAGGAGATGTTTCCCGGTAAAGGCCTTCAACTTCAACATATCGCTTGAGTTTATAGGTTAGATATCCGACTTTGTATTGAAGGGTACGCAGGGAGATGCCCGCTTCCTTGCAGATTTTTTCCGCCCGTTTGTATTTTTGAATGAAAAAGAGCAACTGCTTGTCAGAGGAGAGAATTTCCTGTTTTCTGGGAAGCTCAGTGACCTTTCCTTCCCTGGCAACCGCTTTGGGTTCGGGTTCGGATGCTCTTACAGGTTCAACCGATTCCGGCCTGGACTCAGGGTCATTTGCCGTTGCAGCGGGTTCTGATGCCTCAAGTTCCATTTCTTTCACGGGTTTATCATCATCAGGAAGAAGCTGCTTAAGGTCGTTATTCCACCGGTCCCAATTGGGAAGTGCCTTTTCCAGGTCTTCATTCCAGTTGTCCCAGGTTTCCCAGTCATTCTCTGAAGTGGCGATTGCCGTACCCTCCCTTAATTTTCCCTCTTCCATCTTGAATCTCCTTTACCTCGTGTGTTCATTGCTTCGAACGGAAGTTGAAAAGTCCGCCCGGTGATAAACGGGGGTTTGAAAAACTTGGTATTTGGTTTTCAGGAAAATGTTTTGACCCATAATGTTGTGGCGGAAGTGCATGGGAATCGAACCTGCCGACCTATATGTAACATATTAAAATATATAGAAACTTTGGCTATCTTTGTCAAAAATAGGTAGTCAGTAGGTTTTGATACCTCTACCATCCGCCCTTAATAGCAAATAATTCTATCAAAAATGTAAGAGCAAGGGCAACATTTTTTTCTGTTTTATTATCATATAACCTGGAAGATTGGGTGTTGATTGAAATTGCCGAAGAACTGTTTGAGCAGTTGGGTTACAACGCCTTGACAGGCAAAAGCGGAAAAAAGGCCATTGATATATCAAGAAAACAATGAGAGGATCGACATAGTCCTTTGGACAAGAAATAGGATTAAATAAGCAGGTATAATCGCCGAGGTTGAAGACGCGGAAATACCTGTTATGTTTCAGTTAGATACGCCTCTTGGAGGCCTCACACAAATGGCTTTTTAGAGCGCATTTTCCCTAGTTCTGGAAAGTGAAGGATGCTGATACAGAACTTCCGTTTCATCTTTCAAATCTGTAATGCTTCACCTTCGGTGAGCCGAGATGGTTCAGATTTGATGTCTTTTTCGCTGGCAACCCGGTTTTTGCCGGTTCTCTTGGCCTGGTAAAGGGCCTGATCGGATCGGTCAATGACGGTGGAAACCGAATCGTTTTTACGAAATGAACTTGCGCCGATACTCACCGTAATGGAGAGGCCTTTGTCTCCCTTTTCTTTATCGGTTGTGTAGTGGGTTCTTTCAATTGTTTTTCGGAGGCGCTGTGCCTTTTTTAGAGCATTTCGCAGTGATGCCCCCGGGAGGACTATGACGAATTCTTCGCCGCCGTAACGTGCCAGAAAGTCTTCATCACGGATGAACTCAGTGCACTTTTTAACTAATGCCACTAGAACCCGGTCACCGATCTGATGTCCATACCCGTCGTTAATTTTCTTGAAATCATCGATATCGAGCATGAGTAACGAAAAGGATGATTGTTTGATCGTGTTTCGGTCCACAAGTTTACGTATATAGCTATCGAAGGCCTCCCGATTATATGCCTTGGTGAGGCCATCGGTCATTGCCTTGGTCTTGAACTTTTTCAGTTCAACGTTAAGTCTGCTTACCTGTTTGGAGAGCACGTCCATCTGCTGTCTGTCCTGTTCCTCTTTCTTACGTACTGTTGCTTGAATCGACGCAACTTCCTTTTTCAAATTTCTCTTCATGGCCTTGATATCGTTGAGCATCGTTGTAACTTCGATCTGTTTGGTTTGCTCATACACCCTGCGATTGTAATCCCGATTCTCCGTATCCAGGGTTGTAATCGCCGTTCTCTGAAGGCCAATGATATCCCATAGCTCCTTTTCTCGGTTGTTCAAATACTCTTTTTGCCCTCTGATGAAGGCGGGGATGGATTTCTTGTAGTTTTCAAAAATGGTTTCAACGGCCCTCATTTTTTTTTCGGTAACGAATGTTTCCGATAAGCCATCAATCTGCTTTACAAATGGATCGGAACCGGTTTCTTCAAAATCCAAGGAAAAATCCTTAATGAACAGCAATAGCGCTCGGATTGTATCCAAATAGAAGCCCTTTTTTGCTGCATTCTCTCGGATTTCCTCAATAAATCTTTCCATATCAAAGGTCTCGTTTTGCTTGTTTTTCGAGAAATTTGCCATTAAATCTCCTCGTTCGGTGCCACGTTCAAAGGGTACTGTTTTTCAAATCAGTTCCCCTAAATTACGCTTCTGCCTTAAGCAATTTTGTTATATATGATGGTAATGACTCAATGACCTCCGTCGGTGCATTCAAGGGTCTTCGTTTGTCGATTTGTATTTGAGGTGATTCAGCAATATTTATACGCCCAAGATCGATTGGATCCGGCTTTTTTGCCAGGGGTCGACCTTCGGTGTCGGTGCACGGGAGAATAACCGGACCATCACTTAGAAGTACGTACGCCATTTGACCATTCCGCAAAGTGAGTATGCTTCCAGGAGGATAAATGCCGATAATTTTTACGAATGAATGCAGTACTACTTGGAGGAAGGGATCTTTATTTGCATAGGTACGGAAAATACTTGTTACAGCGTTGATAGGATTGAAGGCATCCTTGTAGCACCTTTTACTTGTCATCGCATCATAAACATCGGCCAGTTTTGCAATTTTGACATATGGCGGGAGTTCAATGGGCAGTTTGTTATCGGGGTAACATCTTTGTTCGTGATTAAATAAACCACTATGGTGATTGCTGAGTATATTTTCAATAGTCGCATTATTTATTCTGTTTTTGTCAAGGACCTCAAGGCCTTTTTCGTAAGAATGGGTCTTTATGATTTTAAATTCTTCTGCAGAAAGGCTTCCTTTTTTATTTAATATTTTGTCCGGAATCAGCACCTTTCCAACATCGTGCAGGAAATAACCCATTGACATGTCCCGCAACTCGGAAGGTTGATAATTAATATAGAATTTTAAAATATTTGCATCTTCACTTTCGTTTTTACCCAGGGACATTGATGCAAGATAATTATTGATGATACTGCTGAAATGGTCATTGAAATGATTCAATATCGCCGTTCCGATGGTGCAGACATTGACGGAATGGCGGTAAAGATAATCATCATAGGAAAAAATTTCCTTGGTAATAGATGAAAAAGCGGTACTATTTCGGTTCAGCAAATTAAAAATATCTGAAACAGTATCTTCCACCAGTTGAACATCAAACTGACCGCCCGATTCTTTTATTTCAGAAATTATCTTTTTAATATTATCCTTTGCTTTTCTAAATTTTTGTGTCGCCTCTTTCTTGACTCTGGTTATCTGCCTGATTCTATTTTCAACATCGCTTAAGTCCGGTGTATCAACTTCAGGGACCGCTGATTCCTCAGCAGTTGTCAAGGATAAAGACCGACCTGATTTATCCCACACCCCGCCTTTTGATGCCGAATCTATATCCAAATCGCATAGCCCGTTTTGTTTGATAACAAGCAGCGTGCTTATGCTACTAACCCGGACATCCTTCTCTAAAAGCAGAGCACCCTGTTTATTATGGATATCGATACCGGTCTTAACGCTTCCACCTCTGGCAACAATATCTAACAATCTATCTATTTCCATGGCTGTTATTTATGGTATATTGAAAACTTGGGATATGGGATTAATACAAGCTTAAGAGAGCCCTATTCTCTGAAATACCTTCAATTTTTATCTTGCAGAATGTTGCGGATTTCGGAAAGCAGCGTTGTGACTATTTCTGTATTCTCCATTAGATTGGAATTCCTCATTCGGGTCCCATATTTCACCGAAAGCATGATTTCCTCCGCAGATATACTTTCGGGAAAGAGGGCACCGCTTATCAATGCTCCTTGCATGCTCGCCCCCTGCAAGTTGCATCCCGTAAGGTCCAAGCCACGAAGATTAGAGCTTCGCAAATAAGATCCGGAGAGGTCTAATCCCTTGAGATTGGCCTTTCTCAGATCCAAAGCGCTGATATTACAATCCCTCAATTTAGGAGGAGAGCCCTTTTTCACCATGCTGTTAAACTTATCAAGATTCTCTTCAAAAAGAAGTTCCATTTTGGGTTTGCGCCTTATTTCAATGTTTTCCATTTTTTTCCTCAATAAGGTGTTATGGGTATACCGTTTCAGAGGCCGTTGGGCGGGGAACCTTTGAGTCTGGGAGCTGCTACGGTTTTTGCCGAGGCCCTTTGCTCAGTGCCGTATGCAACTGCGCTTGAAATAGCAAGAATTGTGCCAAATAAAGACATGGTTAAGGTCTTCATGAGTTATTTAAGTGGTTTGACTCCCTATCGTCGAAGGGAGGGTCTGCCAAGGATAGAGGCGGAAGCGAGCCCCGGTTAATCGGGACGTCAAACTATTGGCTCATTTTAAGGGGATTGAGCAGGGGGTTATCTCGCTGCATTTTCGAATGTGTCATTTGAATAATTTATTTTCCAATCTTGCATAATTCTCGCGAATGTGCGATAGAACTGCAACAAAAATAGTATCTGAGGGCGTTGGAAGGCACCTATGGAAGCCTTGATATGTTGCCCCATGCCCAAAATGTAAAGAGCGTATTATTCTGGATTTGCGCTCAGATTCATCACTTCAAATAGCGCAGGCTCAAGAGGGGGGGTAAGACATTGCACGAGGCAAATGAAAGGGATGCCCTGCAATTAAAGGACCGGATAATGAGGTCTCTGAACAATTTGCCGCCCATGCATGAGGTGGTGATGAAAGCTCAAGAGATCATGGCCGATCCAAATTCAAATGTAGAGGACCTTGCCGTCATAATTGAGACGGATCAGTCGATCGTTGCTAAGGTTCTGAAATTGATGAATTCCAGCTATTACGGTTTAGGAAGAGAGATCTCTTCCATAAGACAGGCCTGCAGCCTTCTCGGATTCCGAATATTGCGGGAAATTGTTGTTGCAGTCGGCGTCTCTAATGTATTGGGAAGGAAATTGAAGGGGTACGAATTCAAATCAGGCGAATTGTGGCTGCATTCCATCGCCACCGGCTTTTGTTCGCGCATTCTTGCTGAAAAGAATAATCGTGAATTGGCAAATGATGCTTATACGGGGGGGCTGCTTCACGATGTGGGAAAAATAATCCTTGATCAATATGTCTTGGAAAGGAAGGGTGCGTTTGATGATTTCATGAAAGATGAAACCAAGATGGTTCTTGATGCTGAAAAGGCGATATTAGGCTTTGATCATGCTGAAATCGCATCTGACATATGCAGAAAGTGGCATATCCCTGAAAACGTAACCATTGCAATACAATATCACCATTATCCATCACTTTCGGAGGGTAGTGAACTGGCCCATATTGTTCATACTGCGGATTATCTGGTCAGGCTAAGCGGTCTTGGGTATGAGGATGATGACTTAATGTGTGAGCTTGAAGAGGGTGCACTCGAATTCCTTGGTTTAGAGCAGGAAAACTTCAGCGCTATTACATTTCAGGTTCTTGAATATGTCCAAAAACTTGACAGCGCATATCATAGGTGATTCGATTTCCCAGGTGTTTGGATAACTTCGGTCCAGATCTTGAGTGGGTTATCTAAAGCGATCTGTTTGTTCGTAAACATATGGGGTCTGTTGGCTGCCGGATACTCGTTCATAGCCTTGTCTATCTTTGCCATCAGCCTTTTGGTTTTCGTGTCACTCCATAATTCAATGATCTTAAAGTTGTCCTCTGTTTCTTGATAACGAAACCGCATTTTGGCGTACCCATCTTCATAATACTTGATCCTCTCGGCAAGCTTTGAAGCGTAGGCTTTGAGTTGTTGAATGAGCTTGATATTGTAGTCAATACGCGGTGACTTAACGGCCTCTTCATAGGACGTTAGCCCCATCACTCTTTGTTTAGCTAAAATTTCCAATTTTAGCGCCAGAATCTGTTCATTTAATTTTTCACGTATTGAAGCTGCTTGCGCACGCTTTTCCGACAATTTGTCACGGACAACCAGAATCTGCTGCATTTTCTGTTCGAACATTTCGGATTTGGTAAGATGGTCCGGTTTCGCCTCTGCTTGGGGCGAAGAAGCAGTAGCCTGCGGGGCCTTGACTTGCGATTCGGTTGCGGGGCTTTTGGGTCGCTGGGGTTCTAAACCATTGGTATCTATGGCGGCAGGTTTCAGGTTAAGTTTTTCCGCCCATCGGGACAAAACGGGGTGCTCCAGGATGTTGACATCCTTATGGTATACGAACCAGACAAAGGAGGATCCGAGCACCAGGATTGCAATGACACTCCACACAACAGCATTCCTTCGTCTCTTGCCTCCGTGGTCGTCCTCTTCCATATCAGGGTATTCGTATTCATCCAACGCATCGATGTTTTCTTCTGATTTTTCATCTTCTGCGATTTCATCTGCGTCAGATTCCCCTTGATACAAGTCCGGTCCAATAGCGAGGTCTTCGGTTTTGTCCTCATCACTCTCCTCTTCAAGCGCTGGTTTATCAGAGGGCGCTTTCTTTTCCGTGGCAGTCTTTTCCAGATCCTTTTCTTTTTGTTCTTGCCCCTCCTCAATGGTTGTTTCCCTGTACCCGTCTTTTTTCTCATCCGCACCGAGCGCCTCCGATGCCTTCTCTGTGTCCTCTTCTTCCCTTTCAGACTCCGGTTCTTTCGGCTCCCCTCCATTTGTTTCCGCTTCGGCATCAGAGGTTTTTTCAGGCTCCGGTTCGTCCTCCGTTCCCTCTTTGTTAATGTCTTCAATATCCGCGGACAGCTCAGCAACCATCCGGTCCATTTTTTCCTGGTCTGTCAGTTCCTCCTCTGCCATTTTATCTCCCTTTATCCTGATATTACGTTCCGCGTTTCTTACGAAACTGTCCCTTTTTGCAGCGCCTAACCACCCTTAAAGGATAAATCATGGCCTTTCAGGCTTACAAGCAGATCTCGTCGAGTATAGATATCAGTTTATTTGTCTCCGGTTTGGTGATGTAGTTGTCGGCACCCACGTTCTTGCATTTCAAAACCATCTGCTCGTTTATCAAACTCGAAAAAATGACAAAAGGGATCTGCTTCAGTCCGGCATCTCCCTTTATTTTTTTGCACAATGTCAGGCCGTCCATCCTGGGCATTTCGATGTCGCTTACGATTACGTGGGGCAGGCCATCCGGATAAGGGCTCTTCGATTCAACCTTACCATTAACAGCTGACAACGCATCGTAAGCATCCTTGCCGTTGGTAAAGGCCTTAACATTGGAGAAGCCTGAATCCCCAAGGATGCGCACAAGGCTATTACGGATTGTCGTTGAATCCTCTGCAAACATGATTCGCATATTCCCCCGTGAGAGCTTGTTTGCCGCCCCCAATGTTTCGGTGATTAGCTCCTCAATACCCATGCTGGGGATGATTTTTGCGAGGATGTGCTCAAGGTCGACCACCAACACCTCATTTTCATCAAGATTAACCGAACCGATGATGCTTGTGCTCGAACAGCCGATAAAATCGCCAACAGGTATAAACGCATCCCAGGAAAACCTGTTGATCCGTTTTACGCCGTCAACTTTGAACCCGCTGACAGCATTGTTAAACTCAGTCACGATTACAATCCGCCTCTCGCTTTCAGATGTCGTTCGTATGTTGAGCGCGGCCGATAGATCGATAATCGGTAAGGTCTTGTTGCGATAGAGCATCATGCCGAGCAGTGCCGCGGGGGCCTCAGGTATTTTTGAAACTGATGAAGGATCAAACTGCAAGATTGCCTGGACTTTTACCACATTCACTCCAAACGACTGGTCGCCTAAAAGAAATGTCAGCAATTCCATCTCGTTGGTGCCGCTTTCCAGTAATATTTCCTGCTTCGCCATGATACCCCCAATTTAGGGTCTCGGAAAAAAATAAATGCGCCAAATTGCGCCGTATTTTTGGTTCGTATGCAAGGCGCATCCACCGGTGCATATTAGTGGATATGTATTGGTGGATGCAACGCAGCAGACGGACCAAAGGACAAGTCAGATGGTGTGTTTATTTTTTGCCGAGGCCCTTAGATCGAATTTATGGCAAACGCTAAACCATTGACCTGTGAATGGATACCAAAATAGATACTCTTTGGGGTCGGGAATGAATTCGAACCCATAGGTCATGCCGCCATTGGAATTCCTGGTGGCCCATATAAATTGGGCCTCCCGGTCGCATAATTCGCCATCAATCTCCATTCTCAGGTGAATTTTCAGCGGCTCTCCCGTATCAAAACTCAGACCGGTTTCCGATATATCAATCAACTTGGCCGAAATGATATCAGCATTCACAAAAAACTCAATCCTGCTCTCCAGTTCCTTCCGCGTTGAAGCACGCCTTTCGCGTTCCTTTTTCTCTTTCACACCGATGCCTGAGCATTCATCTCTTCCGAAGCTGACGCAGCTCCTCTGCATTGGTCGCGTTTTGTGAAAGATTCAAATCAGAAATCCTCAAAATCCTTGTCATCCAGAGGAAAGACTTCTTCAGGGTTTACCTCCTTCCGGGCAGCCTGTTATCTTTTGGGGGCTGGAAGGGCTTTCGCTTTTTCAGAGGCCGTCCTTTTGGCCTTTCTACGCGCCGACCGAGAGTGGATCGTACTTGCCTGTGCCGTTTTTCCGCCCACAAGGACCACCAGATCACCCACATAACCCTTCATCTCTTCGGCCTGGGCGGTCATCTCCTCTGAAGCTGAGGCCGACTGCTCTGAATTGGCCGCATTCTGCTGGGTCACCTTATCCATTTCGGTGACGGCCTTATTCACCTCCTCGATCCCCTGGGCCTGCTCTCCGGAGGCAGCTGAGATCTCACTGACCAAATCACCCACCTTTGTGGCGCTTTCGGCCACTTTGGTGAAATTGGCGTTGGTCTTCTTCACCAGATCGGTACCGTCATTGACCCTATTCACCGTACCCTCTATGACTTCGGCCGTGTTCTTGGCCGCTTCCGCCGCCCTAAGGGCAAGGTTTCGCACCTCGTCAGCCACAACGGCAAACCCGGCTCCCGCCTCCCCGGCCCTGGCCGCCTCAACCGCCGCATTGAGCGCCAAAAGATTGGTTTGAAATGCTATCTCATCAATGGTCTTGATGATCTTGGACGTCTCTTCGCTGGCCTTTGAGATTTCATCCATGGAATGGGTGAGGTCCGTCATGGACTGGTTGGCCCCTGCGATCACCTGGTTGGCATCTTTCATGAGGCTGTCCGCCTGACCGGAATTGTCTGCATTCTGTTTGGTCATGGAAGACATCTCTTCTAATGATGCCGATGTCTCCTCTATGGATGCAGCCTGTTCAGACGACCCTTCAGCCAGGGACTGGCTGGATGCCGATACCTGCCCGGAGGCGGATGCCACCTGGTCAGCACCCTCACTAAGACCGCCTATGATGCGGTTGATGGGTCTGGTCATCCGCAAGGCAAAAATGAAAATAGCTATGGCTGCGAATAAAAAAATTATAGCCCCAGCTACAATGCTATATTTAATTACTTCTGAACGAGCTGTACCCACAAAGTCGTCTTCAAATCCACCCGCCACTATTATCCAGTCCCAGTCTTTAAAATATCGAAATGCAGCGAGTTTGTAAGTATTAGTTACAGGTGAAAGATACCTCAAAACCCCATTTTTTCTCTCAATGATTTTCTTTATATGGGGTTTAGCTGACCAATTCTTGCCCTCGGCTTTTTTATGGACTAACAAATTCCCTTTGGGATCTACCACGAAAATAAACCCTGTTTTCCCTATAGTTATCTGCTCATTACACATTTTTTTTATCACGCCCCAATCCATATCCGAATTCGCTTCTATAAAAGTATAGAACTGATCTGTCATAGACTTCAAATTTTCAGTCGCGGTATCATTCAATGGCATTAGTATGGCCCTAAAACATGCAAAGGCAGTCCCCATTACTGCAATCAGCGTTATAGAGAGAAACACTAAAAGCATTTTGTTTCTCATACTCATTGATTTCATGAACATTTCTTTATCCCCTCTTTCGCGCCCTTTTTGAGTCCGGCTATGTCCTTGCAGAAGCCGGATTCTCCATGGTGGGACGCTCAATAATCCAAAAACCGTCTCTATTTTACAGGTAGTCCGGCCTCTTTCCAGGCCATAATGCCACCACTAATATGATGGACATCTTTGTAGCCCATTTCTTGCGGTTGTTGTGCAATGAGCGCTGATCTGCCGTCTTTTTTACAGATAACAAGAAGCGGGAAATCGGCATCATGAACCTTTTTCTTAATATTAAATATGACCTTGCCGTGTTCCATTGCCAAAGCACCATCAATAGCACCTTGAGACTCCGCTTTTTGTGAGCTCCTGATATCGAGCAGCACGGCATTTTTTGCCCCCATTATCTGTTTTGCTGCAGAAGGATTTACTGCTTTTACCACCTTATTGGCCGCAGCGACAAAATCGTCTGCTAATTTCCCGGCAGGCATATCTCCTTTAGGTACTACTGCTTTATTTGCTATTTCAGAAATCCCAGAAGATACTGTCGGCAACCCTTTTCTTTTCCAAATCAGAATTCCACCTTTAAGGTATTTAGCGTTTTCATATCCCATTTGCAGCAATTGATAAGTAACCAGCGTACTCCTCTTGCCTTTTTTACAATACACGATGATAGGAACGGACTTATTAGGGACTATTTCCCTGATCTTGAATATCACCATACCATGGGGCAAGACTGTTCTGCCTTTTATCCATCCATGCTCTCACGGTATTCGGAGAGAACAGGGGCCTTTTTTTTGACTGATCGGCAAAGGTAAGGGTCTTCAAAAATGAACCAAAATAATCTACTTTGAGAGGGGGGCATCTTCCCCGCTTTTGTTTATTTTACAAGCGATTTTGATTTCATTCGGATGCTCCCCCAGGTTGAATATGACCCGGGGTCGCAAATCCCCAATCAAAAGATTCAAATCAAAAATCTTCAAAGTCCTTGTCATCCAGAGGAAAGACTTCTTCAGGGTTTACCGCCTTCCGGGCAGCCTGTTTTCTTTTGGGGGCTGGAAGGGCTTTCGCTTTTTCGGAGGCCGTCCTTTTGGCCTTTCTATGCGCCGACCGAGAGTGAATCGTAGGTGCCTGGCCCTTTTTTCCGCCCACAAGGACCACCAGATCACCCACATAACCCTTCATCTCTTCGGCCTGGGCGGTCATCTCCTCTGAAGCTGAGGCCGATTCCTCTGAATTGGCCGCATTCTGCTGGGTCACCTTGTCCATCTCGGTGACGGCCTTATTCACCTCCTCGATCCCCTGGGCCTGCTCTTTGGAAGCAGCTGAGATCTCGCTGACCAAATCACCCACCTTTGTGGCGCTTTCGGCCACCTTGGTAAAATTGGCGTTGGTCTTCTTCACCAGATCGGTACCGTCATTGACCCTCTTCACCGTACCCTCTATGAGTTCGGCCGTGTTCTTGGCCGCTTCTGCCGCCCTAAGGGCAAGGTTTCGCACCTCATCCGCCACAACGGCAAACCCGGCTCCCGCCTCCCCGGCCCTGGCCGCCTCAACCGCCGCATTGAGCGCCAAAAGATTTGTTTGAAATGCTATCTCATCAATGGTCTTGATAATCTTGGATGTCTCTTCGCTCGCTTTGGAGATTTCATCCATGGAATGGGTGAGGTCGGTCATGGACTCATTAGCCTCCCCAATCACCTGGTTGGCCTCTTTCATGAGGCTGTCCGCCTGACCGGAATTGTCTGCATTCTGTTTGGTCATGGAAGACATCTCTTCCAATGATGCCGATGTCTCCTCTATGGATGCAGCCTGTTCAGACGACCCTTCAGCCAGGGACTGGCTGGATGCCGATACCTGCCCGGAGGCGGATGCCACCTGATCAGCACCCTCACTAAGACCGCCTATGATGCGGTTGATGGGTGTAATGATGGTTCTAATGATAAGAATGCCCAAAAAAACTGCAATTAGAACACAAATAAAGGCAAGGCCAAGACTGAAGTTGAGCGTTTTGGTTGAAGAATCGTCCATGGTTGTCCCTATAAAATCCTTGGATTCGACGATGCCCGATTCAAACCGCCCTGCAGCATCTTTCATATTCGTTCCGATCTTTGCAGCCACCTTTACCTTGGCCTCTTCAGCCATTTTCGTCGCTTTGGCGACTTCTTCCCCTACCTTTATACCTGCTTCTTCCCCCTTTTCTTTGAGGCTTTGAGGCAAATTTATCCGTAGTTCGTTAATAGCCGTACTCAGCTTAACAGTAGAGGTCTTGACCGATTCATGGATAGCCATCTGATTTTCCAATATCTTGTTGACCACCGTATCCATCTTTTCCGTCTGCATGGTCTCTGAATCATCTAATTCCCGACTGATGGCATAACGGACTTTATGGGTCACCAGTGCCAATTCCTCAGCCATGACCCTCCCCTGAAGATCAAAATCGTCCGCCAGTTTCTGATAGATCGCAACTTTCCTCTTATCAGACTTCTCTTTCAGATTTTCAAAGGCCGCCATGAGAAAATCAACGAGTTGCTCGCGATCCTGCTCCGGGTCTTCAAATTTAACTATGAATTCCATTAACAAGGTATCCAGTTCCTCGTTACTTTGATTCTGCATTCCTTGAAGCCGCTTCTCCACCCCCTTGACAAGCAGGGTAAGACGATGAAGGCTCTGCAGGCTTGATGTCTTCAAAGCCTCCACATTGAAAACAGCTACATTGGCAAGTACATTCTGGGAACGATTATCAAACGCCATGATCTCGTTCATGGATTCTGTGGAACCGGCCAAAAGATCATCCAGCCCTTTGCTGATTGTTTCACCCTGGGAGTCAAGGGTAGTGGCCACGTTGTCCCCCACATCCTTGATCGATTTATTGGTGAGACCCAGGAACTCCTTCTGATTAGTCCCGGCGATTGAAATGATTCTATCGATGGCTGTCAGCCCGCTCGCCTCCCTGATGCCTTCATCGGCCACCTTCTTAAAATTGCCGAATTCCGCAACACTAATTTTACGGATATCCTCAAGCTTTTCACTAACCCCCTTCAGAACCTTCTTCTTGCCATCCTCTGAAAGAAGCATGGTGGAAACCATGATAGATGCGCTAACCAGTGTGACTAAGAAAAGAATCAGCAATATAAACTTATGCTTGATTGTCAGATTCAAACGGCTCATTTGAATACCCCCTCACTTCTTAACAGGACGTAGTTTGCTCAGCTTCTCCATTGAATCGACGGAAATGAGGCTGTTCAGATCAACTGATTTTGTCAGAAGTTTCATCTGGGTCGCCAGATCCATATACCCTCCGATCTCCTCTGCAGATGGAACAAAACGATCGAATTCGAGGCCTCCATTTCCCTTAAGTAGGGCGGAGATCACTATAGCTTCAGGATAGTCGAAATAGGGTCCTTGAATAATAGCTGTCTGTTTGGCCCCGCTCTTTTTAATATCGTTTTCAATAAATCGACAGTTCTTCACCAGGCTCTCCAGCCATTCCTCTACGGCCTCCTTCCTTTTCTCAAAGACCTCAGAGCGAATAACCAGGACCGTATCCAGTGTCCCTGTAAGCTTTCCTTCCTGTCCCTCCACCTCAACCGCTATCTTCTCTTTCTCTGCAATTGTGCCAAATGGTTCAGGTAAGTAGAGGGCATCTATCTTCTCGGCCTTTAAATCATTAATGGCGGTGGTCAAGCTGACGCCTATGGTCTTGAAGTCAAGCCCGGGCCGCAGATCGGCAGCACCGAGCACTTGACTTAGTTTAAGGTTTTCGCCGGAATCAAGCCCTGGCACCCCTATGAGATTCCCGCGAACCGACCCAAGATCACCTTTGGTCCGGGCCACCAGTCTTGATCCTCCCCGGTGGCAGGTCCCGATGATCTTGATCTTATGCCCGTCAGCCGTCATACTGAGGGCAATCGGTATGGGAAGAGACGCCAAATCAATAGCGCCAACGCGCATGGCAGCCTCCAGGGACGTAAAGGATGTGTATCTGACCAGTTGGGGCTCAACCTTTTCGAGGTCCATCCGGTCATTTTCAAAGGACACAACCAGGGGCAACTGGGACAGGAGGGGCACATATCCCACACGCAGCCCCACCTTTCCCCCGGCTGAGACCACCTGCCCTGCCCCTGCTAAGAAGAGCGACAGAAACAGAATCCATACGATCAGAATCCTTTCGACATGTGACATAACTACCCCTCCCGTATTTGCTTGAAACATTATATTCCTCAATCCCCGGATCCCATCCTATTTGAGTGGCTCTAACTGGACAGGATTCTCGCTCTTGGTTCGGGCTACATCCTCTCCCTTTTGCACGCTGATGATCTCAAAAAGATCCCACTCGTTCTTACTCTCCGCGGGTGTTTTACCGACAGCCACGTAGGTGGGGTGGATACCCTGATGGTCCCAGTCCCGCCAGTACTCCTCATCGACCAGAAGTGTAAATTTGTGGCCTTCCAGGGCCTTTATCACCTTGACATGATCAAATGACCCTGCCCGTTCAACAGCATCCGCATATTGAAAAACATCTACCCAGGCTACTGCCGCCGCGTTGCCGGGCTTTTTGTTGTATGCCTTTTCAAAGGCCTCCACAAATTTTTTCGACCCTTCGAACTTCTCAGAAAGACCATGATACCAGCACATGGAGGTTACGACGCCTTGCATGACCTCTGGGCCGAGCGGCTGGGCCATATGGATCTCCATAAGGGGAACAACAATAGCCATTTTCTCCCTGAGCTTTAACTTGGTGGCCTGTTTCAGGCAATTGATCATATCTTTGCCGAAATGGACGAGAACGAGCACATCCGGGTTCGCCTTCTTGGCCTTCAGCAGATATGGGATAAAGCTCTTGGATCCCAGTTTTGTGGGAAGAACCAGGACAGTGGTGCCCCCGGCCTTTTCAATAACGTCCTGGACCGACTTTTCAACCGTTTGCCCCCAGGTATAGTCAGCGTATAAAAATGCATATTTGGCATTTTTCCCGAATTTCTCCACCAGGCCCTGACCCATGGCCTTGGCCGACTGATGGCCATTATTATACCAGCGGAAACAATGCCGATGGGCATTCTTCC
>Ga0208648_1000149_pt1 | contig 77144 bp, 87 predicted proteins | sample AntAceMetag02UKL_FD_184772 | JGI IMG/M metagenome (GOLD analysis project Ga0208648, IMG submission 184772) | Saline lake microbial communities from Ace Lake, Antarctica - Antarctic Ace Lake Metagenome 02UKL (SPAdes) (version 2) | ecosystem: Environmental > Aquatic > Non-marine Saline and... | reverse complement strand
ACCTAGATTAAGAGTCTAGTGCTCTAACCAGGCTGAGCTACGAAGCCATAAATATTTATGATAAATTTGATTTAAAAAACTATTGCTTATTGGCCTTGTTATTGTCGTAGCAAGATTTGATGAAAAGTTTTAATAATGAATTTTACGAGATTATTTAATGAAGAGGATTAGTAAAATGCAGATTTTTTTATTTACTGCTGGTATTTTGTTATTTGTTTATAGTCTTTATGCACTTGGCGGGGATGGGATAGAATTGTTTCGGGCGAATTTTAATGCTAAGTATATGTGGCTTTATGCTTTTTTTACGGTAGTGTCAATCTTCCCACTTGTTTGGCGTTGGCAAGCAATTTTGAAAGGTTATGGGAAAAGTGTTGGTTTCTTGAAGCTTCTTAGAATGCAATTGGCTGGCTATGCTGTGAGTTTTGTTACGCCGTCTTCGAGGATTGGTGGTGAGCCTTTGAGGATTTATATGCTTAAGAAAGAATCTAATGTTGATTATAAAACTGGGACGGCGAGTATTATACTTGATAAATATATGGAATATTTGGGTTCGCTTACGTTTGGGCTGGTAGGTGTTGTTCTTTTGATTTTTATTCCGGGTATGCCTGGTATTATTAGATTAATTCTTTTTGGTTTGATAATTTTTTCTATGTTAGTTTTAACTTATGTATATTATAGACTTAGCCGTAAGAAGGGATTGTTTCATAATTTGTTTAGCATTTTCTTGAGTAAGAAAAGATTGGAGAAGATGGGAAAGAGTTTGAAGGATATTGATTCTAGGTTGAGTCATTTTATGATTCATCAGAAAAAGGCTTTTTTTGCTAGTTATTCTTTTTATATTTTGTCTGCGGTTATTGCCATAATTGAATATAAGTTTTTACTCTTGAGTTTTGGGGTAAGTACTAATGTGCTTGAGTTGATTATTGTAATTATGATTGTTGGGATTACGACGCTTATTCCTTTGCCGATGGCGCTTGGTTCGATGGAATTTGGACAAAGTGGATTCTTTGCTTTGCTGAAAAATGAGGCCGGGGCTGGGCTTCTCTTTAGTTTGATTTATAGAGTTAGGGGATTGATAGTTTCGGCTATTGGATTTTGCTTATTAATTCTTTTTAGTGGGAAAGATATATTGAGAGAAAGTCGAGAAGGTGTTTAGGAATTATCCAACAATTTTTCGGATAGCTTCTATGTGACTAATGCCTTGTGGGCAAGGTGATTCTGCCGAATTGTTTTTGTTTTATTCCGCGAGACGCGACTCCCGGAATAAAATTATGACTAATATATAATCTTTAGGATTACTTGAGAATTACCCAACAATTTTTCGGATTGCTTCTATATGTTCTGCAACATCAGTTCCCCTTTTGGTTAACTTGATTATTTTGATTCTGCCTTTTTTTTCGAAGCTTACTAGCCCTAGCTCTTCAAGGTTTTGTAGAATTTTTACAGCGTGAGAATATGTGCAGTCAACTTCTTTTGCTAGTTGTGATCCGTATTTTGCTCGAGAAACCTTCTTTAGGGCTATGAGCATCATCGCTGGCTTTCTTCTGAAAAATAAATCAAAGCTGTCTCCCATGGTTTTAAGGTAGAACATATATGTTCTAATGTATATATTAGAATGATATTTTGCTTTTAAGTCTTTCTCTGAAAATTCGTCCATGGGTAGTAGGTACAAGAATTGGGCGTTGGTGACAGAAAATTTTAGAGTGGTAGCAGACAAAATAAATTATTGGTTATCTTAGGGAATCGTAAAGTCCGAGGTATCCTTTTGAGAAGAGTTCTGTTTCGCTTGTTTTGAGTTCGATTTGAGTGTTGCCGCTTGTGATTGATTCTTTGAAGATTATTTCTGGATTGTCTGATATTATAGCCTCGACTAAATCTGGTTTATTTGTGTTGAATTGGATGTCTGCATCTTCACTTAGACCTTCTGTTGTTTTTATTTCGTTTCCGATAATTGAATGAAATACTTGATCTTCTATTTTGACGTTTATTATTGGTTTTTCTAGGAGATTTGAATGGAGTTGGCTTGCGCCAATTTCTTGGAGTAGGAAGGATATGAATTCTGGAGTTATTTCGATTTGCTCTAGGGATTTTTCTGTGGTTGAGTTTTGATTTAGGATTTGGGTACCTTGAGGAATCTGGGGATTTGAATCTGCTATAGTATTTCCTGTGATTGTGAAGCCTGCAAGCGGATTTGTTAAGGTTGTTTTTTGGCCTGTTAAAAATGAGATGTAGAATGTTGCGAATAGTAGGGCTGAAACGATTATTAATAAAGTTAGGACCGTGACGACTTTTTTTGGCTTTTTGGCTTTGTTTAGGAGTGCTTCAGCGTATTCTAATTTGTAGCCTCTTTTTTGGAAACCTCGTAGTATTTCTGATTTGGATTTTTTTGCAATTAGAGAATTTCTTACTTTTTTTATGAGCTCTTTGTCGTCCATGGGTATGGGCTAGAGAGTTATGTTAATAAGTTTTATGAAAGGGAGAATTTAAAAGTAATAATTCTTGGGAGTAATAATGGATATGAATAATTGGGCGCGAGGTAAGGGATGTCGTAGCATGTCGCACTATGTTAAGATTAGGGAGAGAATGAGGGATCATCCTGGAACATCTAAGGCGCAAAGAGAATTTGAAGATAGAATGAAAACCGTAGGTCTTTTTCGGAAATTCCCATATGAAGATAGGATACAGAGAGCTGAATTAATTGAAGAGATAGAAGCAGCCTTGGGTGAAATGGAACAGATTCATTATTCTGTAGGAAATAGTGCTGAAGGTTATGGTTCTGAAAATCCTGATGGGCAAAGATATGCTGACGTTCTAAGAAAAATATATTTTCAGGGTAAAGAAATAAATGTTATCACCAAAGAAATTGGAGTTGGTTGTGAAAAAATTAGATATATAAGAAATCGAGGACTTGAAAATTTGGGTCGGGTTTTGGCTCGACGTATCAGGTAGATTTAAATATATTCTGAGTTTATTTTTTATATGATAGATATTAAGTTGGTTCGGGAGAATCCTGATTTGGTTAGAGAGAATATTCGGAAGAAAGGACAGGATGAGAAGTTGAAGCTTGTTGATGAAGTGATTGATTTGGATTTGAAGTGGCGAAGAGAGAGAAAGAGGGCGGATGACTTGAGGAGTGAGCGGAATAAGATTAGTGAGCAGATTAATCAGGTGATGAAGTCGGGGAAGAAAGTGGATGCAAAGGGTTTGATTGCGGAGGCTAAGAAAATTCCTGAGAAGATTGCAAAGATTGAGGCTAAGGAAGATAAATTGGGTGAGAAAATTCGAGAGATAATGATGAGGATTCCGCAGATTATTCATGAGACTGTGCCGTTGGGTAAGGATGATACTGAGAATGTTGAGTTGGAGAAGATTGGCGAACCTAAAGTCCCTGATTATGAGATTTTTAATCATACTGAGTTGGCTGAAAAACTTGGGGGGTTAGATATAGAGAGTTCGAGGAAGACTTCGGGGCAGGGGTTTTATTTTTTGAGGGGAGATATTGCTCGACTTCATGCGGCGGTTTTGACCTATGCTAGGGATTTTATGATTGGTAAGGGCTTTGAGTATTGTGTGCCGCCGTTTATGATTAGGAGTGATGTTGTGACTGGCGTTATGAGCTTTGAGGAGATGGACGCGATGATGTATAAGATTGAAGGTGAGGATTTGTATATGATTGGGACGAGTGAACATTCGATGATTGGGATGTTTAAGGATAAGACGATGAAGAAGGGTGAGATTCCGCAGGCTTTGACTAGTTATTCGCCTTGTTTTAGGAAAGAGAAGGGGGCGCATGGGGCTGAGGAGCGTGGTCTTTATCGTGTGCATCAATTTGAGAAGCAAGAGATGGTTGTCGTTTGTGAACCTGAGAATAGTTATGAGTGGTATGACAAGATGTTGAATTGGACTGTTGAATTTTTTAAGAGCCTTGATGTTCCTGTTAGGAAGTTGGAATGTTGCAGTGGAGATTTGGCGGATTTGAAAGCGAAATCGGCGGATGTTGAAGCGTGGAGTCCGAGGCAGAAGAAGTATTTTGAAGTTGGGAGTTGTTCTAATTTAGAGGATGCTCAGGCTCGGCGACTTGGAATTAAAATTAATGGTGGAAGTGGGAATTATTTTGCGCATACTTTGAATAATACAGTTGTTGCTTCGCCAAGGGCCTTGATTGCTTTGATGGAGAATAATCAGAATAAGGATGGGTCGATTAATGTTTCGAAAGTTTTGCAGCCTTATATGGGTGGGTTGAAGAAGATAGGGGCGAAGTAGGATAGTTTGGTGTAACAATTTTTATATATTCGAATGATTTTTTATTTTTACGAGTGGGCCGTTGGAATCAGTGTTGGGATTTTTTGTTGATGGAAATCCTTTGTTTGAATTGGAGGTAGGATTGGATGACGTTTTGAGTCATTTGGCTTTTGAGGAAGTTAATAGAGGGTATGTTGCAGGGGTCAAGAGGAGGTTGAGAGGATATAAGGCTCTTGTTGATTCGCAGTTAATGATTACTGGTATTAGTCAAGATTCGGAATCTGGGATTGTTGTTGCGCTTTCTGGAATTGGAAATGCATATCGTGATTTTATGGGATGTAGTTGGGCTCGGATGAGTGATGAAGAAATGCAAGAGGCAGCCGAGGAAATTTTGAGGGAGAATAATTTTATTGGAGGAGAAACTATTCCTACGACATGTGAAATTAGGAGGAGGGAACGTCTTGCTTCTGGGAGCTTTGGGTGGACTATTTATTCTGATGGGGTCTGTGAAGTCTTTGAACATGCGGGGATAATTTAAGAAATGTGGTATTTGTTTTTGAAACGTGAGGTTATGCTCTAATCTGATTTATATTTTGCGAGTAGATATAGATGCCGTGGACGTAGTGTTTTTATGTCTCTATAGATGTTATATAAATGTTTTTTAAGGAAAGTGTGCTTGATAGTTTATGGATTCTAAACTTGCAGTGGAGCAATTGAAAGAGATTGAGAAGTTGGTCGAACAGACTGGGGAAAGTCCGCGGTTGGCTGCCGAGGGTTGGAATGAGAATTGGCAAACTTTGATTGCTATAATGTTATCGGCTCAGACTCGAGATACAAAAACCGTTGCTGTTTGTGAGAAACTTTTTAAAAAATATGATAAGGTTGAGAAATTGGGAAGGGCTCGGCTTTCTTCGATTGAGAAAGATATTGGTTCTATTAATTATTATAAGACTAAGGCTCGGCATATTAAGGCGACGGCTGGGATGATTGCTGAAGGTGGTTTGAATGAGAGCGTTGATGAGTTGATGAAGTTTCCTGGGGTTGGGCGGAAGACTGCGAATGTTTATTTGGTTGAGGTGAAAAAGGCTGCTGCTATTGGGGTTGATACCCATGTTGGTCGGATTTCTCGGAAGATGGGTTGGACTAAGAATTTAGATCCAAATAAAGTTGAGAAGGATTTGAATAAATTGTTTCCGCGGAGATATTGGAATTCTATTAATTGGATTTTGGTTCGGTTTGGGCAGACTGTTGGGCGGTCGAGGAATAGGGAAGATTTGGCTTTGGAAAGAATTAAAAAGGGAAATTAGTTTGTTTATGTATGGCAGATGATATGGCAATGCCTGCTGGATTTGGCGGGTTGATGAGGTATAAGGAAGAGTATAATTCTAAATTGAAGTTCGGACCTGGGGCTGTTGTCGGGATGATTATCGCGGTGATTGCGCTTGTTGTTGGTCTTCGGATATGGTTTACTTAAGATGCTTGGTGGAATGAATCCTGCGAAGATGCAGGGGATGATGAAAAAGATGGGGATTTCTCAGACTCCGTTGCCTGTTAGAAAAGTTATTTTTGAGATGGCGGATGGGAATTTGGTTATTGATGATCCGTCGGTGATTAAGATTATGATGCAAGGTCAGGAGAGTTATCAGGTTACTGGGGAAGCTGTTGAAGAAAGTACTGAGGTTTTTAGTGAAGAGGATGTTGTTATGGTTATTGAGAAAACTGGGAAAAGCGAGGACGAAGTCAAGGCTGCTTTGGAGAAAAGTGATGGGGATATTGCTGAGGCGATAATGGAATTGAAATAATTTCAATTTCTAGCGAAAATTTCTTGATAAAAAATTTCTTATGTGTAAAAACACGCGTCTAAATTTTTTATACTGCGAACTTTTCAGCTATAAATTAAAATTGTTAATCGCAATAATTAATATAAAGAGTTCTTGGGGTTTTGTTTTATGGATTGGAGGGAGAGTTTGATAAATGCGAAGTATCATTTGAGTGTGGCGCGGCGGATGTTTGATGGTTATGGGAAGTTTGCGGATAAGCGGTTTTTGATTGGGGTGATTAATGAGACGGCGCGGGCTGCTGGGGATTTGATTCGGGCGTTTTTTGATTATGAGAATGTGGGGGAAAGGAGCCTAAAGGTTTTTATGGATGATATTGCGCCTAAGTATTTGGATGATTTGACGAAGGAGAATTTATTTAAGATTTTGGAGGTTGAAAGGGCGCAGAAGACTTCGCCAATTGAGTATGCGAAAGGGGATAAAATTATTTTATTGATTGAAGGTAAGTATCGTTTTTTGAAAGCTGAGAGAATTGGTGATTTTTTGAGGTCTGTTGAGTGTGCTGCTGGTAAATTTCCTAAAGAATAGTGAGAATATTGATGCTTGATTTTTCGACAAGTATAAAAAGGTTGCTGTCTTTTGTTTTTTTACGCTTAGAGGCATAATATATATGATTGAGGAAATTATAAAGGAAAAGACGAGTGCCGACCATCTTTTATACGTCAGTTTAAAGTATACCAAGACTTGTGACGTTATTTTGAATTTATTGGCTCGGTGGAAAAGTTTGATTGAGATTAGTTTCGACGCTGTTCTTGAGCATAGAGTTGAGGGGGGGAAAATTCCTGCTATGCCTACGAATCCCAAACAGAGAATTGAATTTATGAAGAAATACTTTAGGAAAGGAGATGTTATCCAGGCTGTGATTCCACTTTATATTTTTTTCAAGAGAGTGCCCGATTTAAAGAAGACTCGAGAGGGTGAATTTAGAAAAAATGTGAATTTGAAAATTATTGAAGCTACTAAAACTACTGAAATTAATATGGAAAAACTTGGGGAGTATTCAGATATTGTCGAAAAATTTATCGCTGAAGTTAAACAAATTCTTGCAAAGTAATATTCTTTTTTAAAGGTCGAGGCGTTTTAACCTTTCGACTGATAAAGCTTATAAACCGAGTTTTTCTGATATTTACACGTTGATTTAAGATGGCGTCCGAAGAGTACCATTATTATGACGAAAAATTATGGCGCTCGAAGAGTACCATTATTATGAAGATGAAATTATGGCAAGAATAATAGTAATAAATTCAGGGAAAGGCGGTGTTGGTAAGACCACTACTGCTATTAATTTAGGAACGTCGCTGAATAAGTTGGATAAGGAAGTTATTATTGTCGATGCTAATTTGAATACTCCTAATGTTGGTTTGCAGCTTGGTGCGCCGATTGTTCCTGTGACTTTAAATCATGTTCTGAAGGGGAAAGCTGATATTGAGGACGCTATTTACGAACATTCTTCTGGAACTAAGATTATACCGTCGTCGCTTTCAGTTAAGGAGTTGACTAAATTTAATACGAAGAAGTTACCTGAGATTATGAAGAAGTTGGCTAAACTTTGTGATTATGTAATTGTTGATTCTGCTGCTGGGTTTGGTGACGAGGTTATTGCTGTTATTGAAGCTGCTGATGAAATTATTATTGTGACTAATCCTGAAATGCCTGCCGTTACTGATGCGCTTAAGGCTGTTAAGGTTGCTCGACAAATGGGAAAGGAGATTAATGGGGTTGTTGTGACTCGACATAGTAATGCGAAATACGAGATGCCTTTGTCTTCGATTAAGTCTATGCTTGAGGCTCAGATAATTGGAGTTGTCCCTGAAGATAAGGCTGTTAAAGAAGCTTTGAATTTGAGGGATGCCGTTGTTCACACTCATCCACGAAGCAAGGTTGCGAAGAAGTATGTTGAGATTGCTCGAAAAGTTAGTGGTGAGAAAATTGAAATAAGTAAGACTTTTCTTGAAAGATTGCTTAGAAAGTAGAGTCTATAAAAACATGAATAGAAAACTGAAAATCTTCGATTTTCAAAAGAAGAAAACTTCGCTTTCTTAAAGCCATAAATAGTTCTTGAGAGATTGCCCGCTTAGCTTATTATTGTTCCCGTTGGGATATCTTTATCTGGAACGATTAGAACACAAGTGTTTGCTTCTTTTGAACCTGCCGCAAGAAGCATTCCGCATGATTCGATGCCTCTCAATTTTCTAGATTTCAAGTTTGCTACTATAATTATTTTTTTATCTTTTAGGTCTTCTGCTTTGTAGAATTGTTTTATTCCTGCGCAAATCGTTCTGTCACCTAGTTCGCCGACGTTAATTGATAATTTGTAGAGTTTGTCTGCTCCTTTAATTTCTTTAACTTCTTTTATTTGTGCGACTCTTAGGTCTACTTTTGCAAAATCGTCGAATTCTATTATTGCTACTCCTTCCATAATTTCTTTTGGCTCTTCATCTTTATTAAGGTTTTGTGTTGGTTGTACATATTCTATTTTTGTAAATAAGATTGGTGCTTTTTTTATTTTGCTTGTTTTGAATATTTTTGATATTTTTTCTGCTGTATCTGGGATGAAGGGGGAAAGTAGTTTTGTAACTTGTCTTATGGAGTCGACTATTGTGTATAGGACTTTTTTATCTTGACTTTCCCATGGTTTTTTATCTTGAATATATTCGTTACAAACGTCGATAAATGCGAAGATTTCGCTTAATGCTTTGTCTGTTTTGAATTCTTTAAAGTTTTTTTCGATTTCATCTAGCTTTAATTTTTCTATTAATTGGTTTTTGGTTTTTTCTATCCCATATTTTTCTGCAAGAGCTGAGGTTCTTGAGACTAAGTTTCCTAGTTTGTTTGCGAGTTCGTTGTTGTGACGTTCTACTAGTATTTCTTCTGAGAAATCTGAATCTTCAAAAACTGAACATCTTAGAAGAGCGTATCTTACTGAATCTGCGCCGTATTTTTCTATTAAAACTGCTGGGTCGATTACGTTTCCTAGAGATTTTGACATTTTTTGTCCGGCGATGTTGATGTATCCGTGGACTAAGAGTTTTTTGGGGAGTGGAATTTCTGCTGACATTAAAAGAGCTGGCCAGATTACTGAGTGGAACCAGTTGATTCCTTTCCCGATTACGTGGACATCGGCTGGCCATTCTTTTTTTGCACCGGATAAATAATTAATTAAAGCGTCGACCCAGACGTATACTTTGAAATCTTTATCTCCCGGGAAATCAATTCCCCATTCTGCTCCTGCTCGACTTACGCATAAATCGTTTAGACCTTCTTTTAATCTAGATATGATTTCATTTTTCTTTTCTTTTGGGGTTATGTAATTTTCTGTGAATTCGATTAGCTCGTTTTGGTATTTTGATAATTTGAAAAAGTATGCTGATTCTTTTCTGTGCTCAGGTTTTTTGTTGTGTTCTGGGCATTTGCCGTCTACTAGGTCTCTCTCTGTTATGAAAGATTCGCAGCCTACACAATATTCTCCTTCGTATTCTCCCTTGTAAATATCGCCTTTGTCTGTTATTTTTTTTATTACTTCTTCTACAACTTTTGAATGTTCTTTTGCTGATGTTCTTATAAATTTGTCGTAGCTGATATTTAATTTTTTGCAGAGGTCTATGAATAATTGTGCGTTTTGGTCTATGAATTCTTTTACTGGTAATCCTGCGACAACTGCTGCTTGGACATTTTTTTGGGCGTTTTCATCTACTCCCGTTAGAAAGAAGACTTCTTCGCCTTGGAGTCTGTGCCATCTTGCGATTGTATCGGTTAGGATTTTTTCGAAGGCGTGGCCTATGTGGGGTTTCGCATTCACGTAGTCGATTGCCGTTGTTATGTAAAATTTTTTTGCCATAGAATAGTGAGAAAAGATGTGTATAAAAATTTAACTAGATAGGATGCGCGAGCCGGGAGTTGAACCCGGATCTCAAGCTTGGGAAGCTTACATGCTACCACTATACCACTCACGCATGTTATTTGGAATACCTTAGTGTTTAAAAATTTAATATGATTAGGATGAAAGATATGACTAGAACGTCCGCTACATTATGAGAGAATGATTATATAGGGGTTTGGCGGTTTGGAAGATTTTATAAAATAAAATGTTCTTTCTTTTGCATGAGGCGAAAAGAAAAGAGTGTTGATAAAAAAAAGAAAAAAATAGTTTCTGCAAATCATCCAATAGTTCAAAAAAAAATTGAGAAAAGTTTAGAGCTTAGTGTTCGTGAGGGTGCTTTTTCTTCTGTTTCACAGAATACGGGAATATATTATTTTTCGCCTTTTGCTATTTTTATGAAAGCGACGAACTTTCAGATTGGTATTTTGAGTTCTTTTACTTATTTTGTTCCTAGTGTTGCTCAGTTATTTAGTGTTGGATTGATTGAAAGGTTTAAGAGAAAGAAGATAGTTTTGTTTTTTGTTTTTTTGCAACTTTTAATGTTAATTCCGATTTTTCTTTCTGGATATCTTTATTATATCGGATTTGATTATGCCGTTTTGGTTATGATGATTTTTGCTGCGGCGTATTTTGCGTTTGGGGGTGTTGCGTACCCCATTTGGTTTTCTTGGATGGGTTCTCTTGTTCCTGATGAGATTAGAGGTAAATATTTTTCTAGGAAGAGTTTTGTATTTAATTCATTTGGCATTCTCACTCTTATTTTGGCTGCATTGGTACTTGATAATTTTAAGAATAGGGGTATTATATCTGGACAGGTTGAGATTTATACTCTTTTTGGTTTTGGTATTTTGTTCTTAATGGCAATTGTCTCAAGGTTTGTTTCTTTTGTTTATTTGGCGCGACAGTATGAGCCTATGATAAAGGTTAGAAAGAGGGATTATTTTTCTTTTTGGCAATTCATTAAGCAGGCTAGAAAGAATCCTTTTGGTAGGTTTACTATATATAGATTTTTTTATAGTATTGCAATTAGTGTTGCTACACCGTTTTGGGCGGTTTATATGCTTAAAAATCTTGGATTTTCATACTTTTGGTATATTGCAGTTGTTTCTTCTGGATTATTATTTCAGTTAGCTTTTTTGGCTATTTGGGGTAAACTTTCGGATAGATTTGGAAATGTTAGTGTGATTAAATTTTGTTCTTTTGTGGGCGCCTTGGCTCCTATCATATATGTTATTTCTGCATTAATAACAAGCAGGCCTTTGCTTATTGCATTCCTTTTTATTGTTCCGGGTTTTATGGGTGGTATTGCCTGGTCTGGCTTTTTATTGGCTACGAATAATTATGTTTTTGATGCGGTCAAAAAAGAAAAGAGGAGTTTTGGAAATTCTTATATGAATCTTATGGTTGGTATGGGTGCATTTATTGGTTCTGGTATTGGTTCGATTATTGCTCTCTTTGGAGTTTCGTTTATGAACACCCTTCTTTTTATTTTCCTAGTTGCTTTTATTTTAAGAGTTGTGGTTGCTATTTGGGGACTTAGTTATTTAAAAGAGGTTAGGGGTATAAAAGAAGAATTTAAACCATCTTATTTTTTTAGGGAGATACATCCTCTTGATGGAGTGGTGCATAGCGTTCATAATGTAGAAAGTTTTGCTAAAAAGGTAGAACATTACGTCTAATAGAAAGAGGTTTCAAATAATTTATAAAGAAGGATTGTTTCTTTTTATGAGAGGAGATTGATGGTAGATTTATTTAAGAAAAGTGTTAAAATTTTGAAGGGTCTTCAGTTGCCCAATGGTGGTATTTTGGCTACGCCTAAAGACGGTGCCTATCCTTATGTTTATACTCGAGATAGTGTTATTATAACCAAGGCATTGAATAGGACTGGGAACGTTAAGGCGAGTGAAAAATTTTATTATTTTATGAGGAGGTTTGTTAAAATTGATGATTATAAGGAAGTTTTTCAAAGATATACTTCTTCGGGAAAACCTTCGGTTACCAGGAAGGGTCAAAACGATAATGAAGGAATGCTTTTGCATGGAATATATGATACTTATTTACATAATGGTAAAGAAACTTTTATACAGAATATGTGGCTTGTAATTGATAAGACTGTTGATTTAATTTTTTCTTATTCTAAGAACGGGTTAGTTAAAACGAATTGTAGTATTCATGAATATGATAAATTGGAAAAGGGTTATGATATTTGGGTTAATTCTGCTTGCTGTAGGGGATTGAAGGATGCTGCAAAAATAGCTGAGGCATTAAATCATAAAGATAAGGCGAAAAGGTGGGACAAGAAGGCTGAAGAAATTTTGAAAAATATTAATAAGCAATTATTTGATAAGAAAAGAGGTCTTTATATAAAAAATAAAAGATTTCCGAATAATCCTGACATTTCTCAATTGGCTCCATTTTATTTTGATATAGTTGATGATAAAAAAATCTTGAGGAATACATTGGGTTATCTTAAGGAGCACATATGGGAGGAGGATACTGGTGGATTTCGTAGGTTTAGAAAATTTGAGGTTTGTGATGATTGGCATTGGTATACTGGAGGTTCTGGAAGTTGGTGTGGATTGACTGCTATTGCAGCGAGGTTTTACAAGAAAGTGAATCGAAAAAGGAATTATGAGGAATGTAAAAATTGGATTGAAAAAATTGGTTCTCTTTCTAATCAGAATTTGCCAGAACACATAGCTACCAAAAAGGAATATTATGATTGGAAAGTTAATGAAATTGAATTTAATAGTCGGATTTTGAATGAGATGAAAAAGATTGAAAAAACTATAAAAAAAATTAATGGGACTGAAATGGTTTATTGGGCTAATCCTTTAGGCTGGAGTCATGCGGAATATATTTTATTAATGAAGGATGACTTGAAGGATAAAGCGATTTGAGTCCAGAAATGAGGCATAGTGAGATTTAAATAGAGTGAATATTTTTTATTATTATGGTAAAGAGGAAGTGTCCTGCGTGCGCGAGTAAGATTGATCGGAAATTTAATTTTTGTCCTTACTGTGGAGTCTCGTTTAAGGCGAAGAGAGAGCGGGAAAATTTTGGGATGTTGGGGCGAGGAGATATTGATGAGATTCAGGATGAAGTGAAATTGCCTTTTGGAATGAATAAGATTGTTGGTTCTTTGGTGAAACAGTTGGAGAAGCAGATGAATGAGTTAAATGGTGAGAATGGTGTGCCGAGGGGGATTAAGATTAGAGTTGCTAGGAATAATCCTCAGGGAAATCAAGTTGTTCAAAGATCGCCGGTCAAGAAGATTGATGTTGTTGAGGTTAGTAATGAGGAGAATCGACGAAGGATGGGCTTGCCTAAGGTGGAAGTTGAATCTAAAGTGAGACGGCTTGCAGATAGAATTGTTTATGAAATTGAAACTCCTGGTGTTAAAGCTAAGACTGATGTTGTTGTGACTGAATTAGCGTCGGGGTTGGAAATTAAAGCTTATTCTAAAGATAAGTGTTATGTGAAATTTATTCCTTTGAAGGTTGAAATAATTGAGTATTATGTTGAGAAGGAAAAGGTTTTTTTGGAGATTGAAGGATAAAAGACCGTGGAAGAAAAAAATATTAAAGAAATTTTGGAAGTGATTTTGGATAGGGTTGGAGGTAGTGATGTTTTCTGGATAATTGAAGGAAGTGCGAATCTTAAAATTCATGGTATCGATGTTTCTGTTCAGGACTTAGATATAACTACCAATGACGAGGGAATTGAATTCTTTAGAGATAATTTAAAAAAATTTATTGTTAAAGATTTTTTTAGTGAAAAAATAAATGGTCCTTCTTTGATTTGTAATATATGTGGTTTTGAGGTTGAGATAAATTCTTATGGAGACAGGAAATTTGATGTATTCGTTAAAATTGAAAAGGTTTTGTGGAGAGATTTGCGTTTGCCCATTCTCTCTTTAGATGATACTAAAAAATTCTATGAATCTATAGGTCGGAAAGATGAGGTTAATTTAATATCTTCATATTTGGATGAATGAGGCTGCCAGGATTTGAACCTGGGACCCCCGCCTTATCAGAGCGATGCGCTACCTGACTGCGCTACAGCCTCATGTAAATACTTAGCGAATTTTTGATTTATAACCCTTTAGGTATCTCTGGTGAGCTAAACTTTGGGGGATAATGATTAACTTTAAAAAGGAAATTTTTGATAAGATAGTATGAGTTTAACAAAATATTTGAGATTGGCATGGAGAAAGCCTGATGTGAAAATACTTCGGGAAAGAATGATTGAGTGGCGAAAGGGTGAGTCGATTGTTAAGGTTGAGAAACCGTTGAGATTGGACAGGGCTCGGGCTCTTGGGTATAAAGCGAAGAAGGGCGTTACTGTTGTTAGGATTAGAATTAAGCGTGGTGGTCATAAGAAGAGTAGGCCGAATAAAGCGAGGAGAACGAAGAGGTTGCATATTAGGAAAAATCTTAAGATGAATTATAAGGAGATTGCTGAGTCTAGGGTTGCTCGGAAATATAATAATATGGAAGTTTTGAATTCTTATCAAGTTGGAAAGGATGGGATGAATTATTTCTTTGAAGTGATTTTGGTTGACCGTGTTGCTCCTGAGATTAAGTCTGATAAGGAACTTGGCGCTTTTGTTAAGGCTCCAAAGAAGAGATCTTTGAGGGGAATTACTTCTGCTGGTCGAAAGGCTAGGGGACTCCGAAATAGTCCTATTAAGGCTCCTAAGGTTAGACCGTCGCTTCGAGCGAACCGTAGAAGGGGTAATTAGAGTTTTTGAATAATTTTATAAAGTAATTTTAATTATTGTTTTTATGTTGGGATTTTACTCTGGGATGGATTTGTCTGAATTTTATAATGTATTAGCTATAAGAATTTTTGACATTGCTATTGTCTTTTTGATATTTTTATTGTTGATAGAGTTTGGATTATTGAATCGTTTCTTTAAGATGTTAGTTAAATTGACTGAGAGATATAAAAAAATTTTATTTTTTATTTTTTTATTTTTGGTTGTTGTTTCTTTTCTTGGACTTGGATTTGTTAAATATACTTCCGCAAAATTAGATGAGGAAACTACAGTTAGGATAGATGAAAAAATTTTGATAATTGAGATTGATGATTACTGGAATATAAATGATACATCGGCTTATTTCGCGAGTTATGGCTATACGATGGAAAGATATAGAGAGGTCTCTGATATAATTGATAAATATGGCTTTACTGCTTCGTTGGGACTTACTCCGTATATTTTTGTGGAGGAGGTTCAAGAAAATTTTGACTTGAATGATGATGAGGAGATGGTTGAATATCTGAAAGAATTAGATGATAAGGGATATGAGTTAGCAATGCATGGATACAATCATTGTAGGAATGTAAATTATTGTCCTAAATATGAAGAAATTTGGTATAATATTTTTATAGGAAAACAGTCTCTAGAAAAAACTTTTGGGAAATCTTTTGTCTCCTATTTTCCTCCTGGTAATTACTGGACTGATGAACAATATGATAATGTTAAAAAAGCTGGGTTTAAGATTATTGGAAATACACATGTCCCAAAAACTTATTTTGATGATGGTGTTATTATTACTCCTCGTAGTTATGATCCTATATGGCATTATGGTTGGTACACTAAAGATTTTAGGCATACTTCTTCTGATGAATGGATTGATGCTTTTGAGAAATCTAATTTGTTTGTTTTGCAGCTTCATGTTAATACCTTTGATAGCGAGAAAAAGCTTAAAGATTTAGATAAATTTCTAAAATACATTGAAAATAGTGGGTCCAAGGTGATGACCTATCGTGAATTTTATGATTACGTAAAAGATAATAATGAAGTATTGAACTCTGTTGCGACTGGCAAAGTGATAATTGAGACTGAAGAATAATTTTATAAAGTAATTTTTGTTGTATATGTTATGGCTAAGAAGGTTAAGAGGTTGTATCGGGCGGCGGAGAAGGATTCTATGCTTGGTGGTGTTTGTGCTGGGATTGGGAATTATTTTGAGGCTGATCCGACTTTGATTCGGTTGCTTTGGATATTGATTACTATTTTTAGTTTTGGAGCTGGAATTTTGGCTTATTTGATTATGTGGGTTATTACGCCTAGGAAGTAATTTAAATTGTGATTCTGTTGTTATTTTATGAATATTTCAAAAGTTTTTGAGGAATATATTGAAAAGGAAGAGAGTTATAGGATTGCTTATGATATTGTGAGGCGGAATTCCAAGGGGAAGATTTGGCTTATTGGTGGGGCGTTATCTAGGAATTTGAATCAGTTGATTTATGGAACACCACAGCATTCTTTTGATTTTGATTTTATTGTTGAGGAATGTGTCGAGAAGTTTGATTTGCCTGAGGATTGGAAGATTGGGAAGAATAGTTATGGTGGGTGGAAAATTACTAATTCTGAAATTTCTATTGATCACATACCCTTGAATTTAATTGACCAAAATATTCGAAGAAAGCTTCGTCCTACAGTTGAAAACTTTCTTACTGGAACTCCGTTTACTATTCAGTCGATGGCTTATGACACAGGGTCTAAAGAAATTTTTGGGGAGATTGGGATTGCTGCATTAAAGTCTAGAAAATTTGAGGTTAATGATTTAGAGCAAGCAAGAATTACTGCTAAGAAAAGGGGAATGAGCGTTAATGAACTTATTTCGAAGAAGGCTAAGAGTATGGGATTTAAGGCTGTGCTGATTGATTAAGAATTATAACTTCTGATCTAGCCACTGTTTGATTGTAGCTTCTGGTTGAGCGCCCATGAATTCGTCGACGACTTCGCCGTTCTTGAAAAGCTTTACTGATGGGATTGACATTACTCCGAATTTACCAGCCATATTTTGATTGTCGTCAGTTAGTGCTTTTGCTAGAATGAATTTTCCTTCGTATTCTGTTGCTAATTTTTCTAAGATTGGTTTTAGCATCATACAGGGTCCGCACCAGCTTGCCCAAAAGTCTACTAGGACTGGGGTTGTCTTGGATTTTTCAATCACTTCTGTTTCAAAAGTTTCGTCTTTAACATCGATTTCCATAATTAGTCTTATGATTTTTATTTTATAAATGTTGGTTATCTGTGTTAACTGGAAAGATATTTAAGGGTTGGAATGTTTTGTTTAGTATGGTGAAAAGGGGGAAGCCTAGTAATGTTGATAATATTTTTATCTTGATAGCTTTGGTTGTGCTTAATGTAGTATTTGTTATTCATTTTTTGATTGGGGTAATTGGTGTTATAATTGGGTTGATTGCTGGAGCATTTGGAATGATTGTCGGTGGACTTGCTGGATTTATACTTAGTTTGATTTATCCTTTGATTTCGAGTGGTTGGATGGCCGAGTATATTTCTCTCGGGGGGATTCATCCTGTGGCTCTTGCTTTCTTATCTGTAGCGATATTTTGTTTTGGTGGACTTTGGATGATTGGAAATTATTTTGTTGTGAAATATTTTGTGGTGGCGATGAAATGGTATATTGATTTAAATGTTCGGGCTTTTAAGAAATATGAACCTTAAAAAATTGGCTTTGTGGCTTTTGGCGATTGGAGTTATTGCTTTGGTAGTTGGTGTTGTGATTGGAGTAGCTACTCTTGATATTAGTGAGTTTGCTTGTAAATTTGCAGAGTGTTAATTATGCTGCTTTTTCCGAAACACTTTTTTTTAATTCTCTTAATTTATGTTTATGGGCTTCTGTCCTGAGAGAGGGATGAATTCTTTCATAGAGTTTTTCTGCCTTTGTTAGAACCCTGCTTGCTTTTCTGAACAATGCTCTCCTGGCACTTCTAATATTTTCTCCGTATTTTGTTGCGACTTCTCCGGCTCCTGCTACAAAATCCGTGTACATTGATTCGAGTTGTGAATGATAATTGTCGGCTGCTAGGCTTTGTTGTGTTATGCTTTTTAGGTGTTGGTATTTTACTGTGTGGGTGACTGCTACTGTAAGTTGTGAGGGGGATCTTGCGGCTGTCTCTGCTAAATATTTTGCAGTTTCTAGATTAGCTCCTCCAGTGAGTTGATGTTTTGCAAACCTTCCTAGAATTGCCATACTTTCAAGAGCGGAATGTTTTTCTTGGTGGCTTGGACCTAGTTCTTTTTGGAGAACTCTGCATCTATCATAATAACTTTTTGGAGAAAATAATCTTTGAAGGAGGTCTTTGTATCCTGATAAGAGTTGCCCTTCTGTGAATCCTGGAGCTAACTTTGGTTCGAAGTCTAACGAGAATGAGTGTGTGTTTGATCCGCAATTATATTCTCTTAGTCTTCCTTCCTTTTCTAGCCTTGTTGCTAATTTTGTTCCTGGTACTACTCCTAGAAGTCCTGCCATTGGGAGAACTATCCCTGCCTCTTGAACAAAATTGTATAAATCATCAAAGACTTGCGGCTTTTCTCCGTCGTTGCCGATTATTAATCCTGCTGTTACTTCTAAGCCCGCGTTTTGGATTCTTCTTACAGCTTCTATTGGTGACATTTTGAGATTCTGCTGCTTATTCATCCCACTAATTACTTCTGGATCAACAGATTCTATTCCGAGGAAAGTTCTAACGAATCCTGCATCATTCATTCCATTTAATATTCCTTCGTTTTCTGTCCAAGCTAAATTCATGCTTGCTTCTGTTCCGATGTCGTAAGGATAGCCTCTTGCCTTTTGCCATTTGGCCAAGGCTGGGAGTAATTGTTTGACGTTTTTTCTATTACCTATTAAGTTATCGTCTAGTAAGAAAACTCCCCCTCTGTGGCCTGCGTCATAAATACTTTGGAATTCTGCGATCATTTGGTCAACGCCTTTTGTTCTTGCTTCTCTGCCGAACAACGAAGTTATATTACAAAACTCGCAATCCCAAGGACATCCTCTTGAGAACTGTATTCCTACGGAGTCATAGGCTTTCATGTCTATTAAATCCCATCTCGGAAGTGGTGTTTGTGACAAATCTGGTTTTCCCGATCTTGTAAGTTTTGTTAATGTCGTTCTCGCTGCATCTTGTTCTGTGTATATTCTCCTTGGAGTTCCTTTTAGAAAATCGTGTAAGAATGGTGCTAGTGTCATTTCAGCTTCTCCTGCTACGATATAATCTGCTCTTGTATTTCTATCTGGAGAAGATGATGGGAACGGTCCTCCTGCAACTACTTTTTTTTCATATCTATGCGCTAAATCCATTACTTTATTGTGAGATTTTTCATGGATTACCATCGAAGAGGTTGCAACTAAATCCGATTCTTTCAATGCTCTTTCATCTAGGGGTGCAATATTTAAATCTTGTACTGGCATTATTTCAAATTCCTCTTCGGGGAACATTGCCATTGCTGTGACTAAACCCGTTGGAGGCATTGCTGCTTTTTTCCCTTCTATTTTCAAAGCTTCGTTGAAACTCCAGAATGATGGAGGCGAGCTTGGGTATACTGGTAAGACTTTTACTTTCCCCATCAAAATATTAAAAAAAATTGCTTTAAAGGGATTATACTCTGGCTACAACTTTTTTGTGGTTGTAACAAAACTTATTAATGTAAATTTGTAACCTTTAATATGGAAAAAGAGGAATTGTTATCTGAGATTGGGCTGACTGATTATGAAATTAGGGCTTATATGGAACTTTTGAAATACGATGAGACAAATGCCAAAACTATTTACACAAAGGCTAACATTCCATTTGGTAAAATATATTCTACCTTGGATTCATTAAATGGTAAGGGTTTTGTTGAGGTACTTAATACTAAGCCGAAAAAATACAGGGCAGTTGAACCAGAAATTGCGTTAAAAAAATATACTCAGAATCAAGAAAGTTGGTTTTCCAAGAAGATAACTTCGCTTAAAGAAACTGTTTCTGATTTAATGAATGAGTTTTCTTCAAAAAAACTTCAAAATAAAAATGAAAAGATTTTCTGGACTACTGATTTAGACGAAGACAAAATTGATAGAATAAATAATTTATTATTTTATGATCCAAAAATTAGTGTTGATATTTTTTTGCATGAAGTGAATGTTAGGTTTGCTTCTAAAATTTTAGATAAAATTGAAAAGGCTTTGGATGGTTCTGTTGATTTTAGATTAATTATGACTCGAGATACATTGGATCAACTTAAACTCGATAAGGATTATTCTAAATTAATTGCAGGGAATAAAATAAAAGTGAAAACTGTCAATAAAATTAATTCTTATTTTGGTATTGTTGATAAAAAAACTGTTTTGTTTTTGAATTTGAATCCTTTAAGCGAAAGTAAAATTTCTTCTATTGTAACAATTTGGAATAAAGATTTGGCTAATAATTTATCTAAAGAATTTGATAATGTTTGGGGTAAGGCTGCTAATATATAATTTTATTTTCTTAACTTTCTTTCTTGTTCTGCAATCTTTAATCTTGTTTTAATAACTGTGTCTGGGTTTAGAGAAATTGAATCTATTCCGCATCTAACTAAGAATTGGGCGAAGTCTGGAAAGTCTGACGGTGCTTGTCCGCATATTCCTATTTTCTTCCCGTTTTTTCTTGCTGTTTTTATTACTGTTGAAATTAAAGTTTTGACTGCTTGGTTTCTTTCGTCGTAGATTGATGAAACAATTTCTGAGTCTCTATCTAGACCTAATGTTAATTGAGTTAAGTCGTTTGAACCGATTGAAAAGCCGTCGAAAATTTTTGAGAACTCGTCTGCTAAGACTACGTTTGATGGGATTTCACACATTACGTAAATTTCTAATCCATCTTTTCCTCTCTTTAGTCCTTTCCTTGCCATTATCGCTTGGACTTTTAATCCTTCTTCGATTGTTCGGCAAAATGGAATCATTAGTTTTATGTTTTTTAGTCCGAATTCGTTTCTTGCTTTTTTGATTGCTTCACACTCCAGTTCGAAAGCTTGCCTATATTCTTCGCTGTAATAACGGGACGCTCCTCGCCATCCTATCATTGGATTTCCCTCTTCTGGTTCGTACTCTTCTCCACCGATTAAGTTTTTGTATTCGTTGGATTTGAAATCCGACATTCTTACAATTACATCTTTTGGATAAAATGCTGCGCCAATCATTCCAACTCCTTCTGCTAATTTGTCCACGAAGAATTGTTTTTTGTCTTTGTAGCCAACGGTGATTTCTGATATTTGTTTTTTTACTTTCTGGTTGGTTATCTTTTCGAAATTAATTAGAGCTTTTGGATGAATTTTGATGTGGGAGTTTATTATGAATTCTTCTCTTGCTAGTCCGACACCTTCGTTTGGAATGAAGCTTTGCTCGAATGCGGACTCTGGGTTTCCTATGTTCATCATTATTTTTGTTCGTGTTTTTGGTATTGATTTTAAATTGTGTTTTTCTACGACATACTTTAGAATTCCTTTGTACACGCGCCCCTTTTCTCCATCTGCGCAACTAACTGTTACCTTGTCGCCTGTTTTTAGTTTTTCTGTTGCGTCGTTTGTTCCGACTAGACAAGGTATACCAAGTTCTCTTGAGATGATTGCAGCATGGCATGTTCGGCCGCCTTTGTTTGTTACGATTGCTGAAGCGATTTTCATTATTGGTTCCCAGTCTGGATCTGTCATTTCAGTTACTAGGACGTCTCCCTTTTTGAAGCCGTGAATTCCTGAGACTTCTTTGATTACTCTTACTGGTCCTGCTCCTATTCTCGCACCTACACTGCTCCCAACGACTAATACTTGTCCTTTTTTCTTTAGCACATATTCTTCTAACTCGCCTGCGTTCTTTTGGCTTTGAACTGTTTCTGGTCTTGCTTGTACAATGAATAATTTTCCGGTCTTCCCATCTTTTGCCCATTCCATATCCATTGCTTTATTGTAGTGATCTTCGATGATTACTGCCCATCTTGCTAACTTTAAGATTTCTTCGTCGGTAATACAGAATTTTTGCATATCTTCTTTTGAGACTGGAATATTTTTTACTGGATTTGGTCCTTTTGGATTGTATATCATTTTGATTTTTTTTTCTCCAACTTTTTTTGAAATAATTGGTCTGTATCCTTTTTTCAAAGTTGGTTTATGGACATAGAATTCGTCTGGGTTTACTGCACCTTGGACTATGTTTTCTCCGAGTCCGTAAATTCCTGTTATGAAAACTGCGTCTTTAAATCCTGATTCTGTGTCTATTGAAAACATTACTCCGCTTGATGATAAGTCGCTTCGTACCATTTTTTGGACTCCGATTGAAAGAGCTATGCTGAAGTGGTCGAAGCCTTTGTCTTCTCTGTATGAAATCGCTCTGTTTGTGAAAAGAGATGCGAAACATTTTTTACAGGCTTCAAGAATTGCTTTTTCTCCTACAATATTAAGATAAGTTTCTTGTTGTCCTGCGAATGAAGCGTCTGGCAAATCTTCTGCTGTTGCTGAGCTTCTAACTGCGACGTCGGTGTATTTGTCGCCATATTCTTTGGACAATTTTTTGTAACTTTTTATGATTTCTTTTTGTATCTCTTCTGGCACTTCGGCGTTAAGAATTACATCTCTGACTTTTTTCCCGCGCTCCATTAGGTTTCTTGTATCGTGTGTGTTTAGGTCTGACAAGATTGATTTTATTTTATCTTTTAAGTTTGCTTTTTCTATGAAGTATCTATAGGAGAGGGCTGTTACTGCGAAACCGTTTGGGACTGCGATACCTTTTCGTTTTAAGTCTTGGTACATTTCGCCGAGGGATGCGTTTTTACCGCCGACGATTGGCACGTCTTCAATTTGTAATTTATCGAATGGGAGAACGAAAGCTTTTTTTCTATTCATTGTATCACCTTGTTGTGTTAACGATCTTCGGGTTTATAAGTTTTCTTGGGGCGGGAAATTATAAAAAGAGTTTTCTCTTCGATATTTAATGGATTATTCGGAATTATGTGAGGTTTATCATGCGTTGGAATCGACGTCGAAGGGATTAGAGAAGACTGTTATATTGGCAGATTTTTTGGAAAAGATTCGAGAGGAACCGGGTTTGATTTATTTGTTGCAAGGTCGGATTTTTGCTGATTATGATAATAGGGAACTTGGGATTTCACATCAGTTGGTTATTCGGGCGATTTCTAAAGCGGCTGGAATTGGCGACAATGAGGTTGTTGAAGAGTTTAAGAATTTAGGTGATTTGGGGAAGGCGGCGGAATTTATTTTGAGAAAAAAGAAGTTGCAAACTGCTTTGTTCTCTAAGAAGCTTAGCGTTGAGAAGGTGATGGATAATTTGACGAAAATTCCGACGCTAGAGGGAAAGGGGACGGTTGATATTAAGATTGGTTTGATTATTGACTTGTTGCACTCAGCGACTCCGATTGAGGCTAAGTATATTGCTCGAACTATTTTGGGTGATTTGAAAATTGGTGTTGGTTCTGGGATTTTAAGGGATGCGATTGTTGAGAATTGTTTTAAGCCTAAGAATATTGAGGATAAGAAGGTTTGCGCGAAGGCTGTTCAGGAAGCTTATGATAAGGCTACTGATTTTGCCGAAGTCTTTGAGAGAGCTCGTGATGATTCTTTAGAGAAGATTAAATTGGAACCTGGGAAGCCCGTGAAGGTGATGTTGTTTCCGAAGGCGAAGGATGTTGAGGATGCGTTTAGTATTGTTGGTCGGCCGGCGGCTTTTGAGTATAAGTATGATGGGTTTCGGGTTATGATAAACAAGGAGACGGATGGGAAGATTAAGATTTTTACGAGGAGACTTGAGGAGGTGACTGAGCAGTTTCCTGAGATTGTTGAGTATGTTAATAGCCATGTCGAGGGAAAGAGTTTTATTTTGGATGCTGAGGCTGTTGGATTTGATTCGGAGACGAAAAAGTATACTGATTTTCAAGCGATAAGTCAGAGGATTCGGCGGAAGTATGGGATTGATGAGATGCAAAAGAGTTTGCCAATTGAGCTCGCGGTTTTTGATATTATTTATTATGATGGGGAGAGTTTGATTGATACTCCGTTTGGAGAGCGTCGGCATTTAATTGAAAAGATTGTTCGTGAGGAGCTGTGGAAGATTGTGCTTTCGAAGCAGATTATTACTGATGATGCGAGTGAGGTTGAGAAATTTTATGAGGCGGCTTTGGCAGACAATCAGGAGGGTGTAATGGGGAAGAATTTGGAGGCGCCGTATAAACCTGGGGCTCGCATTGGGCACGCTGTTAAGTTGAAGCCGGAGGATAATGATTTTGATTTGGTGATTACTGGGGCTGAGTGGGGGACCGGGAAGAGAGCTGGGTGGTTGACTAGTTTTGATGTTTCTTGTAGGGGTGAAGATGGGGAATTATTGGAGATTGGTAAGGTTTCGACAGGATTGAAGGAATTAAAAGATGAAGGTTTGAGTTTTGAGGAGATGACAGATATGTTGGAGAAGTTGGTTATTGAGGTTGATGGGAGGCGAGTTAAGGTTCGGCCTGAGATAGTTGTTACGGTTCAGTATCAGAATATTCAGAAGTCACCGACTTACTCTTCGGGTTATGCTTTAAGGTTCCCACGGATTACTCGGTTTAGGGATGATAGAGGATCTAGTGATATTGCGACGATTGAGGAAGTTGAGAAAGAAGCTGGATAATAACTTTGCTATTTTTATCCCGACGGTAAAAGGGAAGCTTTATAAAGGATTTTTTCTAAAGTATTGAGTGGTAGTAGCAAAAAAAGATACTTCTTTGAAAGTTCAGAACATTGTCGCAACTACGTCCTTGGGTAAGGATGTTTCGTTGACTAAGTTAGCTCGAACTCAGCCTAATACTGAGTATAATCCTGATACTTTTCCTGGTTTGGTTTTGAGAGTTAAGAAGCCCAAATCTGCGGTTTTAGTTTTTAGTTCTGGAAATTTGGTTTGTACTGGGACAAAGTCGATTTCACAGGTTCGAGATGTGGTGACGCAAGTTATTAAGCAATTGAAAAAAATTGGGGTAAATGTTACTATTAAACCAAAGATTACTGTTCAGAATATTGTGGCGAGTGGAGCGATTAATCTTGATTTGAATTTAAATACTTTGGCTTTGGAGCTTGAGAATACTGAGTATGAGCCGGAGCAGTTTCCTGGTTTGGTTTACAAGTTGGAAGATCCTACTGCGACCTTTTTGCTTTTTAGTAATGGAAAGTTGGTTTGTACTGGAACTAAGAATAAGGCTCAGTTGGATGATTCTATGATTCAGTTGAATAAGAATGTTAGAGCGGCGCTTAAAAGGATTAAGGAATTGGCTGCTAAGAAGGCTAAGGAAGAAGACGAGTTTTAGGGATCAATATTTTTTCTGGTGAAAAAATCATTGGGAAAATTCTGCAGAATTTTTTGGGATAATTTCACGAGATGTGACTCCTGAAATTATCAGATATATTTTTTGCTGTGTCATTCTTTGACAGTTGAAAATTACCAAAGACTTAAATATAGATTTTATTAAAAGTTGTTATGACAGTTGAAAAAGGTAATGTGATTAAGGTTGATTATGAAGGGCGTTTTGAGGACGGTGAGGTTTTTGATGCGAGTGAGAAGCATGGTGAGCCGTTGGAATTTAAAGCTGGTGAAGGGATGGTTGTGCCTGGTTTTGATAATGCTGTGATTGGGATGGAAGTTGGTGAGGAGAGAGAGTTTACTTTGCAGCCCGAGGATGCTTATGGACAACCTAATCCTGCGGCGATACAGAAAGTTCCTAAGGATAAGTTCCCGATGGAGATTGAGGCTGGAATGATGATTGGGATTCCGTTGCCTAGTGGTCAGCAGATTCCTGCTAAAATTATGGAAGTGACTGATAAGGAAGTTAGTGTTGATATGAATCATCCTATGGCGGGGAAGGTTTTGATTTTTAAGATAAAAATTGTTGAGATTGTAAAATAATTTTAGTAATGTATATAAACTCTTTTTGTCTTTTTGTTGTACGAGGTGTGTTATGAAGATAGAACTTGGGAAAAGAGATGCGTGGTATTTTGGTTTTTTGATAGTTGTTGTTCTGGGAGTAGGTTATGCTATAGCTTATGGTTCTGGAGGTCCGGCGAGCACGATGGGGCATAGTCTTGATGAGTTAGAGTGGAGTGATACAATTCCTGAGATTAATGTAAATAAGATTTGTTTGAATGGAAATTGCATAAGTGATTGGAGTGAGGTTGGTGGAAGTAGTGGGGGAATTTGTGATACGAGTCAGAGTAATATTTATATCAATAGTGGGACTTTTGGTTGTGGGGCTGGGGAAACTATTATAGCTTATCGAACAACAAGTAGTTTTTGCAATGGTGGTGGTGGTGCGACTTGTGCTAGTAGTTGTCTTACTGATGAACATGATTGGAGACTTCCTGGAGAGACTGGAGATACTGCAATAGAAACTTGTGGATTTGCTGTAGACATTTCGGCATCTTTACCTGGAGGAACAGCTTGTCAGAGCTATACTTGTTCTGCTGCTGCGGAGACTTGTTGTCAAACGCCTTAGGCAAGAATTATAAAGATTTTTTTCGTGAATTTGTTATGGGAGATTTTAGAGAATTTGTGACTTCGTCTGGGTTTAAGATTTTGGGCGGTAAGTCTGCGGAGAGTAATGATTTACTTGTGAGGCGGGCGAAGCGGAATGATATGATGTTGCATACTGATGCGCCTGGGAGTCCGTTTGTGAATGTTGGGGAGGACCCTTCTAAGGAAGAGTTGAAAGAGGCTGCGGTTTTTTGTGCGAAGTATTCTCAGGATTGGCGTGATGGGAAAAGGGATGTTATTGTGAATAAGTTTTTGAAGAGTGATATGAAGAAAGGTGCTTTGATGAAGGCTGGGACTTGGGGCGTTGGGAAGCAAGAGAAGTTGAAGGTTAAAAAGGTTGATATTTTGAAATTTGAGGAATTATTGGGAAATTAATTTTTCCATAACTGCATCTTTCATTATTTGAATCGGGGGTTCTATTCCAAGCCAGATTCTTAGGGATTGGGCTCCTTGGTGAACGAGCATGCTGACGCCGGAGATTGTTTTACAACCGATGGATTTTGCGTCTTTGATTAGTTTTGTTTCTATGGGATTGTAAACAGCGTCGAAAATTACATGGTTAGGTTTTAGGAATTCTTTTGGGATTGGAGAAGTGTCGACGTTTGGATGCATGCCCAGGGAAGTTGTGTTGACGATGATGTCTGTTTCTTGTAAAACTTCTTTTAGTTTTTCTGGAGTATAGTCTAAGATTTTTACTAATTCTTGTTCGCCCATTTCGAAGATTAGGATTTCTGCTTTTTCTCTTGTTCTGTTTGTTAAAGTTACGTTTGCTTCGTTTTGAACTAATGATGATAAAATTGCCCTGGAAGCTCCGCCTGCTCCAACTACTAAAACATTTTTTCCTTTAATTTTTATGCCTTCTTCTTCTAGGGATTTTGTGAAGCCGATTCCGTCGGTGTTGTGTCCCATTTTTATGTCGTTGAAATGTATTGTGTTGACTGCGTGAATATCTTTTGCTGATTGGTCGAGCTCATCTAAGAATCTCATTACTGCAACTTTGTGTGGGATTGTTACATTTAGTCCGTCGAGAGAAGTTGTTGCTATGAAATTTTCTAGATTTTCTGGGAGAACGTCGAAGGCTTCGTAAGTGTGTGGGAGGTTTAATTCTTTGAAAACTCTGTTGTGCATTACTGCTGATAAGCTGTGCCCGACGGGATGACCGATAAGTCCGAATTTTTTTGCTTCCATTTTATGAATACGAAATTTTGATTTATATTAGTTTGGTATCTGTGTTAACTTGTCTGCTAAAGCTTTATAATCTTATGTTGTCTTTTTTTATTATGAAACAGATTAAGAGATTGCAGATTGGGAAGAATGGCCTGACGGCTGCGTTTGTTGATCAGGTTAAATCTATTTTTGAGAAGGAGACTTTGGTTAAGATTTCGATTTTGAAGTCGGCTTGTCGAGATAAGAAGGATGCTGAAAAGATTGGTCGGGACTTGATTGAGGCATTGGGAAAGAAGTATGATTATAAGTTGGTTGGTTATGTTTTGACGGTTGTTAAGTATCGGAAGGCACAAAGGTAATTATTCTTTCTTTCCTAATGGAATACACATACTTGCACTTGCCCATGTATCTTCACCTTTAAAATCATGATCAACTTCAAGTTTTACATACTTTCCTAATCTTGCTACGGCATGAACTCCATATGAATCTTCGACTCCGCCTATCCCATTATTTGAATAGCCATATACACCGAAATTTCCTCCGAATTGATAACCAACTTCGGTTCCTATGTGACCTTTTCTTAAACCATCTGTGTTAGAAATATTGCCACCAATTCTTAGAGCGGCTCCGTTACTTGATCTTTCGACTGTGCTAGGGGGTTCTATTGTCGTTACTGGCGAATTTACCACGTGTGGACTTACAATATATCCTTGATTTGTTCCTACGAATGCTGGACCACTTCCATTTCTACTAAATGTTGGGTTCTGTGCAAATGTACTTCTAAACCAAATATTTTCGAAATCCTCTTTTTGGTCATAAACAATAAAACTTCTATTTCCCCAACTGATATCCTTCCCATGTCTCATAACATAGCCTACGGCTCTATTTGTTCCGGTGTCGTTATCTGATAATCTTAGAGCTCCTCCTAATTGATGGTTTTCATCCATGTTCCAAACTACCTTACCGCTCCAATAATTCGTTTTACCCCCTACGGTTTCTACTTCATCAAAACCTGCTCCGAGATTAAAGGTTCCTCCATAATTATGCTCGAATCTAAAACCTAGTCTTCTCGCGTCATTTGATGAACTTTTTTCTGCGTTTAGATATAAATCTAATTTCCCGAAACTTGTTATGGCTTCCATTCCCATACCCTCTCTGTCTCCAGTTTCTCCGAAGACGCTAATTGAATGTTCCAAACCTCCGTTATTGAATTTTGGAATTATTAATCCATATGTGTCCCAATCGACATTGGAACCGTTTTGTTTCCCGTCGTAATGATAGCTTCTGAAAACTTCCTTGAATCTACTATGTCCATCCTGCCATGGAGCCATACCAAATGTAGTTTTTGTTAAGTGTGTGTCTTCTGCTTCTGTTTGCTCAATTCTAGTTCTCAATGAGTAATCGTTTTTTAGAGCGTTTTGTATCGTCACTGGGTTGGATAATGTACCAGAATTTGCTCCGCTAACTAAGTTTGCTAATCCTGTAACTACTGTTGCTCCGCTTACTAATACGCTTTTACATAGTGACATTTTTTTATGTTTCATTGTACAGTAGTTACTGTTTAAATCTTAATATAAACTTTTTTATTAAACTATATATATTAATTTAAATCTATATATATTTTAGAAAAGTTTATAAAAATGAATCTACTTGTTGTTACATGAGACGTAAATTAGTAAAACAGGGAACTGCAACAATGATGATATCTCTGCCCTCAAAGTGGGTTAGATTAAATGGTCTTGATAAGGGAAGTGAAATTAATCTTGAAGAATTGAAAGAGGGGCTTCTTGTCTCTACTTCTTCAAAAGAAATTAAAACTGAGACTTCAATAAAATTAACTGGGCTTACTGAATCCTCAATTAGAACAATGATAACAAATACCTATCGTTTAGGATACGATAAAATAAAAGTTGAGTTTGAGAATACTCAACAATTTGTGATAATGAAAGAGGTTGTTGATACGCGTCTTATTGGGTTTGAGATAATAAATAAAAAAGGGAATTTTTGCATTGTTGAAAATGTGACTGAGCCTTCGGGTGAACAATTTGAAAATATATTAGATAAAATATTTATGAATATAGAGGAAATGTTTTCAGTGACAAAAAAGAGATTGGATGGGACTAAAGAAGATTACGAAGATTTGTCTAGTTTAATACAGAAATATGATAATTTTTGTAGGAGGATAATTATTAAAAGAAAGTTTCTTGAGAAAAATTCTGAAATGTTTTGGGCCTTTTTGTCTTCTATAATTAGGGGGTATAGAGATTTGTATTATCTAAATAAGATAATTGACAATGTTAAAGTGAATAAGAAAACGGTTGAACTTTTGAATGGTTGTGAAAAAATATTTATATTATTGATTGATTCTTATAAAAATAAAAAAATTGAGAACCTTGGTGAAATTCATAAACTTGAAAAAGATTTAATTTTGGGCAAAGCATATTCTTTGATTGAAAAAACGAGTGGCAAGGAGAATATAATTGTTTATAGAATTATGTCTTCTATAAGGCAATTTTATCAGGGAGTTTCTCCTCTGACTGGATTAATCGCCTGATTCTTCATAGAGTTGTTTTCTTAGTTCGACTATTTTATCTGAGAAGTCTGGACCTGGGCGGGAAGCTTGCATCCAATATGAATTTCCTATTTTTTCTCCTTTGACTGGAATATATTGGTAACCTGTAACTTTGCCATCTTGTCTTGTTACAACCTGCATTATCTTTTCTTTGGTGTCTGTCATTTTTGGGAATCTTGCCCATTGGAAATGATCACCCAGACCTCTTATTTCTTTTTGACCTGGGTTATACCCCATTCCTGGGAATGATGCTTCTGCAGTAGTTCCCTCTTCTACTCTTTTAGTTGAAGTAAAATTTGGGTCTTGCTCTCTTGGAACTTTTCTTAAATTTCTTAAATCTATTGAAGGAGAGTACTCTCCTCTAAAGTAATTAACAAAAAGATAATCTTTTGGGTCTCCTACGACAACATTTATTGGCTTTCTAATTATTGCTCTTCCTGGACTTTCATATATCATACCTTCTGTGGCATCGTGCATATTTACTTTGTTTTTTTTTGTGTGCGCATAAACTTCGGTCACCAACTGATAACACCCGTCTCTCATTTCTTTTGGAACAGTTATATCTTCTTCTCTTGGGATTGGACCTCCCATTTCGTATACATATGGATCTGAGCAAATTGATGGAGTATGGAATTCTTTTGCTGGATACCCCTCAAAATAGACTCTTACCTTAAAGCTTGGTAATGCTAAATGGGCTATTTCGGGTCGAGGTTTTTCTTCAAGATAAGGCAAAACTCTTATCGTTTGACCTTGCTTTAATTTGATAAACTCTGGGGTTTTGTTTTTGCTATATAATCTTTCATATCCTGGCTTTGTTGATATTCTTAAATCTAAGCCTATGAGATTATTTATTATTTCCGTATTTTCTCCTAGATGATTTGTGGTTACAGGGTAAAGAGATGCTTGATTAACTGCTTGTTCTAGGTTGTTTTGATAATGATTACTTGCTTCATTTATCCCCAGTCCTGCGAGAGTAATTGCTCCAGCAAGAGTACCTGCCAATACTTTTCTCTTTGTGGTTTCGAGAATTCCTACCCTACTGACCTTTTGAAAATCTCTTTGGAATTCCTCTATAGAACATCCCCCTTCGGAACTCATTGCTTTGTATATTAATTTTTTATATCTTTTTCTTGCCCATCTTGGCATTTTTTTTACTGCCTGTTTAATTTTTTTATCATGAAGTTTTGAGTTCCAATCTTTGAAATTGCATGAATCATATTTGACTGCTGGCTCTCCATTTAAAGCTACTAACATATTTTGCGCTAACGCGTAAACCTCTTGTCTGTCTGAATATGTTGAGTTGTTAAAAAATAATCTTGGGTCTCTAACTGTTCTTGCACCTCTGGTGTGAAGTGTTTCTGCCCTCGCTTCAGCTGTTTTGCATGCACTACCTAAATCGGTTGTCCATGCCTCCATTGTTCCATTTTTCTTAACCAATAAATTATATGGGCTTAAATCTCTGTGACAAACATCTTTTTCTTTCATAAATTTTTGCGTTGATATTGCTTGTCCGAAAAAAGTTCTGAAATCTTTTTGATTAAATTTATTTGTTGATACATAATCTGCTAAACAAACACCCTCTATTCTTGGAGAAACTGCCACCAATTCTCCACCATTTGTTTCAAATGTTTCATTGGCAATTGCTAGATGATTTTCATATGCTTCAACTAACCCAAAATCTTTGCCAATTTTTACTTCATTTTCTAAGCCATACCCCGAATTAGCAACTTTTTCTCCTACTCCCCTCAAGTTTCTTCCTACTGTTGCAAGAATAACTTCTCTGCCTCCATCTGTTCCCTTAAAGATAGCTTTTGTTCCTGCGTGATTATTTCCTTGTTTGAATACACTTACATCTTCGATTCTTCCAACACAGGTTTCTTGGATATCTCTTAGAAGCTCCTCTAGATTTTGATTTTGCCTTGGTCTGACCGCATTAATCATCTTGTTTTTCCTCTAAAATATTTATTTTTATTTCGGCTATTGTTCCTGGTTTTAGACGGGATTCTAGAACTCTTGGTATAACTATGATTGCTTGACTACCATGTTTTGCAATTTTTTTAGTAATGGTGAATTCTGTTTTTTCTTTCATTTTAGTTACTACTTTATAGTTTATACATAATTTATGTATAAAGTTGGTTTATAAATTTTTCTTTTTACTACTTTTGTTTGATACGGAATTCATACCAAAGTTTTATAAAGTGAATTTTTGATTGAATATTAGGTTAACGGGCTGCGGCTTGTCTATCTTCGAAAGAAGAGCCTGAATACGAATATGGCGAAAACAATATTTATGAAAGACCCTGTGAAGTTTATTCCAGCTTTGGCTGAGGCTTTGAAGAGTGTTTCTGAGTTTGAGGTTCCAGAGTGGGCGGCTTATGTTAAGACTGGTGTTTCTCGAGAGAGACCTCCTATGTTGAATGATTTTTGGTATACTCGGGCTGCTTCGATTTTGAGACAATTATATATCAAGGGGGTCGTTGGTGTTGGAAAGCTTCGGACGCGTTATGGTTCTAGGAAGAATAGAGGTGGAAGGCCTGATAAATTTATGAAAGCTGGAGGCAAGGTTATTCGAATGATTTTGCAACAGGCTGAGGCTGCTGGTTTGGTTGAGAAAGTGAGTCGGATGCAACATGGTCGAAGGTTGACTGCTAAGGGTCGAGATCTTTTGGATTCTATTGAAGTTGAGGAGAAGGTAGGTTTGAATTTTGAAGAGATTGCAACTAAGCCAATGGAGATTACCCAAGAGAATACTGATGAGGAAACTGGTGAAGAGATTGTTGAGTCCCCAGAGAATGGCCCTGCTGACCCTGAAGTTGAAGAGGAAGTTAAGGAGGCTGAAGATGGCGAGTAGAAAGTCAAAGATGGCGAGTAGCAAGAAGAGGCATTTGGATAGAGCTAAGAGGCAGACTAAGTGGGCGCCGTTTTGGACGGTTTTGAAAAAGTTTGGAAAGGGGAAGAAAGTTCATCCTTCGAGTATTACTCACGTTAAGAGAAGTTGGTCGAGAAGTAAGTTGAAAATTAAACCGCGAAAGACCGCTAAGAAGTATTTAGGATAATGGTAGACGAGAAGATTGAGATTAAGGTGGAAGAGAAAAAAGAAGTTAAGAAACTTGATGATATTAAGGAGACTCCTGAGAATAAGAAAGCTGTTGCCGAGGCTAATGGTGAGGTTGTTGTTGAGGATAAGGTTGAAGAAACTAAAGTTGAAGAGACAAAGGCTGAGGAAAAGAAAGAAGATGTTAAGGAAGAAAAATCTAATGATAAAAAATCTGAGCCGGCTGTTGCCAAGGTTTCAAAGAAGGATAAGAAAGTTGAGGGGAAGGTTGAGCTTGAGAGGGAGTATGTTATTCCTTTGAAGAAAGGCGTTTTGAAAGTTCCACAGTACAAGAGGGCGAAGAGGGCTGTTAAGGTTATTCGGGAGTTTTTGGTTCGTCATATGAAGGTTGAGGATAGGGATGTTCGGAAGGTTAAGATTGATCGGTATTTGAATAATGAGATTTGGTTTCGAGGGATTAAGAAGCCGATGAATAAGGTTAAGGTTAAGGCGAAGAAGATTGATGGGGTTGTTTATGTTGAGTTAGCTGAGATTCCTGAGGCTGTTAAATTTATTATGGCGCGGGATGAAAAGAAGAAGAGTGCGGATGCTAAGGTTAAGACTAAGATGCCAAAGAAGGGAAAAGAGAAGGAAGATGCCGATAAAGATAAGGATGGCGTTGCTGATAAGGTTGAAGAGAAAGAGGATGCTAAGTCTGGGGCTGAGAAATCGGCTAAGGTTGAGGCTGCTGCGGTTAAGACTCAGAAGCATACTGCTCAGGGTGCTCATTTGAAGAAGACTGCTCCTGTTAGGAAATCTCTTAAAAAATAGATTTATAATTTAGGTTTCTTTTAGATTAGAATGAAGCGTTGTGAATGGGTTCCAGTTGGGAATGAGTTGTATGTTAGGTATCATGATGAGGAGTGGGGTGTGCCTGTGCATGATGATGTTCGGTTGTTTGAGATGTTGATTTTGGAGGGGGCGCAGGCTGGGCTTTCTTGGTCGACGATTTTGAAGAAGAGGGAAAATTATCGGGCGGCGTTTGATGGGTTTGATTTTGAGAAAGTTGCTTTGTATGGGGATGAGAAGATTGAGGAGTTAATGGGGGATGAGGGAATAGTTCGTAATCGGTTGAAGATTAGGTCGGCGATTAATAATGCTAAGATTTTTATTGAGATAAGGAATGAGTTTGGGAGTTTTGATAATTATATTTGGGGGTTTGTTGATGGGAGGTCTGTTAAGAATAATTTTGAAACTTGGAGGGACGTGCTGGCGACGAGTGATTTGTCGGATGAGATTTCGCGGGATTTGAGGAAGCGGGGAATGAGCTTTGTTGGGTCGACTATTATTTATGCGTTTATGCAGGCTGTGGGGATAGTTGATGACCACGAGGCTGGGTGTTTTCGGCGGGGAAAGAGTTAGTTTTAATGAATTTATCCCATTCTAACAGTGCTTACAAATATAATCCAAATTATTAAATATATAATATTCAAAATTAAATTTGTAGTGGATATCTTTTTTTCTTGAAGTTTTACTAGAGCAAATATTGAAAAACCAATTGATACTAAAATTATAGGTGCAAAAAGAAGCCAAAAATACATAAGGAATGCTCCAAAGTCTAATAATACCCCTCCGGTAAGATATGAACTAAACATGGAACCAACCAAGTGAACTAATCCCATAATCCAAAAAATTAAAGGGAGAATTATCGATGTCTTTAGAGATTTGGATTTTATACTTTTTGAACGAATTAATAACACAATACCAATTGCAATAAAAACTAGTAGAATTGATAAAGGTAATATATTTTCAATATTAAATTGCCTCATTTTAAGCAACGTCCTATTCACAGTTTCTATGGGGATTGTATCTTGAGCTAAAACAAAATATAATGAATTAAATATTAAAATCAAACTCGCTATTACAAATATTTCTCTTTTTATTGAAATCCGCATACGTAGTGAAAGAAACTTTGCTATTTAAAATCTTTTACATAGGTGAAGATTAGATATAAAAACCCAATTTGATGATTCTAGTTATGGAAGACCTTTTGAATTTTGGTTTGATTAATATTGATAAGCCGGCTGGGCCTACGTCTTATTCTGTTAGTGAGTTTGTTCGGCGGAAGTTGGGGCTGAAGAAGACTTCGCATATGGGGACGTTGGATCCTAAGGTGACTGGGGTTTTGCCGATTACGCTTGGGCGGGCTTGTAAGTTGGCTGGATATTTTATTAAACATGATAAGAGTTATGTTGGGGTTTTGCATACGCATAAGGATCAGAATATGACGGAGTTGCAGAAGTTGATTGATGATAATTTTGTTGGGAAGATTAAGCAGACGCCGCCGCATAGGAGTGCTGTTAAGAGGGAGGAGAGGGAGAGGACTGTTTATAGTTTTAAATTTTTGGAGGCTGGGGATACTAAGCGGGATTTTTTGTTTGAGTGTAAGGTTGAAGGTGGGACGTATATTCGGAAGATTTGTAGTGATTTGGGCGAGATGATTGGCGGGGCGCATATGGGGGAGTTACGAAGAGGTGAAGCTGGGATTTTTGATGAGGGTAGTATTGTTAGTTTGTATGATTTTGAGAAAGCGGTTGATTTGTATAAGAGTGGAGATGGGAGTTTGTTGAAGGGGATGGTTGTTCGGGCTGAGGATGCTATAAAGAAGGTTTTGCCTGTTGCCCAGGTTGATAAGTCTGCTATTAAGTCGCTTCATACGGGGAAGCCTTTGTATAGTTCTAATGTTGAAGGTGGGGATGATTTGAAGAATGGGGATGTTTTTGCTTTGTTTTGTGGGGAAGATTTTGTTGGGATTTACAAGAGAGGGAGTGAGGAGATTATTTTTGGGCGGAGTGAGTTTGTGTTTAATTGATGACATTGGAGTCTAATAATGCTTAAATAAGAGGAGTTTGTTTCTATTTTATGGCAGAGGGAGAAGGTAAAGAAAAAGGTGTTGGGGATGTTGAAGCGATTCGGCATGATGAGTTTTTGAGCGATGCTAAGGCGTTTTTTGAGGCGAACCGGAAGGAAGTTGGGAAGGTTGTTAAGGCTGGTGAGAAGGTTGTTCATGTTGATTGGACGGATTTTACTGAGCATTCTCCTGATCTTGGTAATTATTTGATTGATCGGCCCGAGGAAACGATTCAGATGTTGGAGATCGCTTTGGAGGAGCTGGAGTGGGCGCCGAATGATGCGAGGGCTCGGTTTATGGATATTTCTGAGGGGCAGGAAATTTTGATTCGGTATATTCGGGCGAAGCATTTAGGGAAGATGATTTCGATTGAGGGGATTGTTCGGCAGGCTAGCGAGGTTCGGCCGCAGGTTACTAATGCTAAGTTTGAGTGTCCTAGTTGTGGGACGATTATTTCGGTTTTGCAGATTGATAAGAAGTTTAAGGAACCGTCTAGGTGTTCGTGTGGTCGGCGTGGTGGGTTTAAGCAGCTCTCGAAGGAAATGGTTGATGCGCAGGTTTTGACGATTGAGGAGGCGAGTGATAATTTGAGTGGGGGTGAGCAGCCGAAGAGGATGACGATTTTTTTAAAGGAGGACTTGGTTGATCCGCGGATGGAGATGAGGACGACGCCTGGTAGTCGGGTTAGGATTATTGGGGTTTTGAAGGAGATTGCGATTTCGTCTTCGAGCGGGGCTATGCTTACTCGGTTTGATTTGGCGATTGAGGCTAATAATATTATTCCGTTGGAGGAGAGTTTTGAGGATATTGATATTGATGAGGAGGACGAGCGGTCGATAAGAGAGTTGGCGGGGGATCCTGATTTGATGAAGAAGATGGTTCGGAGTATTGCGCCGTCGATTTGGGGGCATAGCGATGTTAAATGGGCCCTTGCGTTGCAGTTGTTTGGCGGGACGAAGAAGACGAGGAGTGATGGGACGGCTATGAGGGGGGATATTCATGTTTTGCTTGTGGGGGATCCTGGTGTTGCGAAGTCGGTTATGCTTAGTTTTATTAGTGGGGTTGCTCCGAAGGCTCGGTATGTTTCTGGGAAGGGGGCATCTGGGAAGGGTTTGACTGCGACTGTTGTTAAGGATGAGATTTTGAAGGGTTGGGGGCTTGAGGCTGGTGCGATGGTTTTGGCGAACAAGGGGATTGTTTGTATTGATGAGTTTGATAAGATGGATGAGGAGGATAGGTCGACTATGCATGAAGCGATGGAACAGCAGACTGTTACGATTTCGAAGGCGACTGTTCAGGCAACTTTGCGTTCTCAGACTTCTGTTTTGGCGGCGGCGAATCCTAAGTTTGGTCGGTTTGATCCTTTGCAGTCTATTCCGAAACAGGTTAATTTGGCGCCATCTTTACTTTCGCGTTTTGATGCTATTTTTATTATGAGGGATGTGCCGAGTAAGGCTAATGATGAGGCGATTGCTAATCATGTTTTGATGGAGCATAAGCAGACGGCGAAGCATGATGTTATAGATAAGGAGTTGTTGAGGAAATATATTTCTTATTCGAAGCAGAAGTTTAATCCGATTTTGACTGATGAGGCTGTTGGGATTATGAAGGATTTTTATGTGGGACTCAGAAATATGCCGCAGATTGGGGACGGGCCGAGTAAGCCGATTCCGATTGGGGCTAGGCAGTTGGAGGCTTTGGTTAGGTTGGCTGAGGCGCATGCGCGAATGAGGTTGAATAAGGAAGTTAGCAAGGAGGATGCTGAGGTGGCGATTGATTTGGTGAGGAGCTATTTGTTGCAGGTTGGGTATGATAAGGAGACGAAGACTTTTGATGTTGATAGGATTACTGGGCAGGGGGCTAGTCAGAGGAATAAGATTCATTTGGTTATGGATACGGTTGAGGAGTTGGAGAAACGGTTGGGGAAGTTGGTTCCGTTGGAAGAGGTGACGAAGGCGTTGGATGGAAAGATGAAGGAGATGGATATTGACGAGGCTGTTGGAAAGTTGTTGAAAGGCGGGGATTTGTTTCGGCCCAAGAAGGGATTTGTTCAACGGGTTTAGAACGGAAATGATTAAATAGTTTGTTGAATAAATTGCAACATGGCTACTAGTGAAGCTCAAGCTATGTATGACGTTTTTGTTTTTATAGGTGCTGTGGTTGGGGTTGGGTCATTGGCTTATGGAGCATATATGGTAGGGGAGGGTGTTTCTGTATTGAGAAATTGCTATAAGGAGCTTAAAGGGAGCAGGAAACGCTTAGACCAGAAAAATGGTGGGCTAGAAGAAAAAACGGAACTCGTTAAATAACTTAATATTCTTAACTCAATCCCAATAATTTTTATAAGGAATCAGCTCGTATTTTATTTTGAAGATGGAAGAAATTGTTATGCCTATTATAGAATGGAGGCGTTATTCTCCTGGGGATTTTGCGCCAGGGAATGTTGTTAGATTATGGATGGATTATGGGTCTGATGCTGTTAGTTTGAGACAAGGTGAGGTTATTGATCCTAGAAATTTAACTAGAGAAAGGGAAAAGCTGAAAATGAGAGTTGATTTTGTTGGGTGGGCGCCTATGTGGGGAGTTTCAAGAGTTATAATTGATGAGAATGACATTGGACGGACTAGTCATAGACGAAGAGTAAGCCGACTTCCCTATACGAGAAGTTTTTCCTATTATGATATTTTTGTTGCTGAGAAAAAATATGGAAAGGGATGGAGAGTTATTTAGTAATTGTGAGAAGTGGTTAATTATATATATGAGAATTCTTTTTTATTTTTATGGCTGAGTATGATAAGATTGCGAAAGAGTATAGTTTTGTTGGAGATATTCATCCTAAGAAAAATTACATGGTTTTGCCTACAGTTTTTAGATGGTTGGGTGATTTGGAAGGTAAGGAGATTTTAGACTTAGCCTGTGGGGATGGATTTTTGTCTAGGCAACTTGTTCTGAATGGAGCTAAGAAAGTTACGGGAATAGATATTTCTGAGGAGATGATTAAGATTGCAAAACAAAAAGAGAATGATAGTCCTTTAAATATTGAATATAGTGTTGGGGATGTAATTTCTCTTGAGAAGCTTGGAGAGTTTGAATTGGTAACTGGAGAGTTTTTATTGCACTATTCTAAAACTGTTGAAGAGTTGGAGTTAATGTGCACTAATATTTATAAGAATTTGAATAAGGGTGGGCGGTTTATTGGTATCAATGCTAACCCCGATCAGCCCCTAACGAATGGGAAGAAGTATGGTGCAACGGCGATTTGTGGGAATAAACTTGAGGAAGGTAGCCCAATTAAAATAACAATTTATGACGGTGAAAAGGAATTGTGTTCGTTTATTAATTATCACTGGTCTAAGCAAACTTATGAGACTGCATTTAAGAAAGCTGGGTTTAATAAAATTACATGGGCTCCGTTAGAAGTATCAAAAGAGGGTATAGAAAAGTTTGGTGAGAATTATTGGAGAGGGGCTTTAGATGATGGGAATATTACATTGGTCGAGGCAGTTAAATAATTTGAAATTTCCTTAACTCAATCCCAATAATCCTTATAAAGTCAGGTTGATATTTTTTTTGATGGAAGCAGATGCGCCTGTTGGTGGTGAGATTAGGAAGAGGAATGTTGCGTTTAAGATGCGGATTGGTGATATTCTTAAGGGTAAGTCGATGATGGACGAGGGAAAGTTTTTGTTTTTGGAGCTTGGTGATAAGAAGATTGTGCGGGTGAATATTTTGGCGAATTGTGTTGATAAGTTTATTCAGGATGGCGAGAAGAAGTATGCGAGTTTGACGGTTGATGATGCTTCGGGGCAGATTCGTTTGAAGGCTTTTGGGGAGGATATTGAGCCGTTGAAGGATATTATTCAGGGGGATACTTTGCAGGTTATTGGGAATGTTCGAGAGTGGAATGGTGAGTTGTATATGATTCCTGAAGCGATTAAGAAGGTTGATCCTCGATGGTTGTTGGTTAGGAAATTGGAGATTCAGAATGCTCGGAAGGATATGCCGGCTGCGGAGAGTGGGGATTCGTCGTTGAAGGATTCGATTATGAGTAAGATTAAGGAAGCTGAGGGTGAGGGTGGGATTGATATTGATACGATTATTATGGATGTTGAGGCTAGTCCTGATTTGATTAATGCTGATATTAAGAAGTTATTGGAAGAGGGTTTGATTTATGAGCCGCGGCCTGGACGGTTGCGATATTTGGGATAGAATGAAAGCTCGATATTTTAATAGTTTGATGCCTGGAGTTAATGAGCAATGGGCTGCTGATGCGCTTGGGATGACAAGATATTTGAAAGCTGGACCTGATTTGATTGACAGTAAAAAAATTATTGAAGTTAAATTTACTTTACTTGTTCCTGAGAGTGTTGACCCAAATGTTAGAAATAGGAATTATGTTTCTTGGAGAGTTTTAGATCATCAGGTTAGATATGGAAAAGATTTTGGAATGCCGTTTTATTTTTTAATGGGGACTTATTCTTTAGACCGACGAGTTCGTGATATTAATGGGGGTGATTCTTTGGGGGATATGGTTACAAAAAGAGAGACTTGGATAGTTACACCTGATTGGGTGGATGGATTTAAGACATATAGGCAAACTGGAAGAACTAGAATTAGTGAATGGGAAAACTATATTAAATTTGCAAAAAGGTCACTTTTACCTAGGACGTATAAAAATATTAGAAGGGATGGTGCGGATATTCATCTTACAGCTGGAGTTAAAAGGAGTCTTGTTGGAGGTTAATTTAGAATCAAGCTACTCGTCTTGTTCTTCTTGGTCTTCCGTTGTAGTGGAATAATGCTAATGGGTCTGTATAAGCTGCTTTTTTACATGCTCTTATTATTTCTGCAGTTGGGTCTGACGAAATTGGCGTGTATGTTCTTAGAGAACATCTCCCTTCAAAATTTGTTTGTAAGCCATCAAAGGATATTGGGCTCAACCCTAATTCATTTGCTGATCTTTGTGATATGTGTCCGCTCATTATATTTCCTCTAGTTCTAGGTCTATGTCTTCTCCAAGCATGGATTCTTCTTGGGTCCTAGTTTTTCTTTGAGACTCTTTTTCTTCTCGTTGTCTTTTCATTTCGACAAGGTCGTTTAATGTGACGTTTTCTAGGTCTGTTCTTTTTGAGAAGTCAGCCTCTCCTTTTGATAGTTTTTCTAGTTTTTCTTTCTTTCGTTTGTTAATAAGCTCTGCTTTTGCTTCCTTGGTTTCTTCATCAATTTCTTGGGGGAACTCTTCTTCTTCTGTAAGTGAAGTGCCGTTCATTTTAGCTCGAACGTTTTCTAGAATATCTTGTTCTTCGTCGTGAGTTCTAACGAAGTTTATTTTGTTTTCGTGATTTTTTAAGAGCTTGATTCCTAAGATGGATTCTAATTTGAGGAATATTTCTTGGAAGTTTTCTGGGAGTTTTCCTTTTTCGATTTCTCTGATTAGGATTGAGTTGATTTGGGCTTTTTCTGCGATTTGGTTGATTGTCATTTTTGATCTTCGTCTTGCTATGTTTAATGTCCAGTAATAATTATCTAGGACGTCTGGGTGATGTTGTTTTTTTTCTGGTATTCGTAATTTTGCTAGATTTCCTTGGACGATTGTTTGTTCTGGACTGATTTCTGTTGCCTCTCTCATGCCTGACATTCTTTCCATTCTTTCTCTGACGGATTGTCTTTCTTCGGCTTTTTCGAGTTGTTGTTCTGAGGGTTTTTTGATAATTGGAACACTTTCGCTTTCTGCACACGTTTCACAAATATTGACCATTTCTGCGTTAAGGATTCCTGAAAACAATTCTACCTCATCTGATTCTTTCTTACATATTGTACATCTCATGAATTTCAATGGAAGAAGTTATTTTTAAGTAAATATGTGGTCTAGTATATATTAGTTTAGAAGGCTCTTGATTTGATCTGAACCTTCTAGAGAATAGATTACTTCTTGGTTGTTGATAACCAGTGCTGGGAAGCTTGATACGCCATATTTTTCCATTAAAACTTCTAATGAAGTGATGTCTTGGTCTGAAGCTATTGGTATAAGAATCATGTCTTCATTTTCTTCTTTTACATCAAGTAAAATTTTTGACCATACATTTTGAATTGCTTTTTTTGTTATGTTTTCTGAGTTATATTCGTATAGATAGATTACTAGATCGTAATTTTGACACTGTTCTAGGGAGTTTGAGTTGCTTATCCATGCCAGTGTTCTTAGTAGATCGTATTTTTTATGTATTATCTTTAAATTTTCTGTTAATTTTTGTGAGGATTCATATTTTTCGAGTAGCTTTGCTTCTTCATATACCTTGTTTGCGAAATCTATGTTTTTTTGCTTTATTGTTTCACAACTTATATGACTTCCTCCTGAAATTTGTGAGAGTGCCATGCCATCTATTAGGTTTGCTTCTGATGCTAGATAGAAATTGTTGATTTCGTTGGAATGTCCTGCTTCTATCATCATTCCTAAAAAAAGTCCCATTAAGAAAATCACGATTGTGATTATTAGAGCTTCCCAAAAAATATGTTTATTACTTTTTAACATTTTACCAGGTATTGTATCCTCTGAAATATTTATAAAAAGATATTATCAGCAACGGTGGGTACATTAGCAAGTAGAAGAACGAGTATATAAAGATGTCGTAGAGAGAGTGTCCGATTAGCCAGCCTTTTTCTTTGGAGTGGCCTAGTGCTACGAAAGTGTATGCGAAACCGAGGGTGAAAAGCAAGATTCCGAAGAAGAAAAGTATGCTTGGGCTGAAACTGAAGTCGTTTAATTCTAAGACTGCAACTTGAGCTACTATTGAATATTTTGTCACGAGATATTTTGTGATTAGATATTTACTTATACGGTAGGTCAAAAAGAAGAGGCCTGTTAGTCCTATAAACCAGGAGAGAACAAAGAATGGTATAATAAAATATCCAAGCATCCCACATTGAGCGATTTTCTTTTTGTATTTTGCGACGGTTTGGATTCCTCCGACGTTCCAACGAATTCTTTGATGAAACCATGATTTTACTGTTTTTGGAACAACTGAATAAACTCTTGCGGGTATTGACATTTTGACTTTCCAACCTTTTGAAACAAAGTGCCAGGTTATTTCTATATCTTCGGTCATATTTTTCATATCAAATCCACCCACTTCATCATATGCTTTTTTTCTGTAAATACTTAGAGGCCCATTTGTCACATAGATTGAGTCTAAAAATCCAAGTAATTTTCTTGTGAATGCCATGATTTTATACTCAATTGATTGGATTCTTTCTAGGAAGTTTTTTGGATTTTCCACAAAAACTCTTGATGTTATTGCCCCCACTTTTTCATCATTGAAGAATCCTACCATTTTACTTATTGCATCTTTTTTAGGAATTGAATCGGCGTCGCTAAAACCTATTAGTTCTGTTTTAACATATTTGGCTCCAAAGTTTTTTGCTCCTGCGGCTCTACCTGTGTTTTTCGGGGTTTGTAATGCTATTACTTTTGAATATTTTCTTGCGTATTCTTTTATGATTTCGTAAGAGTTGTCTGTGCTACAATCGTCTACTATGATTAATTGTTTTAATCCTTCGTAATTTGATGCTAAAAATGCTTCTATATTTTTTCCTATGCTTTCAGCTTCGTTGTAACAAGGGACTACTATACTTAGGGACCTTATCTTATTTGGTTTAATTATTTCGTAGATGTGTTTTTTGTTTTGTATGTATGTTAGTATATAGATAAAAAGGAAGTAAAATGCGATGAAGGTATAAGTGAAGTATAGGATTGTTAGAAATTCCATTATTCTTGCTCCTGTTTGTTTTCTTCTTTTGGTTCGGCTTTATGTACGTTGAAATATTCGTAGAATTCTTCGGAGAGTGAAAGGTCTAATGTGTGGCCGATTTGTTTTGCGACGACTAAGCCTAATTGTCTGAATTTTTTAATATGGTCGTAGGATTTGTTGCCTCGGATTTTGATTACAACAGATTGTTTGATTGGCTGTTTGTATGCAATGATTGCTAGGGTTTCTTGTTCTGCTTTTGTGAATTCTGCGTTGCCCGTTGCTAGCTTGTTTATTAGGTAGTGATATTTTTCATCGACGTCCATTTTCCATGAATTGCTTCGATTGATTAGCCTGAGGACATTTGAATTTTGTTCTGAATATTTTTTTTCAAGACGACTCAAAATTTCTTTGAGCATGATTGGGTTGACGTCGGTTAGCATGATTAATTCTTGGAGATTTAAGAATCGGCCTGCGATGAAAAGGGCAGCTTCGACTTTTGATTCGGATTCTTTTTCGTTTTCTTCGAATGTGTTGTCTAATTCTTCGGCTGTTGATTCGGTGATAACGGGAGTATTATGTGTCACCTGATTTTCAGTTTCTTCCATATTAAATGTATGTTTGGAGAGTTTAAAAAATTAGTCGTGGATAGGAATCTTAATAAATGTTAGAATGTAGTTGCCTGTATGAGAGATGATGTTGCCTATGATTCTAGTGTTGGATATTCCCCTCCTGAGATAACTAACTTAACTACTGAACAGAGACATGAAATCCTTTGTGCTCTTGGGCTGAATGAACTAAGAGAGAATGCTTCAATTGAAGCAAGTCTACAGGCTAAGTTTGCAAAAAGGTTTCGTGGGGAAAATTAATCGTGGATTGCGAATCTTAGAATTCCTACTCACAATTTGCATTTTCGAAAGATAGTCTTGATATATTTGGATTCGAAAAAGCGAATTGTTCGCCAACTCCATACGCCGGCGTTAGTCATGAATTGCGAATCTTAGAATTCCGCCGACTCCACCTAAATTGTCGAATTGGACGCCTTCTGCGGTTTCTTTTGTGACGATGTGAATTTCTGTTGATGATTCCTTTGCTGATTTTTCTAGTAACTTTACTTTTTCTCTAGAAAGAGATTTTGAAATAATTAATTTTCCTACTGCACCCCTTGCTAATCGATTTTCGACTTCGGCTTCTCCGTATGCTACTTTCTCTGGTTCTTTGGCTAGTTTTTCAAAGAAGAGGTCTAGGATTAATCGTTGTTTTGTCATTTCTTGTTCTGCCAGGAGATCTTCTGACTTTTCTACTAATTCGTGAAGTCCGTGCATTCCTGTTCCGCCTATGTCTTTTACTCCGATTACCTTGTTTTTTAGAGCTGTTACAAGTTGGCCTTGATCTAGGAATTCTTCTTTTGTTGGGATTGGTCCCCCTACTATGATTCCTTTGAGTTTTTTATTTTCCCAGAAATGTTTTTTCATTGCTTCTGCTACTCTCTTAAAGAATTCTTTTGCGGCTGATTCTCGTATTCGTGCGAATCTTTGAGCTGACTGTCCGCCGGCTCTTGTTTTTCCTGGGATGCCTGAAGTCATGTTTTGCAAGAGTTTTATGTGTTTGCCGTCTAATATTCCGATAGATGCTTCGTTTCTTTCGATGATTAGGAGCCCGTATGCTTCGTCGGTATCAAGCATTTCTTTAAGAGGATCTAAAACAAATGTTTGGTCACAACGGTAAATTTTTATCTTGAGTTTTTTTGGTGGCTCGATTGCCCAGACTTCTAAATATTCTTTGCCGTCGGATTTTTCTACATTTCCTGAAAAAACTGCTAGGCCGTTTGGCGGGGTTCTTTCTATTTCTTTTAATTTTCTGATTGCTCTTTCAAGTGCGTTGATTACGTTTTTTCTTGTTCCTGTTGATTTGATGTTTGTTGCTGTTCCTTTTTCGTCTTCTAGTTGTTTTGTTGTTTGGGTTAGTGTAGCTCCTGCTGGGACCATAACTGTAATGAGTTCTGTGTGTCTGCCGCGATAGCCTTCTAGTTCTTCAACTAAACTTTCGAGTTCGAATTTTTGTGCTTCATCCATGTTTATAGAAGAGAGATTTAATTTATAGAGGTTTGGGTTAATTGATAAAAGCTACATTGAATTTGCCTTCTTTGATTTCTTTGGCGTTGGTAACTTCTTGCAAGTCTTTTAGAGTTTCACCCAAGTTTTTGATTATATCTTTTTCAAGGGTTAGAGTGATTTCTGAGTTCATTGCTTTTTGGGCGGCAGTTTTCGCTTGTCTTATTTGTGATAGGACTTCTGAGAAAGAATCGAAGTCGGCATGGCATGGAATTTCTTTTATTTGGCCTTCTGCTTTTGGCCAGCTTGAAGTGTGGATTGATTTGCCTTTTTCAATTTTTTTGAAGTAAGTTTGATAGGTTTCTTCAGTTATGAATGGCATGATTGGAGAAAGGAGTTTTGTAATTGTTAACAATGATTTGTATAGGCTATACTGTGCTGATATTTTTTCGTCTCCTTGAGAATTGTATATTCTCTTTTTGACTATTTCTAAGTAATTGTCACAGAAATCTTTCCAGAAGAATTTTTCGATTTCTAATTTTGCTTTACTATATTCATATTTTTCGAATGATTCTGTGCATGTTTGTACTAATTGGTTTAATTTATTTAGGAAGATTATGTCAATTGTTTCTAAGCGGGATTTTGGTTTTGTTTTGCCGTCGTAATCTTCGAGATTCATGAATACAAATTTTGTTGCGTTCCAGAATTTTGTCGCTGTTTTTTTGCCGGCTACTAAGTCTTGTTCTTGATAATCTAAGTCGCTTCCGAGCTTTGATCCGCTTGCCCAGAACCGAAGAGCGTCTGCTCCGTAGTTTTCTAAAACTGTTTTTGGGTCGATTACATTTCCTTTTGATTTGGACATTTTTTCTCCTTTGAGGGAAACTATTCCGGAGATTACAATATCTTTCCATGGGATTTTATTTTCGTGCAGATATGCTCTTGTGATTGTGTAGAATGCCCAGGTTCTGATTATGTCGTGAGCGTTTGGACGAAGAGAATATGGTAGTTTTACTTTGTCGCCTACGAGATTGCTTGCGATTTTAGGACTCATTGAGGAAGTTGCCCAAGTATCTAAAACCATAACTTCTGGAGTTGCTTCTTTGCCACACTTAGGACAAGACTTTTTTGTTTGAAGTGGATCAATTGGGAGTTCTTTTTCTTCTGCTATGATTATTTCATTACAATCTTTACATTCCCATGCAGGAATTGGAATTCCGAAGTGTCTGTTTCTAGAAATGTTCCAGTCCCATTCGAGGCCGTTTACCCAATTGTCGTATCTCTTGTGCATGTATTCTGGATACCATTTAACTTTGTTGCCTTGTTTGATTAATTTATCTTTCTTGTCCATTAATTTTATGAACCATTGTGGGGTTGCTATGAATTCTATATCTGTTCCGCATTTGTCGTGCGTATTTACGGCGTGATTCATTTTTTCTTTTTTGATTAGAGATCCTTCTTTTTCTAGAAGTTCGATTATTTTCTCTCTTGCTTCTGGAGATTTCAATCCCTTGAACAGTCCTTTTGTATACGAACCTGATTCATCCATGACGTGAATTGGTTTTGCTTCTGGGTGTCTTCCTAGCCATTGGACGCAGTCTAGTCCTCCATAGCTACAATAGTATACAACTCCTGTTCCATATTCTGTTTTTGCTGAAATGTCATGGTTGATTTCTACTGTTTGTTCTGCATATGGTATTTCTACTTTTTTGCCGATTATGTCTTTTCCTAAAAATTCTTCTTCTAATTCTAAGTCGAATTCTTCTTTCATTTTTTCTAATGCGTCTTTGCTGATTATCCAAGATTCTCCATTTGATTTTACTTTTACGTATTGTCCGTTTTCGTTAATTGAAATTCCGATGCAGCCTGGATGTAGTTCTGGTCTTGTTGTTGCATAGATGATGAAAGACCCGTCTTCAACTTTTGCTTTTATATATACTAAATATGTTGACCTTTCTTTATCTTCTAATTCTGCCTGAGCGATTGCTGTTTGGCACTCTGGGCACCACAATGTTGGAAATTTGTTTTTGTAGATTTCGCCCTTTTTGTATAAATCTAAGAATCCTTTTTGTGATATTTTTCTTGATTCGTCGTCGATTGTTGAGTAGCATTTGTCATAGTCTGCGCTGACTCCTAGATTTTTCCAGTCGTTTATAAAATCGGGTCTTATTTCTTCTATTGTTTTTAGACAGAGTTTTATGAATTCTGTTCGACTCATGTTTTTGCTTTTTACTTTTTTTAGTTTCTCTACTAGCCGTTCTGTTGGTAGACCGTTGTCGTCTGTTCCGAATGGGTAAAAAACTCCTCCGTTCATTCTTCGATATCTTGCGATGAAATCTTGTTGGGCGTATGAGAATGCGTGGCCGATGTGCATTTTTCCTGAGACTGTTGGTGGGGGAGTATCTATTGAGTAGATGTTATCTTTGATTTGAGTTTTGAATATTTTTTCCTTTTCCCAGAATTCTTTGATTTTTGCCTCTACTTCTGTGAAATCGTAGCCTTTCTTCTTGGGTTTGTCTGTCATGATAGTTGGAACGGTAAGTTATTTAAAAAAGTGTTGATTGAGTGCTGCATGGTAAAGAAGTTGAAAATTTTGGCGGCTGCGGATTTGCATGGTAGTGTTGAGAGTGCGAGGAAGTTGTCGAAGAAGGCTTTGGATGAGAAGGTTGATTTGGTTGTTTTGGCTGGGGATATTTATGGTTATGGAGAGGGGGATAAAAATATTTTGGAGTCGTTTGAGAAAGTGGGAAAGAAGGTGGTTTTTGTGCCGGGGAATTGTGATTTTGATGAGGAGAGGGTGGTTTTGTCTAAGAAGGGGCGGGATATTCATAATTATTATGTGACGTATAAGGATGTTGGAATTGCGGGGATTGGGAGTCCGAATTGGAAGTTGTCGTTGGATGATGGGGATTTGGTTTCGATAAAGAAGAATTTTGAGAGGATGAAGCCGGCGAAGAAAATTTTGGTTTCGCATTTGCACGCTCGTGGGACAAAGGCTGAGTTTTCTGGTATACTTGGGGATGATGTCTTGAGAAAGGCTGTTAAAGATTTTGAGCCCGACTTGTTAATTTCTGCGCACATTCATGAAGGCGAAGGTATTGAGGATAAGATTGGGAAGACTCGAGTTGTTCAGGTCGGGCGACGTGGGAAGATTTTGGAGATTTAGATAAAAATTTATCTGATTATTTTTGGTCCATATGATGCTATTTTATCTTTGTTTGAAATATATCTTGTGACTAATTCTTCTAATCCTTCTGAGGAATGTATGTCTTCAATTCCTGAGAATAAAATGTTGTCTGTTATTGGAGTTATTGGTTTGAAATCTTGCCGTGATATCTCCTCATCAATTTTGTCGACTAATCCCTGCATTTGTGACCTGGTGTCTTGTGGTGTTTGGCACGGCATGTGGTGGGAGATAAATGTATCACATAAATACAAGGCTGGAAAAAAATGCATACCGCCGAAATTGTCTATCGATGATCCGTACGGGCTCCTTACATCTGTTCTGAATCCTATGGTGTGTTTGTGTATGTTTTTTGCGTGGGCTAATTCTACCAATACTCCTTCGTCTTGTGGCTCGTCTAGGTTTGCTACGATTACGTGGGATTGTGGAATGAATACGCCCATATCTAAATAGTAAATTATATTTTCGACTGCTGAGGGTATTTCTGATTCTGGCAATTCGCCCCTTAGTGCTTCGTGAAGATTTCCGAATTCGAATCCATCTCTTTGGGGAAAATTTGTTCTATATCCTTTTTCTTCTAGTCCTTGAACCAGGGCTTGATTAAAGTAGGTAGACCTTCCGTTAAATAATGCGGCTGCTGGATAAATCGTGATATTTGATTTTTTCATGAATTACGCCGAGTAGACATAGAACTCTCCGTTGAGAATGTCTTCTTGTGCTCTTTTGAAAAGTTCTGTTGCGTCGTATATTATTTTGACCTCCATTGTTCGTTTGCCTCCATTGTCTTCCATAGTATTATTATGAGTTGTATTTTATATGACATTTACTGTGTAAAATTTGTCCGCAGTGTTGTATAAATTTAAATAGTTTGGTTGGCATGATTGTTTATGTTGAATAATGAGATTGTGAAAAAAATTGAGGATTTTGTTTATAGTAAACCGAGAAGTATTCAGGAAATTGCTGGGCACTTGAATAAGAATTGGAGAACGGCGGATAGATATGTCGAAGAGATTATTAGTGAGTATGGGACTTTAGGGAAACGAGTTTTTAGAGAGGGGACGCGGGGGGCTTTGAAGATTGTTTATTGGGCGAGTATTGAGAAGGCTAGTCATTCTGTTTTCCAGGAGGAGTTGGAGAATATTATTATGAATGGTAGAGGGAGAAGTGATTTTATGGCTTTTGATATTTTTCAGCATGTTAGTGATAGTAAAAAAGAAGTTTCGAAAGCTTTTGCAGAAAACGAGGTTAAAGTTGGGAAGTTAGAAGTATTTGCAAAGTTGCTTAGATCTGCAAAAAAACAAATATTATTTTTCTCTGGTAATCTCTCTTTTGTTAATTTTAAAGATAAGGGGATAGATATTTTTAATGAGATTGAAAAATTGATTGCTCGAGGAATTAGTATTAAGATTATTTGTCGGGTCGATTTTGTTGGAAATGAAAATATTGAAAGGGTTTTGGCCCTGAATTATAAGTATGGGAAGGAATTAATTGAGATTCGGCATCGAGAGCAACCCTTGAGAATCACGGTTGTTGATGGAGAAATTGTCAATATGAAAGAGGTCCGAATTCCTGATTCAAGAAGGGAACTGGAAAAAAAATTAATTATATTTTATACAATTAAAGATAAGGATTGGGGTGAGTGGATGAGTCGGGTTTTTTGGAAGATGTTTTCTGGAGCGATTGGGAGTAAGAAGCGATTGGATGAGTTGGGGAAAGTTAAATAGAAAACTTTAAAGTGCTATTTTGTGCGTAACGTTATTATAGTAGGAGACTTTGTTATTACTAATGGCGAATAAAAAAGACAAGAACACAACATTGATTATTACGGAAAAACCTCAGGCTGCGGCTAAAATAGCGGCGGCTTTGTCTGGTGCTACCGATGAGAAAATTACAAACAAGGATAAGGTTTCTTATTATGAGTTTCATAAGGGATCGCGAAGATATATTGTTGGATGTGCGGTTGGTCATTTGTATGGGATTCAACAGGTTGCGAAGAGAGGGCCGTTTCCTAATTTTGAAGTTGAGTGGCAACCGTCTTATCAGAAGGGGAGGAGTGCTTTTACGAAGAAGTATTTGAATGTTTTGAAGAAGTTGGCGAAGGAGGCTGATGAGTTTATTGTTGCGACGGACTTTGATGTTGAGGGTGAGGTTATTGGTTGGAATGTTGTGCGGTTTGTTTGTAATCAGAAGGACGCGAAGAGGATGAAGTTTTCTTTGTTGACTAAGGAGGCTTTGGATGAATCGTTTGAAAACTTATTGCCGACGATTAATTGGGGTGCTGCTATAGCAGGGGAAACTCGGCATTATATTGATTGGTTTTATGGGATTAATTTGTCGCGGGGTTTGATGAAGGCTTTGAGCTCGACAGGGACTTTTAGAATTTTGTCTATTGGTAGGGTTCAGGGACCTGCTTTGAAAATTGTTGCTGATAGGGAGACGGAGATTAATGATTTTAAGAGTGAGCCTTATTGGCAGATTTTTTTGCAGGTTAAGGATATTAAGGGGCAACAGATTGAGGTTAAGCATCCTAAGGATATTTTCAAGAAGGGTGAGTTGTTGAAGTTTAAGCATTTGCAGGGGAAGAAGGGCCAGGCTATGACGACGATTAAGGAGGAAGAGGTTAAGGCCCCTACACCTTTTGACTTGACAACTTTGCAGACTGAGGCGTATAAGAATTGTGGGTATACCCCGACTCAGACTTTGAGGGCAGCGCAGAGTTTGTATTTGGCTGGGATTATTTCTTATCCTAGAACTTCGAGTCAGAAGTATCCGGCTTCTATTGGGTATGATAAGATTTTGAAGCGGTTGAAGAAGTTTACTACGCAGGTTAAGTATGCTGTTAATAAGAAACCGACTGAGGGAGCGAAGGAAGATCCTGCGCATCCGGCGATTTATCCGACTGGCGAGATGAAGAAGATTAACGAAGGAGATAAGAGGATTTATGATTTGATTGTTAAGAGATTTATTTCGTGTTTTTGTGAGTCTGCTAGGGTTGAGAATAAACACATCAAGGTTGACGTTGGCGGTTTGAAGTTTGGGACAAAGGGTGTTCAGATTAAGGAAAAGGGTTGGATACATGTTTATCCGTCTTCGATTAAGGAGTCAAAGGTGCCCACTGTTGATGGTGAAGTTGATGTCTTGGAGATTCGGACTGAAGAAAAGGAGACTAAGCCTCCGAGAAGATATTCTGCTGCTTCATTAGTTAAGGAGTTGGAGAAGCGTGAGCTTGGGACTAAGGCGACTCGGGCTTCGATTGTTGAGACTTTGTATTCGAGGGGTTATGTACGGGATAAGAGTATCGAGGTGACTGAGCTCGGGATGAGGATGACTGAGACTTTGGAAAAGTACTCGCCGATTATTTTGGATGAGGAATTGACTCGGGAGATGACTAAGGAATTGGATGAGATTGAGATGAGTGATTCTACTAAGGATGGTAAAAAGAAAGAGATGGAAGTACTGAAGAAAGAAGAGGATAAAATTTTGGGACATGCGAAGAAAGTTGTGACGAAGATTGCCGAGGGGATGACTAAGCATATGGATGCTATGGGGAAGAGTTTGGCTGATGCTAACGCGATTGTTTGGGAGGAAGAGAAAGAGGCGAATACGATGACGGAGTGTCCTGTTTGTCATAAGGGGAAGTTGAGGGTTATGTATGGAAAGCGGTTTTCGAGGTATTTTGTTTCGTGTGATGCTTATCCTGATTGCAAGACGATTTATAGTTTGCCGCCTAAGGGAATGATGAAGCCGGCTCGGCTGAGCAAAAAGGCTGCTGAGGAAGCTGGGAAAAAAGAAGATGATTTGGAGATGTGTGCGGAGTGTGGATTTCCTTTAGTGCAGAGTTTTCAGAGGGGTCGAGCTCCTTGGAAATTTTGTTTTAATCCTAAGTGTCCGTCGAATGAAGAGTTGCAGAAAAAGAAAGAGGAGTTTAAGGCGAAGTTGAAGAGTGGGGAGATTGAAGTTGATAAAGATGGGAAAGTTATTGATCACGGCAAGGAAGAGAAGAAGGTTGCTAAGAAGAAGGTTGCTAAGAAGAAAAGTAAGAAATAGAGTGTAATAGTTTTTATAAAGATTAAATTACTTTATATTTCTCATGAGCTTAGAGACGGCTTATGTTGAGGAAGGTGTTGCGAATAGAGTTGGTGATTTTGAACTTCCACAAAGTGAGGGGCAAAAGGCTTCTCTTGTTGATTATATTGTTGATAATTATGGCAGGTGGAAAAATTCTGGAGTTGTAAATGTTATTGTTTATCGTGGTGACGAAGGGGAAATTGTTGAAAGATGTACTTCTAGGCCGGATGTTGTTAGGGGAATAATTGTTGAGCTTAGAGGTGTCGAACATAAGAAGGTGACTATTCCTCCTGCTTTTCAAAGGTTAAGCATGGGGAACTGCTATAGGTTGTGTAATGAGATGGAGGAAGACTCTGGGCGCAAAGAAAGAATAATTCTTTCTGATTTTAGAAGTTTTTCTATAGATGATTATTGTGCTTTGTGTGGTTAGAATAATCCTCGTTTTCTGATTCCTGTGTTGATGATTTCGAATGCCAATTCTTTAATGGGTAAGCTTCTGTGTTTTTTGAGAATTAGCTTCCTTCTGCCAGAATGAGTTTGGAGTTCGATTAGGCATTTGCTCCAATATTTTAAGAGATCGCCGCCGACCATTGAAACTTGTTTTTCGAATTTTTTGTCTTCGATGTTTGGGGAAAATGAAGAGTATACTTGGTTTGTTACGATGACTGGAATATTTTGTTTTCTGGCGATTTCGTTTAGGGTTCGGAGTTGGTTTGCTAGTTTTCTATTTACTGCTGATATTTTTTTTGAATCTTTTGATCCGATTGCTTCTCCTAGTTCTAGTCTGTAGAGCATTGCGATTGAGTCGATAATAATTAAGGAGATGCTTTTGTTTTTTAGATGAACGAGCATTTGATCGAAAGCTTTTTCTTGCTCGACGAATGAGGTTGGTTTTAGGAGGAGAATGTTTTGGAGGCTGTCTTCGATTTCTAATTTTTCGCCTTGATGTATTTGTTTGAATCTGTCTACTGAGAAGCCGCCTTCGGTGTCTATGAATATAACTTTATTTCCTTTTCTTGCTTGGGACGTTGCTGCAATCATGCAGAAGTTTGATTTGCCTGAGCCGCCTGGTCCGTAGATTGTTGTGATTATGTCTGTTTCGTAACCGCCGGAAAGAAATTTGTTTAGTTCAAAATTACCTGCTGATATTCTTAGTTCTTTTATCATGTGTCAGCAAGGGATGAGTTGGTTAAAAGGATTGTTGCGATAGACTTACTTTAACTTTTTGAATTCATCAACTGCTTTGTCAATTTCTTTTTCGAGATCTGCAATTGCAGCTTTAAGGAGTTTCTTTGGATTGTCTCCTTCGATGTGTAGAACTGGGTTTTTTGTAGGATGATCTCTTCTCCATGCTGCCAGTTTTACTCCCTGTTTGTTCAAATACGCTCTTAAGACTTCTGCGATAGTCAAGCTGTCTATTTCGATGTCCATTGAAGTCTTATCTTCGTTTAGAACTTTGATTTCCATAAATATAGTGGTAAAAATTGGTTTTTAAGTGTTTTGGATGTTCTTAAAAACGAGTTTTTACCCAGTAGGTATCTCTGGTGAGCTAAGTGTTTTGGATGTTCTTAAAAACGAGTTTTTACCCAGTAGGTATCTCTGGTGAGCTAAGTGTTTTGGATGTTCTTAAAAACGAGTTTTTACCCAGTAGGTATCTCTGGTGAGCTAAGTGTTTTGGATGTTCTTAAAAACGAGTTTTTACCCAGTAGGTATCTCTGGTGAGCTAAGTGTTTTGGATGTTCTTAAAAACGAGTTTTTACCCAGTAGGTATCTCTGGTGAGCTAAGTGTTTTGGATTGAGCTGGTTCCGTCTTTTCTTATTCTGATTACGTGATCTACGAATCCTTCGATTTTTTCTTCGTGACTTACTAGGATTGTTTGTTCGGCTTTGAGTTGTTCGAAGATGTCTCGCATTTTATCTATTTGTTCGCTTGCGAAGCCGTCGGTTGGTTCATCTAGAATTACTACATCTTTTGTTTTTATTTGTGAGAGCATTGAGTTCAGGACTTGGTTTAGTGCTAGTCTGTATGCTAGGGCTGTTGCTGTTCTTTCACCGCCAGAAAGGAAGTCGTAGTCGATTTCGTAATCTTGATTTGTGATGATTGGAGTGAAGTCTTCGTCGAGTCTGACTGAGAGAGATTCTGAGACTAGCATTGAGAACCATTCAGAAAATATTTTCGAGAATTCGCTTCTAAGTTTTGCCATGACATTTTTTTCTGTTAAGTTTATCATTGTTATGAATTTTTCTTGAATCCAATCTTGAAGTCCTCTAAGATAATTGATTTGTTCTCTGATTTTTTCTTTGTTTTTGATTTCTAAAGATAAGCTCTCAAGAGTTTTTTTCAGAATTTCCAATTCCTTGTTTTTTGTTGCTAGGGTGATTTCTTTTTTTCTGAGTATTTCGTTGATTTCTTGAAATTCTGCTTTAGACTTGTCGAATATCTCTTGGAACTCTGTACAATCTTGAGTTCTTGTTTTTAATTGTTCCATTTGTGATTGCAATTCTATTATTTCGTTGGTTGTTCTATCAAGTACGAATGCGTCGCTTTTAATTTTGGTTTCGATTGATCTCTGGTGTTCGTATTTTATTTTATTTTGCTGGAAGTTATTTTTATCTGTTTCATAGCCTGAAGTTAATTCTTTTTCTCTTTCTATTTCACCAACTAAAGATTGTCTTTCTTGGAGTTTTTGTTCTAGTTCTCTAGTAATTTCTTCGATGTCAAATTGTGTTCGTTTTGTGATCTTCTCCTTGTGATCTGAACTTACTGTTTGAAAACATGTTGGACAATTTTCTAGTGATGTTATTTTGTCTTGAAGTTTTTGTGGGGTTTCTTTTTGGGCGTTTAATGCAGATATTTTTGAAGTTAATTCTAAGAATTTAGAGTTTTTTTCTTCTAGGATTTTTTTGTGTTTTTCTAAAAGGTCTAATACTCCCTGGAGTCTGTCTTCAGAAAAATCTATTTTTTCTTGGGTTTGTTTTTGCATTAGCATCATTTCTTTTTTCATTCTTGATTCTAAATCTTTTTTTCCTTGAATGAAAACCTGAAGTCTGGACATTTCTGAGAGTAAATCTTTCTTCTCATCTAGGATTTTTTGATTTGAGGTTAATTTTTCTTCGGATTGTTCTTTGGAAACTAAGAGGTTTTGATATTCAAGGTTTAGGTTATTTGTTTCTCTTGCTAGTGTTATTTTATTTTCATTTTCTGCTGTGAATTTTTCTTTTAAGAGATTTAGTTCTGCGGCTAGAATTTCTTTTATTTTTATAGCTTCTTTGACGTTTTGTAGAAGGATTTGTGAATTGTCTTTAATTCTTTTGTAACGGTCTATTCCGAAGATGTGTCTTAATGTGTCGAGTCTGATTTCTGGTCTCTCTTGTATTATTGATTTCATTTCTTCTTGGGGAGTATATACTGTGAATTTGTAAAGGAGATTTGATTTTTTGACGAATTCTTTTGGATAGTTTAGAAGTCTGATTACTCTGTCTTTCATTTCTGAGGTTGAAAGTTCTTCTCTTGATGTTCCTATCGTGATGATGTTTGAGTCTTGGGTAATGCTTCCGTTTTTTGCTTTTTTTATTGATCTTTCTAATGTTATAACTTCCCCGTCGATATCTAGCTCAACACATGCGTATGCGCTCTCTTTTCCTTGTCTTAGAATTGACATTCCCTTTTGACCTGGCTGAAGACCGAATAATGCGAATTGAAGTCCTAATAAAATTGAAGTTTTCCCTGATCCAATATCTCCTGCCAATAAAACTGAGCCTTTTGGAAATTCAATTGTGAGATTTTCGTAACTTCTAATATTTTGAATTGTTAACTTTTTGAATATCATAATACTTCTGTGATCCCTAAAATGTTTTTTAATTCTGATATAAGCCTATCTTCGTATATTATGGATTTTTCGTCTTCGTTTTTTTCTAGAGATAATGCCGTCATTAATTGTGGAAGATATTTATTGAAATCTGTTGGATGTTTTTTAGAGTATTCGCCTAATATTTTTTTTTCTATGTTCTCGACATTGTCTGTTGGGGATGATTCTATTTCAAATTCGGATTCTTGAACTTTTATTGAGGATATATTTCTTAGAAATACGTGTGCTTCTTTTTTGTTTATGAAATCTTCGATTTCGTTAAATCTAATATCTCCTGTTTTTCCTTGGGTCAATATTCCTTTTAGTTTTAGTAACACGATTTTATCTCTGAGATTTAGCTTGTCGAGTTCTGAAATTATTTGTTGAGTTGCGATTAGTCCGTTGCTGATTTCGATTTCAATATAGGCAACTTCTTTTAGTGGGACTGGTATACTTTGTGTTTTGATTTTCCCGCCGGAAATTTCGACTAGATGAAAACTACCGTGTTTTAAATCTGCTAATTCTTGGAAGTTGTTTGGGAATGTTGGGCCGGGGTAAACGTATCTTGAGCTTCCTTCTTGTGTTTCAAATTTTTGATGAATGTGACCCATTGCGTAATAGTCTGCGATGGGGAGTTTCTGTTTTTCTATTGAATCGATTGGTAGCGTTCCTATAACATCCTTGATTGTTGTGTGAATCATGAAAATTGTGAATGGATGGACCGATTCGAAATAAATTTTTCTTAGATCTTCGATTTCCATTCCTGATTTTCTTCCTGGGTAACCGTAGATAGCTATGTTCTCGTGCATGTGGGCTTTTAGTTTTATTCTGCCGTCTTCTTGAACTTCCCAGTTTTCTATGTTTTTACAGAATCCTGCTTTTTCAAGAACGTCTAGAAATGTTTTTCCCGAGGCTGAAAAATCATGACTGCCTGCGATTAAATAAACTGGGATTCCTGCATCTTTTATTTTTTTGAATTCTGCGAATGAATCTTTTAATATTTCTATTGGTGGGTACGCTGAATCGAATAAATCTCCTGAGATTAAAACGAAGTCGACTTTTTCTTGAATACACCGATCGACTATTTTTTGGAATGATTGGAAATTTAATTTTTGGAGCTCTTCTTGGCGCCAACTTCCTAGGTGACAATCTGCTAAATGCGCAAATTTCATTACAATAATTCCTCCTTTGCTACCATGAATTGAGAAGCTGTGAGGCGTATATAAAGATAGTTATGGTTTAATGTCTAGTTTGGGAATATGTCTAAAATTAGGAGTTCTTCCATGAAAATTTTCTTTTTTGCTACGATTTTATATTTGAATTTTTTTAATCTATTTGTTGGAGTCAGGGATGAAATTAATAAGAATATTTTCCCGTTTTCTTTTATGTGTTTTTTTGCTTGTTTTATAAATTTTAATGAAATTTCATCTCCATTTTTACCTCCGGTTGTTGCTAACTGTGATGATTTTGGTTCTCTTGGGTCTCTTGGCAAATATGGTGCGTTAAAAGTTATAATATCGAATTTGCTTTTTATTTTTGAAAAAAGATTTGTTTGAGTTGCGTTAAATTTTTCTTTTTTAAGAATTTTGATTGCCTCTGGGTTGATGTCTGTTGCTAGGATATTTTTTTTACTTATAAATTTCGAAGCTGTTTTGGCTAATATCCCCGATCCTGTTCCCATATCTAGATAGGAATTGATTTTATTTTTTGTTAGATATTTTTCTAGGAAATTTTGGAAAAGGTATGAGTCTTCTGCGGGTTGATAAATTTCCATTTTAACCGAATATTTTGTCCCAGAATAATCCTACGGCTCCAGCGACTCCTAGAATTAATATCGATATAATGACTAATATTATTAAGAATGTTTTTGATGCTTGTTTTGGTGGTTGTTTGACTTGTGGCTGAGCTGGTAGTGGTTGGGTTACTGGTGCTGATTGGGGACTTGGTACTGCCACTTCTGGCTGTGGTGTTGATTGTGATTCTGGTGATTGAGAGAGTTTTGCCGTGGCAGTTTCGACTTCTTCGGATGTGTATCCAGAATTTATGAAACTTTGTTTGGCTTTCTCCAAATTATCGCCTCTTTCAAGGGCATTTTGCAAACCTCCGACGAGGTCTTTTTCCTTGTTTTTGCTACCTGCTGATATTACAATTTTAGAACTTCTCCGTCAGCCATTAGATGGCATTGTTTTCCCAACTTATACCCCATTTCTCCTACGAGGTCGGCCATATATTTTGTTTTTTCTATTCCTGCATGAGCTGGAATAACGTGCTGAGGATTTACAATTTGCATAATGTCTCTAAGGTCTTCTTTTCTTGGATGTCCCGAAACATGAGCATCTCTAAAAATTCTTGGTTTAGATCTTTTTAGACGTCCTTCCATTTTTGCGAATTGTTCTTGATTAACTGGTGTTGGAATTACACTCGATGAAAAAACTATGTTGTCATCTCGGTTTAATTTGAATGGGAGTTGATGTCGTGATAATCTTTCTAAAATTGAACCTGGTTCTCCTTGGTGTCCTGTGCAAACTATCATATAATCTTTTCTTCTTCTCTCAACTTTGTGTAGTGTTTTTTCTACTTGTCTTCGGTATTTAGAAATATTGACATCATTAAGGAATGGGGCTATTTTTGCATTTTTTGCTGCTGTTGAATATTTGTCCAAACTTCTTCCTAGAAAAACTACTTCTCTGTTTAATTTTTTGCCGAATTCTACTATGCTTTTTAGTCTTGCAATGTGTGAAGAAAATGTGGTTACTATCATCCCGGCATGTCTATTTTGGATTGTTAGTAGAACTTCTTCCAATAGTGCTCTAGCTATTTTTTCCGACGGGGTCTTTCCTTCGTGTGGGGCATAAAGTGAGTCGCATATAAATGCAAGGACTCCCTCTTTTGATATTTCTCTTAGTCTTTTGTAATTTGATTTTAATCCGAATATCGGGGTGTCGTCAAGTTTGAAATCTGGGGCATAAAGTATTGCGCCCTTTGGGGTATGGATTGCAATCATTAGACATTGGGCGGTTGAGTGCGTTATGTTGATGAAGTCAATTTTGTATTTTTGGTTTTTCCCGTTTACATAGAATGTTGTGTTTGGTTTTATTGAGTAGGTTTTGTTTCTTAGGACTATGTCGTTGTCCCTTAGTAAAGATCCTAGGACTTCGATTGTGAAAGGGGTACCGTAAATTGGGGCGTTATATTTGTCTGACATAAAGGGGATTGCTCCGACGTGATCAAGATGTGCGTGACTTATGAACTGTGCTCGGACTTTGTGTTTTATTTTTTTGATTACAGAATCTTCTGGTACTGCCTTTATTGATTTTAATCTTTTTTCGGTCATAACCTTATCTCGTTCTTCCATTGAAACTATTGCTGGTAAGAAAAATCCCTCGTCGAAGATGAACGCATCTTCTTCTAATTCGATAACTACCATGTTTTTTCCAACTTCTGAGAACCCGCCGACCGTATGTATTTTCACCATCTTATATTAATTTTTAGTGGATGAAGTTTTTAAAGATTTGTAGTAATGTTTTTAACAGTAAAGAGGCTGTTGATATTATGAACAAGAAAGGTTTACTTGGCACGCTTATTTTCGTCGTAGTCTTATTAGTGATTGGGTTTTTCTGGTTCGTTGCTAATTATAATTCTGGTGAAATTTTGTCTGAAGAATGTGTGTTGGCAAGTTGTTGTCATTCTGATTCTTGTGTTTTGGCAAGTGAGGCTCCAGATTGCAATTCAACGCTTTGCACTATGGATTGCAGGCCCGAGACTATGGATTGTGGACAGGGTCACTGTGAATTTATTGACGGTAATTGTGAGGTTATTTGGGATGAATAGATGGATTTTTGTTTTTGTTTTTGGGTTGTTGGCGATTGGATTCGTTAGTGGAGCTAAGGTTGATAAGTCTATTTTGGAAAAATTTGATGAGGGTGAAAATAGGGTCGCTGTGATTGTTGAGAAAAATATTTTGAGGGAAAGGGGATTAAAGAGTATGAATTCTGTTAATCATAGTATTAGGAAAATTTCGGAGAGGGGGAATAAGTATACTGCTTTTGTGACCGAGGAGGAATTGAAAATTTTGAAATCTGATTTTAGCGTTTCTGAGGTTAGAAGAAATATTCCGTTGAAAGTTTTTATGCAGGATTCTGTTGGAATTGTTGGGGTTAATAATTCTTGGAATTTGAAAATTGATGGGATTAATTTGACGGGGGGTTCTCAGTCTGTTTGTATTTTGGATACCGGGATTGATATTGATCATCCTGATTTTGCTGGGAGAATTTTAGCTCAAAAATGTTTTTGCGAATATAGTGATTATGGTGGGGGCGGGTGTTGCCCTGATACTACGACGGAGGATAATAATGCTAGTGATGATGATGGGCATGGGACTCATGTTGCGGGAATTGTCGGGGCGAATGGTGGTATTAGTGGAATTGCGACTGATGTTGGATTAGTTGTTGTGAAGATTATGGATAACAATGGAGACGGTTCTTCTAGTGATTTTGAGGATGGATTGCAGTGGTGTATTGATAATGCTGCGACTTATAATATTTCGGTTATTACTGCGAGTCTCGGGGCTGCTACTAAAAAAACTAGTTCTTGTGATGCTGACGTGAATGCGACGACTTCGATTATTAATGCTGCTGTTGCGGCTGGGATTTCTGTTACTGTGGCTACTGGGAATGATGGATGGGATGACGGGATTACTTGGCCTTCTTGTATTTCAAGTGCTACCCCCGTTGGGGCTGTTTCTAAATCTGATGTCTTGTGGTATAATCGTAATTCTTTGTTAAAATTATTAGGGATTGGTAGAGATGTTAATTCAACTGATTATTTGGGAAGCTATGAAGAAAGGGGTGGCACTTCGATGGCAACTCCTATGGTTGCGGGCGCGATTTCGGTTTTGAATCAAGTTTTGAGTTTGACTAGTCAATCTAAAACTCCTTCAGAGATTGAAGATATTTTTTATGACACTGGCGAGACTATTAGTGAGCTTGGGAATAATTATTCTAGAATAAATCTTTATGACGCTATTTTGTCTATTGATAATATTGCTCCGAATGTTTCGCTTGTTTCTCCTAATGATGATAAGATTAGTTTATTGGAGAATCAGACTTTTGTTTGTAATGCTACAGATTGGCAGCTTGGGAATGTGACATTGAAAATTTGGAATTCAAGTGTGTTTTATTATAATGAGACTGTAAATTTGACGGGGATTTCTAACGAGACGAGTTTTAATGTGACTGGGATGTTTCAAGATAACTATAACTGGAGTTGTGAGATTTATGATTTGCAAAATAATTTTGCTACTGCTTCTAATTATAGTATTGTTATTGCTGGGTCTGAGGTTACCTTGAATTCTCCTAGTAATGGGACGTATACCAATGTAAATGAAACTAATTTTAATTGTACTGCCAGGAGCGATTCTGATTATGGCTTAAGTAATCTTACTTTTTATTTATGGAACTCTTCTTATTTGATTTATAATGAGACCGTTAATATTTCGGGTGTTGAAAACGAGACAATTTTTAATTATACTTTTGAAAACGAGAGTGATTATTTATGGAGTTGCTTTGTTGTTAATAATAATTCTAATGAGAATTTTGCCGAGAGGAATTATAGTATTACTTATGATGCGACTGCTCCTGTGATTAGCGGTGTTTCTGCTAGTGTTACTGTGTCTTCAGCCACTATAACTTGGACGACTGATGAGATTGCGAATTCTTCTGTTAGCTTGGAAGGAACTTCCTCAGCTTATGAAGCTAATCATTCTGTTGTAATTTCTGGGCTTGCCTCTTCTACAATTTATACTTACAATGTTACTTCTTGTGATCGGGCTGACAATTGCAATGTTTCTGAGGGGAATAGTTTTACGACTTCTGCTGCAGTTGTGACTCCTGGTGGTGGAACTAGTACTAGTACTGGTGGTGCTAATCCTAAGAGTCATATCGTAGAGGAGTCTGAAATAAGTGATGGGAAAAGCGTTAGTTTTAAGCTTAGAAAAAATGAGAAAATTATTTTTAATGTTAGTAGTGTCGGACATGAGTTGAGAGTTTTGGGAGTTAATACTAGTTCTGTTAAAATTTTGGTTGAAAGTGAGCCTATTGAATTTATGTTATTTGCTGGGCAGGAAAAGAAGATTAATTTTACTTCTCCTTATTATTATAATTTGCTTGTTAAGTTGAATAGTATTGGGAATAATCAAGCTAACGTTACTATTATGAAAATTTATGAAGAGACCGGTCTTGCGAAGATTGTTAGAAATGGGAGTATTATTGAAGAGGGAGATGAAGTTGCTGAAGTGAAAGAAAAATGGATAAATTATAGGAAGCTTTGGGAGAATTCTTGGATTACTGTTTTTCTTATAATTGCTACGATTTTTCTTGTTGTATCTTTTTTGAATTCTCTCACTAAGAAGCCGAAGAAGTTAAAAGTCTTGAGACACTCTAAAAGGAGAAGGAAACATGGCAGGCATAAAAAGGCTAAAGTTAAAACCGTCGGCAAGAGATAAGAGAAGGTATTTTTTGATTAAGAGTTCTAATGCTAAAGTTGAGTCTGCGATTTTGGAGTACATTGGGGTTCTTGGGTTTTCTAAGGCTGCTTATAGAAAAGTTAATTCTGATAAATTTCCTGGGCGGCTTGTTGGGAGTTGTTTGGTTGGTTCGCTTAATGATGTGAGGGCTGCTCTTGCTTTGGCTGGGATTTCTGTTGAAAAAGTGTCCGGAACGTTGAAAAGTCTAGAATAATAAGTTTTATTAAGGGCGAATTTTGATTATTGTTATGGAAGATATACAGCATCAACAAATGGGATACGATCGGGCGGCGACAATGTTTGCACCGGATGGTCACATTTTGCAGGTTGAGTACGCGGAGAAAACGATTCGGTTGGGTTCGGCTTCGATTGGAATTGTTTGTAAGGACGCTGTCGTGATTGTTTCTGACAGACGAAGTCGAGATTCTTTGGTTGTTGAAGGATCGGCGAATAAGATTCAGGAAATTGATGATCATATTATTGCGGTTTCGGCTGGGATTACTTCGGACGCTAGAGTTTTGGTTGAGAAAGCTAGAATTCTTTCTCAGCAGCATAGGATGACTTATGATTCGCCTCCGACTACTGAGTCTATTGTTCGGGATATTGCGGATGTTAAGCAGCAGTTTACGCAGTATGGTGGGGCTAGGCCGTTTGGAGTTTCGATGTTGTTTGCTGGTATTAACGGGGAGCCTGTTTTGTATACGACTGATATTACTGGGAATTATTTGAAGTATAAGGCGAACGCGATTGGGGAGAATGACGAAAAGATTCGGAAGCTGTTGAGAGCTAAATACCAGGAAGGTTTGACAAAGAAGGAAGGTGTTAAGTTGGCTTTGGATATTTTTAAGGAGATTCAGGGTGAGGAATTTAGCGTTGAGAGATTTGATGCTGGGATTTTGGAAGAAGGGAAGATTACGAAGGTTAGCGGGAAAGAGTTGTTGGATTAATATTTTTGATTTCGTTAAAAATCGTTAGTTAAAATTCTAAAGAATTTTAGATACCAAATCGTTTACCGTCAGGGTCGCAGACGATTTGATTTATAGTGATTTGTTCAACAAAACTAATGTTTAAGTGTAATAATGAATATAAAGACTGTTTGCGTATTTGTTTTATGGGATTGAGACTATGGGTTAATGACTGGGGGCTTTCTAAAAGAATTAATTATACTTCTATTGGTAGAAGATTTGAAAATGGTGATTTTGCTAGGAGCGTAGAGCATTCTATTAAAATATTTAGCGATGATTTTCGGCATGACACATGGCCCTATAAATTATGTGCGATTGCTGCTACGCCGGCATTACCAGCACTGGTTTTAACAACATATGCGAATTTAAAATTTTATAAGGGTGATGATACTTTAGTTGATGATGGTCTTTACGACGAAATATCTATTGCTCCCGGTCTTGTTTTGAATCGATGATTAAATATAAATACTCGAGAGGCTTGATTGTAATATGGGGCAGACTACGGCACGTGTTAAGAAGGGCGGGAAGCATTTTGAGATTCTTGTGGATTTGGAAGAGGCTATGAAGGTTAGGAAGGACGAGGCTGGTGCTAATATTGGGGCGGCTGTTTTGACTGATGCTATTTTTCATAATTTGAAAGCTGGAGAGAATGCTGGCATTATTGATTTAGAGAGTGCTTTTGGGACTAGTGATGTTATGAGTGTTGCTGAGAAAATTATTAAGGAGGGTGAGGTTGTTCGGACAGCTGAGTCGATGAAGAGTGAGCACGATAAGAAGTATAAACAGGTGGTTGATTTCTTGAGTAAGAATGCGGTTAGTCCTGAGGGTCGGCCGTATACTCCGGATAGGATGATGAAGGCTCTTGGTGAGGCTAATGTTAATGTTAAGAATAAACCGATTGAGTCGCAGGTTCAGGATATTATGGATCAGTTATCTAAGGTGTTGCCGATTAAGATTGAGATGAAGAGGGTGAAGTTGACTGTTCCGGCGATTCATACTGGGAAGGCTTATGGGATTGTTAAGGAATTTATGAAGGAAGAGAGTTGGAAGAATAATGGCGATTTGGAAGTTGTTGTTGAGATGCCGACGGCGATGATTTTTGATTTTTATGATAGGATTAATGGGGCGACTCATGGGTCTGTTTTGAGTGAAGAGTTGAAGGCGTAAACTTTATAAACCCTTTTTCTTAGAAATAATTACACGAGAAGAAAAATTGGATGTCACTGGGCATCATAAAATTATAGATTATCTCGAAAAAATAATATGGTTAAGGAAAAAAGACAAATCGTTATACCCGGAGAGGTTGTAGCGACAGGGAATGAGTTTTTACCTGGCGATGGTGCTTACCGAGATGGTGCGGATGTTGTTGCGGGTCGATATGGAATTTTGAATATTTTTGAAAAGCACGTTAGGGTGATTCCGGTTTCTGGAGCTTACTACCCAAGACGAGGGAATACGATTATTGGGACTATTGTTGATATTACATTTAATGGATGGTTGATTGATTTTGGCGGAGCTCAGAACGCGTTTTTGCCTGTTGCTGAAGTGCCACGATATATTAATAGAAATGAGTTGAGGGAATTTTTGGATTTCGGCGAATCTGTTGTTGTTAAGGTTTGGGATGTTAAGTCTCGAGGAATTGATGCTTCTATGAAGATGAGAGGATTTGGAAAGATTGACGGTGGAATGATTATTTCTGTAAGTCCGAATAAGGTTCCTAGAATTATTGGCAAGGAAGGAAGTATGGTTAAGATGATTAAGGGTGCGACTGGATGTGATATTACAGTTGGACAGAATGGTAAGGTTTGGATTAGTGGTAATTCTGCTGAAAAGGAAATTTCTACAAAGAAAATTGTTGAATTTATCGTCGAGAATACTACTATTACTGGATTGACTGAGAAGGTTGAAAAGTTTATTAAGGGACTTGGGATGAATGTTGATACGGTAGAAATTGTTGCAGAAAATACTGATGGGTCCCCATCTCGGGATGACTCTGGTGAGTCAGAAAATATGGAGGATAAAGAATAATGGCAGATAAAGGAATTTATACTAAGAGAAATGATGGTCGAAAGATGACTGAGGTTCGTCCTATGATCGCTAAGGTGGGGGTTGTCCCTTCCGCAGATGGTTCTGCTATCTTTGAGACTGGAAAGACAAAGGCTATTGCTGTTGTTCGGGGTCCGAGGACATTACATCCGCAACATATGCAAAATGCACAAACTGGAATTTTAAGAGTTAACTATGGTATGATGCCATTTTCTGTTGAGGATAGAATTAGACCAGGACCTAATCGAAGAAGTGAAGAAATTTCTAAGGTTACTGAGTGGGCCTTGAGCTCTGTTGTTGATTTATCTGAATTCCCAAACACTGTTGTTGATGTTTTCATTCAAATTCCACAAGCAGATGCTGGAACGCGAGTTGCAGGTATCAATGCAGCAGCTATGGCCTTAGCACACGCAGGAATCCCAATGAAGGAAATGGTTTCAGCTATTGGTGTTGGTAAGATTGATAAGACTTTAGTTGTTGATTTAGACAAATATGAAGATTCTGAATTCCACGATGCTGAAGGATCTACAGATATCCCAGTGGTATTAACTTCTCGAAGCAAAGAGATTGCTCTTTTGCAGCTTGATGGAAAGATTTCAATTCCAGAATTTAAAGATGTTATTGAATTAGCTAAGGTTGCATGTGAAGATATTTTAAAGGTTCAAATGGAAGCGCTTAAGAATGTAAATGGCGAGGATAAAGACAATGAGTAAATATATTATACCTAACTTACAGAGGGAAAAGATTGAATCTTGTCTAGCTGAGTCTGGAAAGAGGCTTGATGGAAGAAATGCTGAAGATTACCGAGAGATTATAGTTAAGGAAGGAATTAGTGAGAATTCTGCTTCTGCAGTAAGTGTTAAGATTGGTAAGACTGAAGTTATAGCAGGTGTTCATTTAGCTCTTGCAACCCCATACCCTGATTCACCTAATGAGGGAACTTTTATGACTAGCGCAGAATTACATCCTATGTCTTCACAGCAATTTGATATTGGAAGACCTGGAATTAATGCTATCGAAATGAGTCGAGTAATTGATAGGGGTATCCGGGAATCAGGATTTATTGATTTTAAGGGTCTTTGTATTAAGGAAGGCGAAAAGGTATGGCAAGTATTTGTAGATATTATTGCTATTAACGATGATGGAAATTTATTGGATGTAGCAGGTCTTGCTGCAATCATTGCATTAGGTCGAGCAAGAATGCCAATCTACAACGAGGAAGAAGATAAGGTTGAAGGCTTTGGCGAAGAAGGAATTCCATTAAACAAAGATGTTTTATCTTTCAGCATGACTTTTCACAAGATTGGTGGGAAGATTGTTGCGGATGTTGGCAAAGAGGAAGAAGAAATTTCGGAATTCAGATTAACTATTGCTGTTGGTGATAACAATGGGAGCCCTAGAATTACTGCTATGCAGAAAGGGAAAGCTGGGACTATTAACAGTGAGGATATGCAAAATATTTTAAAGCTTGTTGAAGATAAATGGTCAGAGTTATTCCCTAAAGTTAAGGAATATGTGTTTGGATAATAACATGGATAAACAAGAATTTTCTAAGTATGAAAGGGCTCGGATTATTGGAGCTAGGGGTTTGCAGATTTCTATGGATGCGCCGCTTTTGACTGATATGAGTGAGGAAGAGTTGGAAGGTGCTAATTATGATCCTTTGAGAATTGCGGAGAGAGAATTGGATACTGGTGTTTTGCCTATTTCTGTTAATAAGCCAATGCCTCAAAAGAGAGAGGAAGATTTAGGTAAGATTAAGGTTGAAGATAGCAAGGTTTCTGACGCTGAAAAGATTAGGGTTGAGAAGGAAGAGGAAAAGAATATTGCTGAAAGTGGTGAGATGATGGAACTTACTGGTTCTGAAGAGGAAGTTGAGAAGATCGAAGCGCCAGTTAAAACTCCTGAGGATATTGAGTAATTAAGTTACTGGCGTTCTGGAGTGAAATAGTATATAAAATTTTAAGTAGTGCTCTAGAATATTATTGCATGGAAGAAAAAATATCTGGGATTAATATTGGTGGGTTGGAGATTGATACTTGTATTATTCAGGGGGGCATGGGTGTTAATATTTCTAAAGCGGGTTTGGCGAGTGCTGTTGCTAATAATGGTGGAGTTGGGAATATTGCTACCGTTGGGCTTGGGAACCATGAGAATTTTGATGGGTCTTATGCTGAGGCCAATGTGGTTGCTTTGGTGTCTGAGATTAATAAGGCGAGAGGGATGTCTAATGGGAGAGGTGTTATTGCTGCGAATGTTATGTATGCCTTAAGTGATTATGACACATTAATTGAAACTATTGTTAAGGAAAAAGTTCCTTTGTTGTTTACTGGTGCTGGATTTGATGCGAATCTTCCAAAGAAAATTGAAGATTCTGATACGATGGCCGTGCCGGTTATTTCTTATGCTAGGTTTATTCCGCATATTCTTAAAGAGTGGGGTAATTATAATTATTCCCCGGCGGCGATTGTTATTGAAGGACCTAAGGCGGGAGGTCATTTGGGTTATGGTAGAAAGAGATTAGAGGATCCTCCATTTGTTGAGAGTTCTCTTGAGAGGGAAGTTAAGAGAGCAGTAGAGAAAGTTAAGGGACTTAATATTCCGATTATTGCTGCCGGGGGAATTTATACTGGTGCTGATATTTATGAAGCTTTGGGTTGGGGCGCCAAGGGAGTTCAAATGGGAACGCGTTTTGTTGTGACTGATGAATGCGATGCGAATATTAGATTTAAGCAAGTTTATCTTGATGCTAAAAAAGAAGATATTATTTTGATAGATAGTCCAGTTGGGTTTCCGGGTCGTGCCGTAAATAATGCGTTTTTGGAAAGGGTTATGAGTGGTGAAAGAGATAATTTTTCATGTCCTTATCATTGTCTTAATGCCTGTAAGCCTAAGGAGTCGCCTTACTGTATTGCTGCTGCTCTTAAGAATGCGGGAGAGGGGGATCTTCATCATGGGTTTGCTTTTGCTGGAACTAATGCTTATCGGTGTGACAAGATTATTCCGGTAAGGGAGTTAATGGATACATTGGGGAAAGAATATTCTGAGGCGGTTGTTGCCAATGAGAAAAAGTAAGTTTTATTAATGTGGTTTTGGTTTTTTGTCCAGTAATGTTTGTGAGATTGGGAGCTCGGCTTCGGCTTCGGCCTCGTTGTTCTGAGAATCCTGGTATAGATAAAATATTTTCTGAGCCTGTTCCTTTGGGAGATGAATCAGACAAGCGAGCTAACAGGAAGAGATGAGAGATGTCTTGTAGAAAAGTGGAAGATCTTTATTGTAAGATTTATGGAGAACGGCTTGAGTAAGATTTATTAAGTAATTTCTATTTTTATTGTTATGTTTATTAGAGAGATGAAGCCGAGTTTGATTAAGAATTCAAGAGGGGAGAGGACTGTTCAGATTGAATTGAAGACTTATGAGGGGAGGTTTGTTTGCTCGGCACCCTCGGGGAAGTCTAAGGGGAAGTCAGAGGTTCCTTCATATAATTCTAATGGGATTGATCGGAGCATGAAGATGTTGCGGGTTTTTTGTAAGAAATTAAAGAATCAGAATTTTATTATAAAGAAGGTTGATGACTTGAAGCAGGTTGTTGAATTAGTGAAAAGGTTTGAGGCGCGATTTGGAAAGCTTGGTGGGAATGTGATTTATGTGCTTGAGGGTGTTTTTTTGAAGGCTGCGGCTAAAGATAATAACAAGGAACTTTGGGAATTGATTAATGATGATGTGAATAAGGGAAAGAAGCCGAAGATGCCGATGCCTGTTGGGAATTGTATTGGTGGTGGTTTGCATTCGAGAGCGGTCGAAGGAAAGAGACCTGATTTTCAGGAGTTTTTGTTGATTCCAAAAGAGAATACTTTTTCTAGGGCGATAACTGTTAACTTGAGAGCTTATCAACATGCTCAGAAATTATTGAAGACCAGGAAGCGGAATGATGAGAATGCGTGGATAACCAAGAAGACTAATGAGGAAGTTTTGGCAATTTTAAGGGAGGTGGCAGATAAGTATTATTTGAGAATTGGTCTTGATATTGCTGCTTCTGGATTTTATGAGAGGGGTGGTTATTACAAATATAAGAATAAGGAGCTAATTCGGGATAAGGTTGATCAGGCTGATTATATTGAGAGACTAGTGAGAAAGTTTGGGATTTTTTATGTTGAAGATCCGATGTATGAGCAAGATTTTTCTGGGTTTAAGGGAGTTTTGAGTGCTGTTGAAAAGAATTCTACGAAAAGCCTTGTTGTTGGTGATGATTTAACGACGACGAATATGAAATTGGTTAGGCGGGCTGTTCAGGGGAAAGCGATGAATGCGATGATTATTAAGCCGAATCAGATTGGGTCGATTTTGGAAGTTAAGCAGGTTGTCCGGTTTTGTAAGAAGCATGATATTACGATGATTTTTTCGCATCGTAGTGGAGAGACTATGGATGATGTTTTGGCTGATTATTGTGTTGGTTTTGGTGGTCAATTTTTGAAAGCTGGAATTTATGGTCGGGAGCGTTTGATAAAGTTGAAGCGGGTTGTTGATATTGAACGGAAGCTGAAATGAAATTAGAAGATTTGGAAAAAGAAATTAGAAGTATTAAGTCTAGGAATAAAAAAGTTGAGGGCGATAAGGCTTGGGAAACAAGTTTTACTAGGAGAATTCTCGTTGCTGTTTTGACTTATTTTGTTATTGTTTTGTTTTTTTATTTTGCGGACTTACCTAAACCTTTTGTTAATTCGATTGTGCCGGCTGTTGCTTTTTTGTTGTCTACTATAACTCTTTCATTTTTCAAGAGAATTTGGTTAGAGAAATATGGGGGTTGAAATAGTTTTTAGATAATCTTATATATGGTTAATTATTTGTGTGAATATGGTGGATTTTCTAGTAAGAAAGCCGAGTAAGATTCATGGGCTTGGTGTTTTTACATCTAAGGTAATATTGAAGGGGGATGTGTTTTACGAGGTTCCTAATGATGACATATTGCATTATGCTAAAGGGGGATGTGTTTATATTGGTAATAATACATGGGTTTCTGATAAATTTGTTTTGAATTATGTTAATCATTCTTGTGACCCAAATACTATTTTGGATATTTCTGGAGATATTCCTAAGTTGATTGCTGCAAGGAATATTAAAGAGAATAAGGAAATTACTGTTGATTATGATGAGACTGAGAAAGATGGGACATTGATTCTATGTGATTGTAAGAGTAAAAAATGTAAGGGTAAGTTTGCTACGATTTTGCAGCCAGGTGACGATTCCAATGTTCTCCCAGATGATAGATAGCGATGAGTTCAGAATTAATTTGTATACTCGAGTATATACTTTTTTTTGACCCTAAACTTTAAATAGTCAAAATTCTCTTCAGTTATACGTATCAGGTGCGGGGCTTGGATAACAAGTAGTAGCGTAAACTCCTGAGCGGAATTATATACAAATGGTAGCTAAAAAAACAGAAACTGTTAAGGAAGATGCTGTTGTAGATGATACTTTAAAAGAGGAAGTGAAACCTGATAAAAAAGAAATAACGCCAAGCGTAAGTGATGGCGAAAAAAAAGAAGATCAGACGATTTTAACTCCTCTTGAAGATTATATTAAGACTGCCTCGTATTTGGGGACAAAGGTTATTACGCCTTCTATGAGGAAGTATGTTTATCGGAGGAGACTTGATGGGCTTGCGATTTTGAATACGTTGCTTGTTGATAAGAAATTGGCTGAGGGTATTGATTTTATTAAGCAGTATAAGCCTGATGAGTGGACACTTGTCTGTAAGAGAGAAGCTGGGTGGAGAGCTGCTAAGATGTTTGCTGAGTTGACTGGTGTTAGGGTTTTTACGAAGAAATATCCTAGTGGTGTTTTGACTAACACAATGCTTGATAATTTTATTGAGACTAAGATGATTTTGATTTCTGATCCTTGGTTAGACAAGAACGCTTTGGCTGATGCTAAGAATGTTAGAGTTCCTGTCGTTGGGATTTGTGATACTAATAATCATACTGCGGATATTGATGTTGTTATGATTGGAAATAATAAGTCGAATAAATCTATGGGTCTGTTTTTCTGGTTGATGGCTAGGGAATACATGAAGGCGCATGGGATAGATAAGCCGCTTCCAACACTAGAAGACTTTGTTGGTGAGGAGCTTATTTTGGAAGAGCCAAAGAAGAAGAGACTTGCTCGAGAGAAGAAAGAGAGAGATTTGAAGAGTGGGGAGAGTGCGATTGAAGATAAGATGAAGACTTTGTTAGAAAGGGCTGATGATGAAGTTAAGGAAGAGATGGCTGCGAAAACTGAAGAAAGTGTTTCTGTTGGTGCGGCTGTAGAGCAGGGAGTTTAAATATCAACATTTTTTCTGACGAAAAAATCGTTGGAGAAATTCTATGAATTTTAGGAATATCTCCCAAGAGTAAATCTTGTACAATATCTTATATATCTGATTTTTAAATCTTAGGTAGATTTATAATTCTGGATTCGTTGAATAATTTATGAATTGGCATACGTTATCGCCTGAGGCTGTCTTGAAAAATTTGGAGGGGTCTAAAGATGGTTTGACTAAATCTGAGGTTCAGAAAAGGTTTGCTAAGTATGGGAAAAATGTTATTAGAAAGCAGAAAACTAGAAGTAAAGTTTTTTTATTTTTAGGTCAGTTTAATTCTTTGTTGATTTATATTTTGATTTTGGCTGCGATTGTTTCTGCGATTATTGGTCATTTTATCGATGCTGCGGTGATTGGTGTGATTGTTCTTTTGAATGGGGGGATTGGTTTTTTTCAGGAATATAAGGCTGAGGAAATTATTGAGAAATTGAAAAAAAGTCTTAGGTATAAGGTTCTTGTTTTGAGGGATGGTGTTCAGTCGGAGATTGATTCAAAGTTTTTGGTTCCTGGGGATATTGTTTTGCTTGATTCTGGAGATAGAGTGCTTGCGGATTGTAGAATTTTGGAACAGGAAAATTTGCAAACTAATGAGGCTGTTTTGAGCGGGGAGAGTTTTCCTGTTGATAAGAATGAATCAATTTTAGAGAAGGATGTTGTCTTGGCAGATAGGAAAAATATGCTTTATGCTGGGACGACTGTTGTCAAGGGAAAGACTACTGCTATGGTTGTTGCGACTGCTAATAATACTGAGTTTGGGAAGTTGGCTGCCCTTGTTCAAACGACGGAATCTGAGAAGATGCCTTTGGAGAAAAAAATTAATGAATTTTCTAGGAATATTTCGATTGCGATTTTGGTTTTTGTGTTTTTTGTTTTTCTTTTAGGGATTTATTCTGGGATTGATAAGGTTGAAATGTTTTTGGTTTCTGTTAGTCTTGCGATTGGGGCTATTCCCGAGGGGCTTCCTGCTATTATTGCTATAACTTTGGCTGTTGCTATAAAGCAAATGAACAAGGTTAATACTTTGGTCCGCCGGCTTCCTGCGGCTGAGACTTTGGGGAGGGCAACTATTATTTGTACGGATAAGACTGGGACTTTGACTGAGGAGGATTTGAATGTTGATAAGATTTATTCTAACAAGACCTATCTTTTGAGCGAGGTTGATAAAGTTGATACTGCTCTTGGTCAGGCTTTGAAGGTTGGTGTTCTTTGTAATAATGCTAGGGATGAGAAAGATAGTATTCTTGGGGACCCGACAGAGGTTGCTTTAATTAAGGCTGCGAAGAAGTTTGGCGTCGATAAAAAGAAATTGACTGCTGCTAATTCTAGAGTTAAGGAATTCCCGTTTGATAGCGAGCGTAAGATGATGTCTATTGTTCGGGCCAAGGGTAATATTAAAACTAGCTATGTTAAGGGAGCGCCTTTGTTTATTTTGGAGAGATGTACTCGTGAGCTCGTCGGTAATAAGGTTAAGATTCTTGATTCGAAGAGGAAGAAAGAGTTGAAGAAAATATCTTTGGAGATGGAAGGGTCGGGACTTAGAGTTTTGGGGTTGGCGTTTAGGCAAGTTACGAAGGTTGACCAGGCGACGGCTGAGAATCATTTGATATTTGCTGGGTTCGATGGGATGATTGATCCGCCGAGAGAAGAGGTTAAGGACGCTATTCGTGAAGCTATTGAGGCTGGCATTAAGATTAAGATTATAACTGGAGACTCTGCTTTTACGACAAGGGCTATTGCTAAAAAAATTGGGCTCGAGGGTGATATTGTTGAGGGTCGGGAACTAGATCGCCTGAGTGATGATAAATGGGATAGAGTTGTTAGAGATAAGGTTATTTTTGCTAGGGTTACCCCACAACAGAAGCTTAAGATTGTTGAGGTTTTGAAAAAGCAGAATGAAACTGTGGCTGTTACTGGCGACGGTGTTAATGATATTTTGGCTCTGAAGAAAGCTGATATTGGAGTTTCTATGGGGATTCGTGGAAGTGATGTGGCTCGGGATTCTTCTGATATTGTTTTGCTGGATGATAATTTTGCCTCGATTGTTAAGGCTGTTAGACAGGGCCGAAGAGTTTTTGATAACATGAAGAAGTCGGTTAAGTTTTTGCTGGCTGCAAATGTTGGTGAAGTTTTGGCTGTTGTGGCGGGACTGATGATGGGAATGCCGCTAATGTTTTTACCGTTGGCTATTTTGTGGATGAATCTTGTAACGGATAGCTTGCCTGCCTTGGCGTTGGCGGTTGAGCCTGCTGAAGAGGATTCTATGAAGAGAAAGCCGCGTGGGGACGGGCTGTTGACTGGGGTTTGGAAATGGATTGTCGTTGCTGGAGTGTTAATGGTTGTGTCTTCATTGATGATTTTTAATTTTGGTATGAATAATTTTGGGCTGGAGATAGCTAGAACGATGGCGATTACGACGGCAATTTTCTTTGAGTTGTTTTTTGTCTTCTCATGCAAGTCTAATAGGAGTTTGTTTCGTGTTGGGATTTTGAATAACAAATATTTGATTTATTCTGTCTTGGTTTCGGGGGCATTGCACTTGGTGGCTGTTTATACTGTGTTTGGAAGCGTGTTTGGATTTGTGGCTTTGAGTGGTTCTCAGCTTGGGTATTCTGTTTTGGCTAGTCTTTCTGGATTGGTTGTTTTTGAGGGTTGGAAAATTGGGAAATATTTTCTTTCTGACCGTCGGTAATCTTGTTCTTATTTTATCGATACATTTATAAATCGATTTTTGTCCGTAATATTACAAAATGATAACTTTGGAGATAATATCCAAGGCTTCAATTGATAATTTTGAGGCTAGAATGAGCGCCCGACGATTCTGTCGAGTGTGATGATGATCAATTCTAGTTGTGTGATTTTAATAATTTATTATTGAAATTGCAAGAATGTCTTAAAGCAATGGAGCGATCTTTCTAAATAATTATTATTCGATTCTGTGAAGTTGAATCGGGTAGGAACATCAGTGCGATGTCGTAGTTATGTTATTTAGATATTATTATACATTGATTTATATTAGTAGCAAATTCCAAGAGGTTACCTTTAATCTTTTGGAAGCAAAAAGGATTTGAATTTATTTCATAAATAAACAATTTTGTTTAATTCCAGTTTATCCTGCTGGAGGATGCAGCTATTTGGTTTGGGTTTAGACATGCAAGTCTGATTTATAGTCGGCAAACTGCTCAGTAACACGTAGTTAATCTAACCTTAGGTCAAGGATACCCTCGGGAAACTGAGGCTAACACTTGATAGAGGTAAAATACTGGAACGTATTTACCTTGAAATTCGAGCCTAAGGATGAGACTGCGTATGATTAGCTTGTTGGTGGGGTAACTGCCTACCAAGGCAATGATCATTACGGGCTCTTAGCGGAGTTGCCCGGAGAAGGAATCTGAGACACTATTCCTAGCTCTACGGAGTGCAGCAGTCGCGGAACTTTTACAATGCACGCAAGTGTGATAAAGCGAACCAAAGTGTTCTTCGTATAGAAGAACTTTTTCTTACTGTAAAAATGTAGGAGAATAAGGACTGGGAAAGACTGGTGCCAGCCGCCGCGGTAATACCAGCAGTTCAAGTTGCATCCCTTTTTATTGGGTCTAAAACATCCGTAGCTTGCCGTTTAAGTCTCTTGTGAAATCCTACGTCTCAAGCGTAGGGCTTGCAGGAGATACTGAGCGGCTAGAGATCGGTAGACGTAAGGAGTACGCTGGAGGTAATGGTAAAATATGTTAATCTTCGGTGGACTAACAATGAGCGAAGGCACCTTACGAGGACGAATCTGACAGTGAGGGATGAAGGCCAGGGGCGCAAAACGGATTAGATACCCGTGTAGTCCTGGCAGTAAACACTGCTCACTAAACATCGGGCCCTCTTCGGGAGGATTCGGTGCTGAAGCGAAGGCGAAGAGTGAGCTACCTGGGAAGTATAGTCGCAAGATCGAAACTTAAAGGAATTGGCGGGGAGACATACAACGAGTGACGCGTGCGGTTCAATTAGATTTTACACCGTGAACCTCACCAGGAGCGACAGCAGGATGAAGGTCAGTCTGAAGGGCTTACCTGACACGCTGAGCGGAGATGCATGGCCGACGTCAGCCTGTGCTGTGAAGTGACCTGTTAAATCAGGTAACAGGCGAGACCCGTGTCGATAATTACTACAGAAATGGGTACTTTATCGAGACTGCCTTGGTAACAAGGAGGAAGGTGCGGGCTACGTTAGGTGAGTACGTCCCTAATCCCCTGGGCTACACGCGCGCGGCAATGGTATGTTCAAATGGATGCGACTCCGAGAGGAGAAGCTAATCCCCTAACGCATATCTCAGTCCAGATTGAGGGTTGCAACCCACCCTCATGACGATGGAATTCGTAGTAATCGG